>MPLX02158381.1_pt1 | contig 16767 bp, 20 predicted proteins | sample 1617341 | NCBI WGS metagenome assembly MPLX02 (sample SAMN05944804, study PRJNA350692) | marine metagenome | biome: marine; feature: ODZ; material: water; isolation source: 120 m water sample filtered on 0.2 um supor filter | place: Pacific Ocean | collected 2012-04-08 | depth 120m m | reverse complement strand
TCACATTCAGCTCACAGCATCTTGAGACGCATTCCGCGACTGGTCAGCAAAAGAACTCGAGAAAGCCACTGTTGCCGATGCAACCAGCCACCCCAACTGGAGCATGGGGCGCAAGATCACAGTGGATTCAGCCACCTTGATGAATAAAGGGCTGGAGGTCATCGAAGCCCATTACCTCTTCGGCATCGACTACGACCAAATTGAGATCGTGATCCACCCTCAAAGCATCATCCACTCGATGATCGAGCTGGCCGATTCCTCAGTGCTGGCTCAACTCGGCTGGCCAGACATGAAACTGCCAATCCTCTATTGCCTTAGCTGGCCAGAGCGGCTCGAAACACCTTGGCGGCGCCTGAATCTCACTGAAGTAGGCGAACTAACCTTCCGCGCCCCTGATACGAAAAAATACCCCTGCATGGAACTTGCCTACGCCGTCGGTCGTACTGGCGGCACTATGCCGGCCGTTCTAAATGCTGCCAATGAAGAAGCAGTGGCCCAGTTCCTGGAAGAGCAAATCCACTTTCTCGATATCCCGGAGGTAATTGAGGCCGCCTGTGAGCGCCACAAGCCCGACCTACAGAGTCAACCAAACCTTGATGAAGTACTTGCTGCTGATGCTTGGGCACGCCAAGCCGTAAAAGAGCAAGTAAAACGAGGCACGAGTCGTATGCCTTTATCAGCTGTGAAAGTATGAGCTTGCGGGTGAGCCATCATCTGCTTCTCTGTGCCACAGCAAGCAAGGCCGCCTGTTGCAATCCAGATATTGGCAAAGCCAGCTGGACCCGTCTCAAAGCAATGGTAAAAGAGCTCGATCTCGAAGATGTTGAACGTCCTCAAGGCGTAGTGCTGCGAAGCAAGGTCGACTGTTTACGCATCTGCAGCGATGGGCCAATCCTGCTGATCTGGCCAGATGGAATCTGGTACGGCGGTGTGACACCAGAAAGAACCGAATCAATCGTTAGAGAACATGTTTTTGGAGGCCAACCCATAGAGGATTGGATCATCCGCCGGACACCTTTTCAATAAAGATCCACCATGAATAGAGATCATCCATGATTTTCAATCAAGAGACAAATTGTGATAGCCAACGAACCACCAACTGATCCCCCCAACAGCCACCTATTCCATGAAAACCATTGTGTCCGCCGTGATTGGTCATCAGCACCTCTAGCCAATCACTCGAAGGCGCCTTTTGATCAGCCAACCCTTGAGCTGCATCTGCTGGAACCCAGGGGTCATCTAGAGCCTGCACAATTAGCGTGGGCGGCAAACCAGTTCTGCTCGCATGCAAAGCAGCTAAAGGAGACGCTCCGGAGTAATAAGCATCAACATCGCGATAGCCCCATCGCGGCGCTGTGATCGCAGCATCAAAATCTCGAATGCTGGCCACGGAACCTTGGCCAGCAACACCACAAAGCAACTGCTGTTCACTTGGAGTTACACCAGCAGGATCGGCAAGCGTCTGGCGAACCAATCGCTTCAACAACCAGCGCTTGTAAACCGTATTGCGCGGGCTCTCAATCGAAGCACTACAAGCAGCTAAATCGAGTGGGCTACTAGTACAAACCAATCCGTCCAACACTGGTTTGCCAGCTGCAGGAGCATGGCGAGTCTCCAAACAAGCATTGAGAAGCATCGTGCCACCCAAGGAGATGCCAGCCCCTAAAAGGGGCAAAGCAGTCTTTTCAGCAAAGCCATCATTGGCCAACTGCTGACAAAGCTTCCGGGCTCGCTGCAACACCGGACCCAGGTCGCTATTGCACTCGGCGGCATAAGTCCCCGCCGCAAGATGACGGCCTGGATCGGCGCCACGCAGATTCAATCGCAACACCGCAAAGCCTGCCTGCTGGAGAGCGAATGCCATGCGACGGAGGCCCTCACGACGGCTTGATCCCCCTAAACCATGGAGCAATAACACCAGACCAGAAGTGGGTTGCGTTTTTGCCGGGCGATCGAGCAGAGCCAGCAACTGACCTGGTCCAGCTGCACCACTCGGCATGGCAGGCACATCAATCAGGATCTCTTCTCCGCAATCGAGCGGAAAGTTCACCGGCCTGAGAGTGTCTCGCAGGGTCTGCAGGTCGCCGCCTAACCAAGGCAAACGCTGCTTGAAAATACCCATTCCCAGTTGTTTTAAAAGCTGGGAATGGGTATCGAGCTCAACCCTTCTTACCAATGCCGAGCTCCTTCAGTTCAACCAAAAGATCTCCCAACACTTTCTTGGCATCACCAAAGACCATGGAAGTATTGGCCAGTTCGAACAGGTCGTTCTTGATGCCCGAATAACCGGCACTCATGCCACGTTTGACCACAAACACCGTCCGAGCTTCCTGAACATCAAGCACTGGCATGCCGTACAGAGGGGAAGTGGTGTCAGTTTTGGCCTGGGGATTCACCACATCATTAGCTCCAAGCACCAACACCACATCTGTGGCAGGGAACTCAGGATTGATGACATCCATCTCCTTGAGCTGCTCGTAAGGAACATCAGCCTCAGCTAAGAGAACGTTCATATGACCAGGCATGCGTCCAGCAACCGGATGAATGGCATAGGTGACCTCAATGCCGCCGGCTTCCAATGCACGGGTGACTTCACGCAGGGTGTGCTGCGCCTGAGCCACTGCCAGGCCATATCCAGGAACAATTACAACCCGCTCTGCCGCCTCAAGGGTGAGCGCACACTCCTCAGCGCTGCAACTGGTGATATTTGTATATTCGCCACCACCGCCAGAAGCAGCGCTTGCTCCTAACGCTCCGCCAAACAGCACGGAGACAAGCGAACGGTTCATGCCGTCGCACATCACCTGGGTAAGGATCAAACCAGCTGCTCCAACCATGGCTCCAGCCACGATCAACAGTTGACTACCAACAACAAAGCCAGCGGCGGCAGCAGCAACACCCGAGTAGCTATTCAATAAAGAGATCACTACAGGCATGTCGGCGCCGCCTATCGGTAAGGTCACGCCGATTCCCAAAAGACCCGCGCCGGTCACCAGCAACCACAGTGCACTTGCGTTGTCGCCATGGCGGCCCAGCGCAACAGCAGCCACCAGGGAAATCACAGCTAGGGCGATATTCACAAAATGGCGCGCCTTGCTCTGCATCCAAGGCGGTGTTGAGAGCCAACCCTGCAGCTTTGCCATCGCCACGATTGAACCAGTGAAGGTGATCGAGCCAACAAACACCGACACCACAATCGAGATGTCTTCAACCACTCCGCTGCCTACTTCACCAGGACCAGCAGCCGCAGGAAATATTGCAACACCGAGGGCAACCAGCAGCGACGACATACCACCGCAACCATTGAAAAGGGCAACGGTTTCTGGCATGGAAGTCATTGGCACCCGCTGCGCAGTGATCGCACCGAGGCATCCACCGACAAGCGTGCCAAGGATGATCCAGATCCAAGCCTCAACGGCAATGCCGGTGGTGCCGAGATAATTCACCAGCACTCCAACCACGGCAAGGGCCATAGCAATAGCTGCAAGCCGATTGGCCTCACGGGCCGAACGCACCTTCGAGAGGCCCTTGATACCTAGGGCTAAAAGCAGAACCGCGACTAGATCAATCGCAAACTTGAGGATCACAGCAGTATTCATTAGTTGGTGTCCTTACGTCGGGAGGACTTGCGGCTGAACATCGCCAGCATCCGATCAGTGACGAGGAAACCACCGATCACATTGAACAGAGCAAAACCCAAAGAGACGGAACCCATCACCAGCAGAGCAGTATTGCCATCAGCACCAGCCTTGATGATCAAGGTGAGGGCGGCCAGCATGGTGATGCCCGAAATGGCATTAGCTCCACTCATCAAAGGGGTATGAAGGGTGGGGGGGACTTTGCCAATTAATTCCAGGCCTAAAAGGCTGCCCAACAGCAGCACCCAAAGGGCTTCATTAAGGAATGACATCAGTTCGACCCTCCAGCATTGAGAACTTCGTTATGGCGGATAACACCGTCCTGACTGATCAAACATCCTGAAATCAACTCATCCTCATTGTTGAGATTCAGCTGTCCATCTTTGAAAACAGGCTCCAACAAAGCCACCAGATTGCGTGCATAAAGTGCACTGGCGTGATTAGGAACACTGCAAGGGAGTTCAGATGCACCAATTAACTTCACACCCTTGCGATCGATGGTTTCACCCGGGCGGGTATCTGCACAGTTACCACCCTGAGCCACTGCAAGATCAACCACCACCGCACCTGGGCGCATGCGATCAAGCATGTCTTCACTAATCAATCGGGGAGCTTTTCTACCAGGCACCTGGGCCGTACATATCGCCACATCAGCTTCAGCCAACTGATCAGAAAGCTGCTGACGCTGGGCAGTCAAGAAAGCATCCGAAGCCTGTTTTGCGTAACCACCTGATTCCGCAGGCTTGTCATCCATCTCTGGCGGATCAATAAAGCGTGCACCAAGCGACTCCACCTGCTCTTTTACTGCTGGGCGGATATCGCTGACATAAACCACTGCGCCCAGACGCTTTGCCGTAGCGACTGCCTGCAATCCAGCAACACCGGCACCCAATACAACTACCCTCGCCGGCTGCACTGTGCCTGCCGCTGTCATCAACATCGGAAAATATCGATCTAGCGCAGCTGCAGCAAGCAAAACAGCCTTGTATCCAGCGATGTTGCCCTGGGAAGACAGTGCATCTGCTGACTGTGCTCGGCTGATTCTGGGCAGCAACTCCAGTGCCATCGCTGAGAGACCTGCCAACTTCAGCGTCGCTGCTAAAGAACTATTGGCATAAGGCGCCAGCAAACCAACAAGAAGGGCCCCAGATCGCATCCCTGCCAACGCGCCAGCAGAAGGAGACTGAACGCATAGGACGACATCTGCCTGGCTCCAGGCCTGTGGATCTCCCGGATCAACCAGCTCAGCACCAATGGTGTTGAAAGCACCATCAACAAAACCTGCTGCCAGGCCCGCACCACGTTCAACCGCCACCGTGCAGCCCAAGGAAATAAACTTTTTCACCGTGTCAGGCGTTGCCGCTACTCGGCTTTCACCCGGTGCCGATTCCACCGGAATTAAGAGTCTGGGCAAGATAAAAGAGTGGTTTTATCAGGCGAGATTACGGGGTCGACCTCCCAGCACCGGTAGCTTTTCTGAAGAAAGGGTTTTTAAAGCAGAATTAATCGCTAGAAAAAAGGGTTGATTCCAATTCCCTCATCCCATTTACCCTCATGGGCCTAACTGCGATCGAATGTCCGGATGGTGTTTGCCACAGCCATCACGGTGGCCATGCCGTGGAACGCTCCACCATGCAGAGCAACCTCCAAGGACACGGACGTGAATGGTGCGAGCGCCTTGCAGAACGGATCTACGAGATTTCGGTGGATACCTTCTCCCAAACGGTGATGCCAAGCCTTCATTCCGCCGGATGGCAACAACGCCATCTGGATTGGGAATTCAAACTTGACAAAGAAGAGTCTGAACCTGATAAGGCACTAGTAGAAGGCATTATCAATGCCACTGAGAGCTTCCTACGCAGCAGTGAAGTCCATCGACTGTTCATCCAAGAACTAGTTCAAGGAACCTTTGCGGAAGCCAGTTCAAACACCTTGAGAGCAACAGCCGTTCACAAGCTGATCGAAAACGAACTGCTAACAATGCTCCGCGGACAAAAGGAGGAATTACTCGATCGCTTAGCTGCTCAACTGGTGGATGAGGCTCAAGGGAACTTAGAAACTGCCCGCACGGCTGCCAGCGAAGGTCTAAATGAGGTTGAACACCTGCTTGTGAACCACACCGAAGCAGTCTGAAATTCAGACAATCGGTAGCAGCTCCTGCTCTACTGCCAGGGCCTGAAATTCCAGGTTTTGGCGGTGGAGCAAACGCGCTCGCAAGATCAACGGATCAATGTCGCATTCAAGGGACCAACACTGCTCCAGACGGCGGCGATACTGATAGATGAATTTTGCTGATAAAAGACGTTTGCTCATGGTGGCAGGTAGGGCCGGAAACCCCAGAAGCTCTTGGCCGGAAGCTAAAGATGCCAGCCGAGAAAAGAATGGTTAGAAAGACCTAACTTCTATTGCAATTCCATCTCCAAGCCTTCCTTTGAACTGCTGAAAGGTTCCTGTCAGCCGAGGATTCGGCCCCGGATCTGGCAGCAACAGCTAATTCAGCTGCTTCGTCGCCGCCTGTCTTCAACGGCCATGCAGGGACGAGATGTGCTCGTGCATGCTGGCCCAGGTGCCGGCAAAACCCTCGGAGCCCTACTCAGCTTCCAGGCCATGCAGCAAAGGGGAATCCTTTCGCATTTCCTAGTTTTTTGCCACCGCAATTCGATTCTGCATCAGTGGCACCAAGCCTCTGCCCAACTAGGTCTAAACCTGCAGACCTGGGAACCCTGCTCTGAAAAGACTGAATTCCTCAAGCAAGCTGACGGATGGGCTGTGACCTACCAAGGCGCAGGTCTTCAGTTAGAGAGCCTGATGATGGAGCTGAAGGACTGGGCCGGAGACGATTTATTGACCATTGCTGATGAAGCCCATCACCTTGGCATGAATCCCGATGAACCTGAAGGACCAGCTTGGGGACGCACCTTTCTTGCACTCTCTAGCGGTAGCAAAATTCGGCTAGGTCTTACTGGCACGCCCTTCCGCGCCGACAACCTGGCCTTCTGCGCAGCTCGCAGGGTGAGGGTTGAGTCTGAAGGTGTCCTGGTGGAGCAAATCAGCCCAGATCTCTGCGTGGAACCCCGTGAGCTCATCAAGGCAGGTGATGTTCGCCCCCTGGAGTTCCGCTTCCAGGATGGCTGGGTGGAACACAGTCGACCAGGGCATCCCGACCGAGATGTCTCTCCTCTCTCTGCTGAACAGCGTGAAAGCTGGCGAGCACGAAACCTGCGTAGGGCTATTCGAATCTCAGATTCGAGCAGCATTGCCCTGCAACTATTGCTGCGAGCCCGACGGCAACTTGAAAAGGTACGTAGCCAACATCCTGATGCTGCAGGCTTAGTAATCGCCAGGGATATCGAACACGCCTGCGGCATCACCCAGCTACTGCAAGAAGAAGGAGATCATGTCGAGCTAGTGCACTCCCAAGACCGAGATTCAAGTGCTCGTCTAGCAGCATTTCAAACAGGCAAAGCCGACTGGCTGGTGAGCATCGACATGTGTGCCGAGGGATTCGATGCACCAAGACTTCGTGTAGTCGCTTATCTCACAACAGTGGTAACCCGCAGCAGATTCCTGCAAGGAATCACTCGCGCTGTAAGGATCTCCACGGCAAGAGCATCTTTAGAGCCCGTGCCTCGTCACCCTTCCTATGTATTTGCACCTGCAGATCCATTACTGATGGGCCATGCCCGCAGCTGGTCGATGACAGAGCCCTACATGATCAAAGTGAACGAAGCGACCAAGGAAGAGGAAGAAACTACGAATCGATGGCAAGGTCCAAGCCTGCCACTTGAAGCAATTAACGACGGAGCCGGTGCTGTGATCCGACTACGCACACCGGATCTGCCCAGTTTTTTGCAGCGTTGACGAAAACTTTTCCAAAAGAAAAATGCGACGTTCTGCTAAATCAAACCCGAAATAGACCCCTCAACATGCAATCTTGTCGCCAATGGGGACAAATCATGAACGCAGCTATTCAGCGTCGTATAAGCGTTGCCACATGCTGGGCTTCAGCCAGAATCGCTTTACTAGACAGCAAAGAGCACTACGAAGACAGTTATGCCATCACCCAAGAATTCCGCGAGTGGATAACTTGTCCGGGTGGGCATCCTGAACTACTTGAAGCTTCAGCTCTTGTCGTACCAAGCTCTACCAGCAAAAACCCCTATTTCGACAAAGCCAACGACGCAGACGAAGTACTGGAAATCTGAGTGAAAGATTAATTCCATTCGGTTTTGGCCGGGAATTTTTGCTCGCTTCGCATAACGCAGGTCAAATTTTTAAAGCAAACTGCTCTAGATCTAATAAATTCTCTAATTACTGGAATCTACTATCACGTAATTAAAGGCACTCATGAGTGACGAAATGCCTAGAGAAATATCATTGGCAGCAAAAGAAAAGCTATTTACAGACTCTCTATAAATTGCCTTGGCAATTCTGTTGATGGTGCTAGCCAATCAATTTCTCAAAGGACTAGCTTGTGCTTATAAGCAGTAGGAGGCTTCAAGCTGCTCGCATATAGAACTATTTGCATCACTAAAAATTTGCATCACTAAAAAAGTGTTTATAGCCATATGTGATCAATAAAACAGCAGTTGCTTGATAGCCTTCTAACCCTACTCAAACTATCAAATTAAACTGATCAACGGCGCCGAGGGCCACCAGGACGGTTGCCGCCTGGCCGACCACCCGGAGCACCCGCATTGCGCTCCCTATAGGTAATCCTGCCGCGAGTGAGGTCATAGGGACTGATCTCTACCAGCACCTTGTCACCAGCGAGCAATTTGATTCGGAACTTAGTGAGCTTGCCGGCTGCGCGACACAAGCACTTATGACCTGCAGGCTGCTCAAGGTTGACCAAATAGAACCCGTTACCTTGTTCCTTCTCAATCACACCCGAGGTTTCGATCATGCGGCTATGCCATAGCTCATTGGTTGAATATGAGTTTAGGTTGCAGCCTCCTGCGAACTCTGCTGAGCCAATTAAGCGCCGGTATCAATTGTCATTTTGCAACGAGCCATGATCGCCTCTATTGAGGATGAACCTCGGACTTATACCAATCCACAACTGTGAGCAATAAAATGCTGCTTCCGCCTTCGTTTATCTATCTAAGCTGACATAACTAGCGTTTAAATCCTGGTTAGCCTGGCCAATCAAGCAAACAAAACCACCACCCTGCTATTGAACAAACCCTACGGGGTTCTCAGCCAGTTCACACCAGAACCTGGCAGCCGCTGGGGTTGCCTATCAGATCTAGTGCCCATACCTCGGGTTTATGCAGCGGGCCGGCTAGATGCAGACAGTGAAGGACTATTGGTACTTACAGACCATGGACGCCTGCAGAAACAATTAACTGATCCCAGATTCGGCCACTGGCGGGTTTATTGGGTACAGGTAGAAGGTTTTCCAAATAGAGATCAAATGCACAAGCTTGAATCAGGGGTAATCATTCAAGGCAAGCGAACAAGACAAGCCCATGTGAGCTGCTTAGAGGGGAGTAATTCGCCAACAGTTGCTGAACGTGAACCACCCATACGTGTGCGAAAAAATATTCCCACCTCCTGGCTTGAGTTAAAGCTCAAAGAAGGAAGAAACCGGCAGGTTCGTCGGATGACAGCCGCCGTAGGCCTGCCAACCCTGCGGCTAATTCGTCACCGAATTGAGCTCAAAAATGGTGAACCAGCCTTCAGCATTGAAGGACTTAATCCTGGGCAATGGCGGCAGCTCTCCTCAATAGAGGCCAACTGCCTGATGTCCTTACTTAAAAATCCGGCAGCTGACCAACGAGGGTGACAGCTCGGAACTCAATCTCCTCAACCACACGCCAGGGCTGATCCGAACGGTCTGCATAGTGCACCTCCTCAAAACCAAAGGCCCGAAAATCCTCCAGGAAGTGCTCCTCCTGCCAAGCGCCACTAATACAGCCACTCCAAAGTTCCGGGTCCTGCTGAAGAACAAGCGGCACTGGTTTATCACAAACGATATCGCTAATAGCGACACGTCCTTTTGGACGCAAAACCCTTCGAATGTTGGCAAGCAAAGCTTGACGAGCCGAGGGATTAACCAAATTGAGCACACAGTTGCTCAGCACCAGATCAATCGTCCTATCGGCAATCAGCGGAGCGCCATCGCTCTGAAGTGCATCAAGGGCTTCGATAGACCCTTCCAAAAAGCGCACATTGGCAAAACCAATCTGCTGCGCCACAACTGGTGCCGCCTGACGGGCCAAAGTGAGCATCTCGATGTTGCGATCCACACCAATCACAGCACCCCCTGAACCAACCACCTGCGCGCAGATGAAGGAGTTCTTGCCACTGCCGCTACCAAGGTCGAGAACGGTGTCACCAGAATTAACCCAGCGAGTGGGATCACCGCAGCCGTAGTCGCGTTCCACGACATCACGAGGAATGGCCTTAAGCAAGCTGGAGTCAAAAGCTACCGGCGTGCATAAACAGGCCTCCTGGGCCTGTGCCGCAGCTTTATAGCGATCATCTACAGCCTGACTCTGATCCAAAGGATTAGCTCCAGAATCTGAGCTTTTAGAAGAACAGCAGCTACTGCTCATGAGCTAAACCTTCGCTAAGCATCAATGCATTTTGCTTGGTCAGCAAAATGCATTGAACAAACCTGCATGACCAGGAGCATCAACCCAAAGCCTCTTGTAACTCACGAACAGCCTGCCACTGGCCGTAGTAGTAATTGGCACGGGCCCTGCGCTCAGCATCATCAAGACCATCAAAAGCATCAAAGCCAAGATTGCGCCAGAGCTCATGCCCACAAGCCCGATCGAGCTCCTGCATGGCTTCACTAGAGAGATTATCGAGCCTCCGCTGCAGGCGCTTCACTTGAACAACAGACATACCAACTAGACCAAGGCGCAACGATTTAATAGTACAAATAAACCACCTTCATGCCAGTGGCAGATGGAAAATTGCTCAGAAGGGCAACTGCTTCTTGCTTTCCACGTCGAGATCTGCCTCCATCTCACGCAACCGCTTGAGGATCGTGTCGTAGTACTCGAGGATGTAATTCTCAAGTGTTGTGGTCTCCGCAGGATCCAGACCAAAGCATGAGTAGGTTTCGTCCATCGGTGCGTCCAAACTGACTCCACCTCCAGTGACTTCTGAGAAAGCAAGCCTTTCAGCAACGTTCACCGTTGACTCAAATAAAGAGATCAATCGGCGACTTAAACCGATCACAAAAGGCGATACCCGAATCATCTTTGCTGACTTACTGCTGGACTTTTCGCAAAATTGCACAATTTCGTCTGTGGTCCAAGCCTTTGGCCCTACTACAGGAAAGCTGCGACGGATCGTTTCAGGTCGCTGCAACGCAGCCACCGAAAAACGTGCTACGTCCTGGGTATTCATATAAGCCACCGCCGTAGGAGTTTCGCTCACCCAAACAGTCTGTTTTTCAAGAACAGGTATGGCAATTTGACCGATCAAACCCTGCATAAAGGCCACGCCCTGCAGGATCGTGTAATCAAATGATGACTCTTCCAACAAACGCTCAGTGCAGTACTTGATATCCATAAGTGGCACATTTCGATGTTGCTCAGCCGACAACAAAGAAAGGAATACGAATCGACTCACCCCGGCTCTTTCGCAAGCCCGCAACAGATTTAATTTGCCGTCCCAATCGGTTGTGTAGACGCTATGCGGATCATCGGGACGGCTCGTAGCCGCATCGATCACTGCATCTACACCATCAAGTGCGTAATCAAGACTTTCAGGGTCCAGCAGGTCGCCGCGGGTAAGTTCACAGCCCCACTCCTGCAGGAAAGCACCTTTGCGGGGTGTGCGAACCATGCAGCGAACTTGATAGCCAGCATCTATCGCTCGACAAGCTATCTGCCGTCCAAGGGTGCCAGTGCCACCAACTACCAGAACCTGCATAGGGCCCTTCATAATCCAGCCAGGAGCCTATATGGACTGCCCCCAAGCCGCGAATGTCAATCGCCCTGCAACTTCAGCAAGAGAGCACCACCGGCAAGGCCCACGGGTATCAAAACCCAGAAGACAGCAGCAATACCAAAAATCTCCGAAGCCATGTCTTGGACGGTGAATCACGCCTTCTATTTAACGCCCTAACCGGCTCATCCCATGACAAATCTTTAAAAGCTCTGCCACTGGAGCATTTGTTCGCAGTTGTCCTGACATCACGGCACTGCTGCAAGCCTCATAGCCAGCATTTCGAAGAGCCTGCACTAATGCCAGCACAGAAGGCTGAGCCGGCAAAGCTAAACGCCTAGCCAACTCAGCAGTAGACCAGCAACATACAGGCAGGCCAATATCAGCTTGTAATCGCTGCAATAACTGAAGACTGGAGGATGCAACAGGAACTATCGATTGCTTCGCCAACAGCAGCAAATCAGCCAACACATCAGCTGACTGCAAAGGCCCCACCCAAAGGGGACCGCTCACCGCCCAGCGACCACTGCCATTAGAGCAACTACAAGCTGACCAACCCTGGAGGCTCAGCATTGATTGAACTGCCTGGGCGCCACAAGCCTCACATCGAGCCAAAAAGCCAAGCTGGCTCTCCTCCTCAGCAGCAAGACGGCGCTTAATCCGCACCGCAAGGCGGAAGGTACGTCCCTCGCTGAAACAGGCCAAGGGCTCCACACCACGGCCCAGCAACCAGGCCTGTCGAGCAAGAACCCCCAACTGGAGCCTTAGTGCAAGCTCCCAGCTGGCCGGATGAGCGCGGGCCGCAGCTGCAAGATTACGAATCGCCCCAGTACGGTCATGACCTGTTGGAGAACGCCCATCACTGCTTGCTAATAGCAGCAAGCCATCAAAAGTCAAAACCTGCAAAACAGGTTGCAGCAGTGCGTTCGGACAACCAAAACAATCAAGATCAATTAAGTCAAAAAGATACTTATCTAAATAGGCCCGACTCAGGAGCACCTCAGCAGGCTGATGAAAAAGCTTTAGAGAGAAGCCCTTCTTAAGCAGGGGATCCAAATTCCGTGCCAATAGAACAGCACGGTCAACATCTGCGTCATTTACCCAGAGCTCAGGCGAGAGCCGTTGAACTGAATGCAGTACTGGAGAGTCAACTGCTTCTAGCCCCCAGCGCAAAGCACGAATACCGCAACCAGCCATCAGATCCAGCCAGCGCAAAGCCAATGATGATTTACCCCTTCTCTGCTGTTGAAAAGAAGCAAACAGAACAGATAGATCACGGGAAGGACGCGAATCTGATCGGAAGAAGCCATCACCAAGCTCCAAAACAGCAGCGCCTTCGCGATAGTGGGAGGTCGGTTTATTCAGGCCGCTGTGGATGCAACTGCCACCCAGACTGCCGACCGGGCAATCCCAGAGGATGGTGAGGACTGGGGCGAAGCCAATGATTGGTATTGGCAAGGCCTGTGTTGTCACTGGCGTTTACTAGGAGCAGAAGGCACCCGCCCACTAGTTCTTTTGCATGGATTCGGCGCCAGCAGCGCCCATTGGCGACACAATGCAGCTGCTCTGAAAGCGGCTGGATTCAGGGTATATAGCCTTGATTTGATCGGTTTTGGGGCCTCCGCTCAACCCGGACTAAGGCAAAACCAACAGCTCAACAATCGACTGTGGGGAGAACAGTTAGCAGCCTTCCTTGAGCAGATAGTGCAAGCCAGCCCTAACGAACAGGCAGTACTGATAGGCAACTCTCTGGGAGGACTAACTGCTCTAACCACAGCTGCATTTCGAGCAGACCTTGTTGCAGCCGTAATAGCCGCTCCATTGCCGGATCCGGCATTAGTTCAGCCGCTGGCGATCCGAAAACCCCGCTGGTGGCGAAGATTCTGGGGAAATCTGATGACAATCTTCTTTCGCCTGTTGCCTTTAGAGCTCATTGTGCCTCTAATCGCCCACTCATCACTAATCAAGATGGCCCTCCAAATGGGCTATCACCATTCGATCGACTCAGACCATGAACTGCTACATCTGATCGCCCAGCCAGCACGACGACCAACGGCGGCTCGCGCCCTACGGGCCATGTGTGTTGGCATGGCACTCAGACCAGATAGCGCCAGCGCCCCCCTATTACTGAAACGCCTAGCTAGCCGAGCCGATCGGCCACCCATACTTCTGATCTGGGGACGCAATGATCGTTTTGTACCATTGAAAATTGGCCAACGTCTTCAGCAGCAATACCCATGGATAAGCCTTTCAGTGCTTAATGAAACGGGTCACTGCCCCCATGACGAATCAGCTCAAGGATTTCATCAAACCGTGCTGAGCTGGCTGAAGATTAATTTGGTAAATGATTGACAGCACTTATGAAGCACACCCTTTCAGTGCTGGTAGAAGATGAATCCGGAGCCCTTAGCCGGATTGCAGGACTCTTTGCACGCCGTGGGTTCAATATCGACAGCCTTGCGGTAGGGCCAGCAGAAGCCTATGGACAATCTCGACTGACTATGGTCGTAGAGGGAGACGATCACACGCTCCAACAGATGAGCAAGCAGCTCGACAAGCTGGTGAATGTGCTGCAAGTTCTCGATCTAACAAGACGACCTGCCGTTGAGCGAGAACTGATGCTGCTAAAAGTTTCTGCGCCCGCTGCTCAACGAAGTGCGATTTTCGATCTAGTTCAGGTTTTCCGAGCAAAAGTGGTGGATGTAGCCGATGAAGCCCTAACCCTTGAGGTAGTAGGCGACCCAGGCAAGCTGGTGGCGCTAGAAAAACTGCTTACCCCTTATGGGATTTTGGAAATCGCCCGCACTGGCAAAGTTGCACTCGAACGGGCATCGGGAGTAAATACCGAGCTGCTAAAAGCCTCGCCAAGCGGCGGACGGGTGCCGGCCTAAGGCATCGGCACTGCATTGAGAGTTGGTTTTGCCATTAACAGGCTGGCATTAACAATCCGATCTCCCTGCCGAATCGCATCAACTACCTCTAACCCCTTTCTCACCCTCCCGAAAACGGCATAACGGCCATCCAATTGCGGCAGAGGGCGCAAAGCAATGTAGAACTCAGCACTGGCAGAATCAGGCGCCTGCGAACGTTGCATTGCCAGAGAGCCACTCTGATGACTCAGTTGCAATTGCAGCAAATCGCTGGGGTCGGTGATCAGTTGGCCATATCTAGGCTGATCTTCAGTATTCAACTTCACTTCAAACGGAATAAAGCGGGCCTGACCACTTGCTGGATCGATGAAAATACCTTTACCAAAATTGCTCTTGAGAGTTTTTGGATCGGCAGAGGCAGGATCACCACCTTGAACTACAAAAGGCAAAGGCTCCTTAACAACCCGATTAAAAACAGTGCCGTTATAAACACCACGTTTAACAAGGTCGACGAAATTACCAGCTGTCACTGGAGCGGCGTCACCATCAACCTCAACAGTGATCGTGCCTCTGTTGGTTCTCATCTGCACAAGAACCTTGCCCAGCAAGCAGGGGCTACTCAATGAGGAACAAACATCTTTGATCGATACCGTAGAAGACTTAGTGCAACTCAATAACAAGGGCATACACAGCACAAATAGCCAAACTGCTGGACGCCGAAATAAAAGGCAAAGGGTTGCATCAACCACGATTTACAGCCCTTCAAGATTCACATCCAGGAAACGCGCCAGCTCAGCACCTGCCTCCTCAAGCTGAGTAAGAGGTATCGGCTGCCCCACACGGGTCAAAGAGATATCTCGCCGACCTTTAACCCGCAAGGAGACGCGACGAAGAGGATTAAAGCCATCGCGCACCTCTACCTTCACCGCTTTGACATCCTTAAGGGGGAACTCGACGCTGATCGGCTTGAAATATGCACGTCGAGAGATGGTTACCAAACCTGCAGCCTTATCAAAGCGGTTGATACCTGAACCCAAGTCGACGGCAAGCATCGCCCAGAGGTAGCTAGCAAGGAGAACAGCAGCTATCCCATAAAAACCCATCGCCAGCCCCTGGGGCACGAATACAAGCTTTGAAGGATTGCCGATGGGAAGAAGATTTCTGCCGAGATAACTCGATAGAGATGTCAGCGTGAAGCCAAGGCCGCCGATTGTGACAATCACAGCCAAGAGCTGATTAGAGAGACGTCTAAAACCAAGTACCGGTTGCTCAAGCAGCTCTTGAGAAGCCAGTCCAGCGTTTGAATTTTGCTGCAAATCAGCTGACATAACTGCCCTATATGTAGATCCATTCTGGACTGAAAAGGCCCATAACGGGCAATGCTGAAGCCAGCCAAAAGAGCATAAGCACTACAAGGGGTTTCAGCTCTATTAACACTCCCCCAAAGCCCCCTTGAGGATTGTTAATGTCGGGCGGTATCCCACAGCTTGCGGCAAACCCGCACCGTTTTTTTTTCCCATGACGATCGCTGTAGGACGCGCGCCTCAGCGAGGATGGTTTGACGTCCTCGATGACTGGCTCAAGCGCGACCGCTTCGTTTTTGTTGGCTGGTCCGGCCTTCTCTTGTTACCTACGGCCTACTTGGCTCTAGGAGGCTGGTTCACCGGCACCACCTTCGTTTCATCCTGGTACACCCACGGCGTTGCTTCTTCTTACCTAGAAGGCTGCAATTTCCTTAGCGCCGCTGTCAGCACCCCCGCAGATGCGATGGGGCACAGCTTGTTGCTGCTTTGGGGACCTGAAGCCCAGGGTGATTTCGTGCGCTGGTGCCAACTCGGTGGCCTCTGGACCTTCGTAGCCCTGCACGGATCATTCGCTCTGATCGGCTTCATGCTGCGTCAGTTCGAGATTGCCCGTCTAGTTGGCATTCGCCCCTACAACGCACTCGCCTTCTCAGGACCAGTCGTTGTCTTCCTGGCTTGTTTCCTGATTTACCCACTCGGACAATCAAGCTGGTTCTTTGCTCCCTCGTTTGGGGTAGCAGCAATTTTCCGTTTCATTCTCTTCCTGCAGGGATTCCACAATTGGACCCTTAACCCATTCCACATGATGGGTGTAGCAGGAATTCTGGGTGGTGCCTTGCTCTGTGCAATTCACGGCGCAACCGTTCAAAACACCTTGTTTGAAGACAGCGATCAATCAAATACCTTCAAGGCGTTTGATCCAACCCAAGAAGAAGAGACCTACTCAATGGTCACCGCCAACCGCTTCTGGAGCCAGATCTTCGGGATCGCCTTCTCCAACAAGCGCTGGCTGCATTTCTTCATGCTATTTGTGCCTGTAATGGGCAT
>MPLX02395126.1_pt1 | contig 16789 bp, 23 predicted proteins | sample 1617341 | NCBI WGS metagenome assembly MPLX02 (sample SAMN05944804, study PRJNA350692) | marine metagenome | biome: marine; feature: ODZ; material: water; isolation source: 120 m water sample filtered on 0.2 um supor filter | place: Pacific Ocean | collected 2012-04-08 | depth 120m m | reverse complement strand
CTTGCTATTATTAAACCTGAAGATCAAGTCCCTATGGTCTGGAGAGTGATGGTAGAGCGTACCTATCCAGAGGCTGCTGTGCCTTGGGAAGCGGAAGCACAGTGGGCAGGTAGAACAGCAAACATGACCATGAATGCTCTTTGGGCCTGTGCTGGTGGTAGTATGTGGGAAGTATATCCACCAACGCCTATGACAGGTGAATGGTTAGTCAAGAACGGATATATCAAGGAGTGAGGATGAAGAGTAATGAAAGTCCTATGCAAACTATGCAACATGGAGGTTATTGGTCTCCCTAACAAATCCAAATCCTGCGGATGCTATAATATGACTACGGTCTACAACGATAGAGTCACCGCAGTAGACTTGGGTAAAGTTTTATTACTAGAGTCTGAAAGAAATCTAAAGAAAGGTCCATTGTTATCGAATGCTGACCTAAAATACCAGGAGGACAGACGCAAGCGCAAAGTCTGCAAATTAAATTTTGAAGAACGATGATCAATTTGCACCAACGGTACAATCACTATTTGAATTCCGACAAAAAAATCACTTGCGCCGATGTCAACGAATGTCTAGTCACTTATGGTTGGGTAGATGACGGTAAGGAACTCATTGGGTTTTATGTATTGACAGAAAACTTTGAGTTAGTGTATAATTTGGATGCAGAGTTGAAGCACAAAGTTCCTCGTGAATCGCGTGCTGCTCTTAAAAAATAAGGAGAGGTGGCAGAGCGGTTTATTGCGTTAGTCTTGAAAACTAATGTGTCTTCACGGGCACCCTCGGTTCAAATCCGAGCCTCTCCGCTCCGGGGCGTAGTATAGTGGTAGAATGCCGCGTTTGGGACGCGGAGGTGTAAGTTCGATTCTTACCGCCCCGATAGGGATCAAATCCCATACATAATTTTTTATATACTTTAATGAAAATCTTTCTTGATACGGCAGACACTCAAATTATTAGTGATTACTTTGGTACTGGTTTGATTGATGGAGTTACAACTAACCCATCTCTGATTATGAAATCTGGAAGAGATCCTGAGAATGTATATCAGGAGATTAAAGATATTGGCATCGCTGATATCAGTATGGAAGTTATGGGTGATGTGAATGAGATGCTACGCGAAGGTATGCGTCTCGCAGAAAAGTTTGGTTCGGTTGCTACAATTAAAATCCCTTGCACTCGTGAGGGTCTTTTGGTATGCAAAGAACTGACAAAAGAAAAAATTAAAACCAACGTCACATTGATCTTTTGTGCCTCTCAGGCAGTCCTTGCCGCCAAGGCGGGGGCAACATATGTTTCTCCTTTTGTAGGACGCTTGGACGACCAATCAGTGGCAGGTCTGGAGGTTGTTAGGAGCATCAGTGAACTGTATCGTATCCACGGTATGAGGACTCAAGTGCTCTCAGCATCTATTCGTAGTGTGCAACGTGCGGTCAGGTCTTGGTACAATGGTGCTCAAATTTGCACGATGCCACCATCTGTATTTGATAAGATGTATGACAATATGTTGACTGACAAAGGTATGGAAATCTTCGAGAAAGATTGGGCATCTGTACAAAATCAAATCACATAGATATATCAACTATGCAATTTTATTCCGTGGCATATTGGCAAGAAAATTGGGACACACTTATGGACAGAGTGGAAAACGGAGAGACAATTGGTGTGGAAAATGAGAACGGAGATAGAGCAGCGATGATACCAGCGGATGATGAACTCATACGCATGTATATGGGGCAAAATGACGAAGCATCTTGAGACTTGCTATAAGGTGGTTACTGAACAGGGGTGGCAAGTGTATAGTGTGTGGGGAAACCAACCTGGTTTATCCATTCGGTAATAGCACCCCGATCATAACGGGATAAAAACAGGTTCGACCCCTGTAACCAGCATAGGACAGTGCAAAGACTGTCCCATTGACATTATAGTCAAAAGATCCTACTATACCTAGGTCAACAAACGAGACAATGACACTCACAACAAAGTTCAAGAAAGACGTTCAAACCCTCCGTGATGCTGCCAATGGCGACATCTTCCTTGATGTAAAGAATCTGAAACTTTTCAAAAAGGTCCGTCGTTATTATAAGAATCAAGGAGTAGTTTTTTCTGGCGAACCTCTTGATGATTATGATATGCTTATGGAGCATATCTACAGTGACCTTCAGACTCTGGAGGTTGTTTGATGAAGGTTCTACTTGAGCAGTTTCCTTATCGTTATGTTGAGAAGGGAATCTTAGAGAATGGTCACCCAGATTACAGAATCCAAAAGATGGATTCTATGATTGCAAAGTACAGAGACATGTATCTCTGTGACAACAGTATGCAAATCTCCACTGCTATGGAGGACTTTGAATATACTAAATGGTTGGACCCAGATAACCCTGGTGCTTACCGAAAGTATAACTGACTATAAATAGCACATAGTAACCAATTGATAACCATGGCAGCAAGAAAATCTACCTCATCAACTTTGGGATCATCGCAGTCAACCTATATGTCTGCGTATGATAAAGTGGTTGAAGAAAAAATTGCAGACTTTGAAAAAAGATTTGCTAAGATCGAAAGCGATGTAGCAGAGATTGCTGCCGCAGTAACCAAGCACACTACTAAGTGCTGCTCAGAGGACAAAAAATCTGGTGGTGATGTTTCTGACGTCAGTGTGAGACTTGAAGCATTAATCAAGTTCCTTTCTAAGAGTCAGAAACTCCCTTTGTGAGTCTCGGATAGACTTTAACTATCCTGGTGGAGTCATTCCTATTATGCCCGTCTCGGAATGACGTTAATATTGCCCTGGTCGGGATGGTCACTAGACCCTCGGAGTTTGTGGCATCTCTAAAATGTCACTGGCGCGTCACGCAAATAAATGTTGAGAGGGGTTGTCATAACCCCTCTTTTTTTGTATAATAGATAGTAAGTTAATAAATTATTCGGGGTATGTCTGAGTATAAGAAGACCGCACTGGTACTTGGTGCGGGTGGATTTATTGGGAGCCATATGGTTCACCGTTTGCGTAAGGAAGGATATTGGGTTCGTGGAGTTGACCTTAAATATCCAGAGTTTGGTGTCACGGTTGCTAATGAGTTTGTACAAGGCGACTTGCGTGATGCAAGATTTGTCAATGAAGTCATTCAGTTTAAAGGATATTCTGGTAACGTTAATGCAAATGTGCCTTATCAATATATCAAACCTTTTGATGAGATCTATCAGTTTGCTGCTGATATGGGTGGTGCTGGTTTTGTGTTTACAGGTGAGAATAATGCAGATATTATGCACAACTCCTGTAGCATCAACCTGAATATTCTTGAAGGAGTTCGTAAATTTAATCTGACCTTTGATGGTGTAGAGAAAGAGCATACTGAATGTAATCGACCAAAGTTGGATCAACCAACTAAGATCTTCTACTCAGGATCTGCTTGTATGTACCCTGAGCATAATCAACTTGATCCTGACAACCCTGATTGTCGTGAGGACTCAGCATATCCTGCTGCTCCAGACTCAGAGTATGGTTGGGAAAAACTCTTTAGTGAAAGACTTTACGCTGCTTATGCTCGTAACCACGGCATTCCTGTCCGAGTCGCAAGGTATCACAATATCTTTGGACCTGAAGGAACCTGGGATGGGGGACGTGAGAAAGCACCAGCAGCAATGTGTCGTAAGGTCGCATCTCTGACCCCTGTAGGCGGTGCTATCGAGGTTTGGGGAGACGGTGAGCAGACTCGCTCATTCCTCTATATCGATGATTGTATTGAGGCAACCCGTAGATTGATGGAGAGTGACTTTGAAGGTCCTGTCAATATTGGTTCAGAAGAGATGGTAACTATCAATCAACTGGTTGAGATTGTCTCTAAGGTTGCTGGCAAACCCGTACAGAGATTGCACAAGCTTGATGCACCTCTTGGTGTACGTGGACGCAACTCTAATAATGATCTGATCCGAGAGAAACTTCAATGGGATTATGAGACAACTCTTGAAGAAGGTATCTCTAAAACATTCAAATGGATTGATGCTCAAGTGCGATTAAAATTTGCTATTGATGCTTATGCTCCTACAGAGATTTCTGATGAGGTCTTTGCAGGGTGATTGGATTTAATCATTTGGGGAGACTGGGACGCCTGGGAAACCAGATGTTCCAGTATGCTGCTCTCCGTGGAATCTCCGCAAACAATGATCAAAACTTTTGCTTTCCTTTTTATAAGGAAGCAGTTGATGATGGTATCGGCAATATGCTTAGAACAGAGTTATTTGATTGTTTTGAGATGAGTAGTGTTGTTGCCTTGAATCTTCAATCTATAGATCAGGGTAGACCATACAAACAAGAGAGTGGATTTGAGTTTGATGAGAATCTATTCAACAACTGTCCTGATTGGGTCAGTCTATGGGGATTCTTTCAATCAGAAAAGTATTTTAAAAATGTAGAGTCTACCATCCGTCGTGACTTTACATTTAAAAAAGAGATACTTGATCCCTGCAATGAGATGATCAGTGGTGTTGAGTCACCTATTGCTCTACATATACGTCGCACAGACTATCTTCATAACTCTGGTAATCATAATAATCTTGGTCTAGACTATTACGCAAAGGCACTTACACAGTTTCCAAAAGATTCTAATGTGATTGTATTCTCTGATGATTCAAAGTGGTGTAAACAACAAGACCTGTTCTCTGATGACAGATTCCTAGTCTCTGAGAACACCAGTGGTTATGTTGATATGTGTTTGATGAGTCTATGCTCAGACTTTATCATTGCTAACTCTACATTCTCTTGGTGGGGTGCCTGGTTTGCTAACAAAGGAAAAGTAATCGCACCAAAGCATTGGTTTGGACCCGCATTAAAAGATAAAAGTACAAGAGATTTATATCCAGAACATTGGGAGATAATGGAATGAGTGAAGTTACGGTATTGAATAGTATTGGAGGATGTGCTTCTAGTCAGTTGTTTAAGATTATCAACAATTTAGGTATCGAAAGCAACTTTGATCACTTCCATCAAGGTATTAACTTTGGTCGTTGTAAGCATACTCTCTACCCTCCAATGTACTCTGAGATTGAGAATGCAATCTTTGTTGTTGGTGATCCCCTACAGTCAGTAATCTCTATCTTCCGTAGAGATATGGCAGTGACACATATTGAAAACAAAGGTTTACCTCTACATCCAACTCGTACAGATAATGTTGAGTTGCATCCAGAAAGTAAAGAGATCTATCGAGTCCAACCACAATTTCGCAAGCAGTATACTCTTGATGAATATGTCAAAGGTGCCCTTGATTGGTTTATGACATATGAGCATATATACAACTGGACACAAAGAAAGACAGAATATCCTATCCTTTGTGTAAAATCTGATGTACAATGGACGTATGGTGAGCAGATATTTGTTGACTTCTTAAATCAAGAAACAGTTCCCTCTGAGTACGTTCAGAGACCACGTAACTCTAAGATTGATCTTATCCCTGAGGATAAGCGAGAGGAGTTTACTGCTATCCTACAATCAGCAACAGACCTTTACAACGAACTCCCTGACATCCAAGTATTATGACTATCCAAAATGTATTGTATGATGAGAGAGATCTTGTCAATGCTCGTAAAGTCCGTGATGAAAATGATTATTCAACAAAGTTTCCACACTATGATCTTTGGTGGAAGTCTGATGCGCTGGTAAAATGGATTGGAGTCTTGGATAGATTTAAAAAACTCTATCCTGACAATGGTGCAACTGTTGTTGACCTTGGATGTGCTCGTGGTTGTGTCCCACACATCATCTCCTCCTGGGGTAACACTGTCACTGGTGTTGATTGTGGAGAAACTGGTGGACGTATTGACCACGATTGTGAAGACAGTGCTGTTACAATGGTAGACTCAAATATCTGGGAGTGGTTTCCCACTGTTGATGATGAAAGTATTGATGTCTTTACTGACCTCTGCTCTATTACACACTTCTGTGGTCGTGGTGGCATCTGTCCTGATGGTCAGTCTGTACTCAACAATGTATTCAGAGAGGTCTACAGGTGTCTTAAACCTGGTGGACATATCATCATCTCCTCAGACTGTCATTTTGGTTGTGAGACTGGAGAGTTTGTAAGTCCTGAGACTTTTATTGCTACAGCAAATGCACAGGGTCTGACTCTTGAGGGTAAGTGGAGAAACCGTAAGAAGGATTTACTCAGAGTGCCAGGGTATCCCAATCTAAACGTTGTATCTTTAACTTTTAAAAAAAATGTCTGACACTTATAAACGTATAATCGAAGACTTTACTTCGTTTTCTGGTAAGAAAACAAATGCACATATCATTCTTAAAGATTGGATTCCTCAATCTAATATTCCTAGAGATGGTTATTGGTTTGAGTTTGGTGTATTCTCTGGAGATACGATTAATAAACTAAGCAAGTGTTGTGATAAAATCTATGGATTTGACTCATTTAAAGGTCTTCCAGAAGATTGGATAGATGGCCACAAGAAAGGGCATTTTTCTAGAAAGGATCTACCTAAAGTTTGTGATAATGTAGAACTTGTTGTTGGGTGGTTTGATGAGACTCTTCCAAAGTTTGTAGAAGAACACGAAATTGATAAAGTTTCATTTATCAATATGGACTGTGACTTATATTCCTCTACTAAAACAGTCTTTGAGTACCTTGGACCATATATTAAACCTGGAACCTTCATTTACTTTGATGAGTTTTTGATAAAAAAAGATATGGAACGTAATGAGGGAGTAGCATTTGCAGAGTTTCTAGATGAGTATAATTTAGATTATGAAATTATTTACGTAGTTAATACTAACTATCCCATTCAAACTTTAGTTAAAATAAAATGAAACTAGCAGTTATTTTTATTGGTACAAACAAGTATCTCAACTTCCTCCCTACTTGGTATGAGGCGTGTGAGAAGTATCTGGTAAAGAATACTGAGAAGACATACTTTGTTTTTACCGATGGTGAGATTGAGGGTATGCCTGACAATATTCACGCCTTTAGTCAAGAGCATTTGCCCTGGCCGTATATCACTCTGTATCGATTTGGTACAATCTTGAAGGCAAAGGATGCACTCAAACAGTTTGATTATGTTTTATTCCTTGATGCTGATATGCGTGTGGTTGATGATGTAAAAGAGGAAGACCTCTTTACTGACAAGACATTCATTGGTGTTCATCACCCCTGTCACTATATGAATATGCCACCACATAATCAGTTCCCTGGTGCCTTTGAGACTAATCTAAAGTCCAATGCTGCTATCTCTGAGGGGACTGATATTTCAACTTACTGGCAGGGATGTCTATGGGGTGGCAAGGTGCCTTATGTAATTGATATGATGGAGGAACTACATCGTAGGACTAAGGATGACGAGACTCGGGATGTGATTGCTCAGTGGCACGATGAGAGTCAGCTGAATAAATTTTTCCTTGAGAATAAATCAGATGTCCATACACTTGGACCATCTTATGCATTCCCAGAACTCTTTGAAGAGCATTGTTCTTTTAGTAGAAAGATTGTACACCTAGCAAAAGATAACTCTAAGTATCAGGTATGACTAATTTGAAGAGTGGTTTATCTGGATGTAAGATTGAACTACTCCGTGACGATGTATTGAGGAAGTATTCGTCATCACCAGATTATAATAAAAGACTAGTAGCACAGTCCAAAAAACAATCAATGTTCGCACATTTTGTTTTAAAAGATGTAGATGCTCCTAGGGTATATCAAGTAAATCTCGATGACTTATACTCTTTTGATATGGAGTACGTCTCGGGATTTTCTTTTGATGAGTATTTTTCTCACGCGGATGTTAAGAGTGTTAACAACATCTTAAACTCACTGTATGATTACTTTGATTTTCTAGTTGATAACTCAAAGATGTATCACGATAGTGTGTCAAAGAAGATTGTTATTGATAAGATATCTACACTTACTCAATCAGATTACCTTGATTACTTGTCACAGGTATGCTTGGACTCTGATCTGAACATCCCATATAGTTTTTGTCACGGAGATTTAACCTTTGCTAACGTTATATTCCATCCCAAAAGGATGTACTTCATTGACTTTTTAGATTCTTTTATTGATAGTTACCTTATAGACTTTGCAAAGTTAAAACAAGACTTATATTATCACTGGAATCTTAGAATACACAACAATAATAACCTTAGGTTATATCAAATATATTGTCATCTCTGGTCAAAGATAGAGGACAGATACGCATATCATCTAAACACTGTTGCATTTAAGGTATTGGATGCACTGACCTTGCTGCGTATCGAACCATACTTGACTAATGATAGACATCGGACTATACTAAAAATACTAGTAGAAACAACAAATTTGTATGAAAACTTTAGTCGTTCCAATGGCAGGCAAGTCGTCTCGCTTCCCAGATATGCGACCGAAGTGGATGTTGACACATCCAAAGAGAAATAGATTTATGGCAATTGAGTCCATCTCAGGACTCAACCTGGACTTCTTTGACCAGATTTATTTCATCTGTCTCCAAGAGCACGAGGATAAGTATCAGTTCAGTGCTGGATTTGTGAATGAACTTAATGACCTTGGAGTCTGTGAGAAGTCATTCCTTATGTATCTCAACGAACCTACTTCATCACAATCAGAAACTGTTAATGCTCTGATTGAGGGTAACGATTTAGAGGGATTTATCTTTGTCAAAGACTCTGACAATTACTATGAGTGTGATATTACAGAGGGCAATCAAGTAGCATACTTTGACTTGAATAGTGAGGACAATATCAATGCTAGAAACAAGAGTTATATTCAGTTGGATGTAAATGGTATCGTCACCAATATTGTAGAGAAGAATGTCATCAGTTCTACGTTCTCCTGTGGTGGATATGGGTTTGCTGATGCTAAAGAGTTCTCTGCAGCATTTAATAAACTCAAAGATATGCAGGGAGAGTGCTATATCAGTCACATCATCTATGATATGATGCTGTCTGGTTCTAAGTTCTCTGGTCTTGAGGTAAATGTTTATAAGGACTGGGGAACTCTGGATGTATGGAGAGAGTATAAGAAGCAATATAAGACACTGTTTGTAGATATTGATGGTACTCTGGTTACAAACTCATCGATTCAATTTCCTCCCTATGTTGGGTCAGGTTCACCCTTGACTAACAACATTGAGTGTCTGCGGAATCTTCATAATGAGGGTAAGATTTACATCGTCCTTACCACAAGTCGTCCTGAGTTCCTCAGAGATACAACTGTAGAGGAGATGAAGAGACACAATATGCCTTACGATCAACTGGTAATGGGATTGCCACATTGTAATCGAATCGTCATCAATGATTTTGCAAAGAGTAATACATATCCTTCCTGTGGAGCAATAAATATCACTAGGAATTATGATAATCTGAGTGATTATTTGCTATGAGAATTGCCCTTTGTTTTTCTGGACAGCCTAGGTTTATCGACAAGGTTGCTCCAATAATTAAAGAAAATATTATTGGAGATTATAATGTAGATGTATTTGCTCACCTGTGGTTTGATGAGGACTTACAGTCTAAACCATACAAGTTTGGTGGCGAAGGTGGATGGAAGGATCAACGTATTGATCCCAATGCCATTGAGGATTTTAAAAAGCAATACAATCCAAAAGGTTTATTGGTTCAAAGCAGTAAAAAGTTTTTAAACTCATATCTCTCAAATAACTACGAGGCATCTCTCAAGAGATATAAGTGGGGTGCTATTGATAATCCTGAAGAACCAGACTTTGCTATTCGTGATGTTAACAACATTACCTCTTACTACTACTCTCTAATGAAGGTATGTCTACTCAAGAAAGAGTATGAGTATGAGCACGATTTTAAATATGATTTGGTAATCAAAATTAGAACCGACTCTATTGTTCATAGCAAAATTGATTATGAATCTTTTTCTAAAGTCAAAAATACTGTATTTTACTCTGGCAACCAGGGGCAAAGTGACGGTATGATTAATGATTGGTTTAACTTTGGATCATCAAAAACAATGGATGTCTTTATGTCTCCATTCCCTGTGCTTGATAAGTGTATTGATGCTTGTATGGAGCAAACTAATGGTGCTTGGTGTTGTGAGTTAGTCCACAAAAAGATGGTTGATTTCTTTCAGATTAACTCTCAACCACTTTCAATCCATATTACATTGCCTAGATTCTGATGAAGGTTGCGCTGTGTTTCTCTGGTCAACCCAGATATATTGAGAAGTCATTTGAGCAATTTGATAAAAATATTCTGTCTTGTAATGATGTAGATGTATATTCTCATCTGTGGTGGGATGAATCGTACAAAGGCAATACTTTTGCTTGGGAAAGTCAAGACAGATATCCAGAGGACTATGATCCTGTTGAGGACTTTAGAAAAAAGTTTAAACCCAAGTCATCTTTTGTAGAGGCACATAAACCAAAAGAGTATTTTGGTTATGATAAGTTTGTTACAAACAGTTTGTTTGATCCATCGATGGACCCTGATGTAATCCGTAGTATCATTACAAGACAGAGAAGTCAGTGGTACTCAATTCATTGGTCAATGTCACACCCATATCTTGATGATTATGATTTTGTTGTGAGAGCAAGGACTGATCTTACCTTTAATAAACCTATTAAGTTCTCTGATTATAAACCTGATAAGGTCTATATGATGGATGGTGCAATCCAGTGTGGTGGTGGTAGACACTATCAAGACTGGTTTTGGTTTGGTCCTAACAAGTATATGGATAAAATTAATAAGACTTATGAAAAAATCTTGCCATTCTACAAGAATGGTCTGAGACATATGCACGAATTGATGCTACACTCTATCTCTGAGGAGGGTATCCCTGGAGAGATTCTAGACCTTGGAGTCTTTATGATGAAGAGAGGTAATATTAATATTTCTGAGCAAAAGAAGATACTCAAAGAAAACTCTAAAGAATTGCAAGTGGACTTACGATGAAGACTGTATTTGCTAAAGCACCACTCCGTTTAGGTCTTGCTGGCGGTGGAACTGATCTTGAACCCTACTGGAAGGAGTATGGTGGAGTTGTATTGAGTGGTACTATTGATCAGTATGCTTACTGTAAGGTAGAACCATATGATGATTGGGTGTTTAAAAGTGTTGATCTGGACCTGGAGGAACGATTTGAGTTTCTTAACTTTAAAAATTATGATGAATCTGGTTCACTTAAACTGCTTATAAACGCCTATAAGCACATTGTAAAAGATTATTCGCATAGGACACCTGTTAAGATTACAACCTATGTTGAAGCGCCTCCTGGGAGCGGATTAGGAAGTTCTAGTGCTTTGGTTGTTGCTCTCATCTCTGCTATCTCTGAGTATTACAATATGCCTAGAGATGAATATGAGATTGCAAAAATGGCAGTGACTATTGAAAGAGAGATTTGTGATTTGCCTGGTGGATTACAGGACCAATACTCTGCAGCATTTGGTGGATTTAATTATATTGAGTTCTTGCAAGATGGTAGGACTATTGTGAATCCACTGAGACTTAATTACAAGACTCAGAATATGCTTGAGTTGAATACTGTTCTTTACTATGTTGGGTGTCCACGAAAGGATGAGAGAGTTATTGAGGCAACATCGGATAATCTTAAGGGTAATACTAAAACTCTGGAAGCAACTCATATGATTAAAGAATCTTGTATTGAGTTTAAGAGAAGTCTGCTGGTTGGTGATGTCAAAAAGATTGCGAGTCTGATGAATAGATATTGGTTACATAAACTACAAACTAGTGATAAAGTTGGTTCTCCTGAGCTGCTAGATACTTATGAGTATGTCATCGCAAACGGAGCAACTGCTGCTAAGATATCAGGAGCAGGCGGCGGCGGTCACCTCATTCTTTTTACTGACTTTGAACAGAGACACAAGTTGATCTCTGCTCTGAATAAGAGAGATACTGGTAGAATTGTTCCATTTAAATTCGTAAAGCATGGAGTCGATGTATGGCGAACATGAAGGGAGAGATCCATCCTAAGGGGTGGGGATATGAAAACTGGATTGTCAACAATGAGATGTACTGTGGCAAAGTATTATTTTTTGAAGCAGAGAAAAAATGCTCTTGGCATTACCACGTCCTCAAGGACGAGACATTCTTTATTCAGAGTGGGTCTGTCATATTGACCTATGGGGATGACGATGATATACTGAAGGCAAGGCAGATTGTCCTTGACAAGGGCGATGTGTTTCATATCTACCCTGGACTCAGGCATCAGATGACAGCAGTTGTCGATACCGAGTTATTTGAATTTTCCACACAGCATTTTGAGGATGATAGTTACAGAGTTATCAAAGGGGACTAAACTTTACCTCCTCGTTGGTGGTAAGGGAACCCGACTACAATCGGTCACAAATGGTATCCCAAAACCTTTGATTGATATCCACGGAAAACCATTTTTGTCAAGAGTGATTGAGAGTCTTTCAGGATTTGATATTACCCTTGTTTGTTCTGACAGCAATGTTCAGTATTTTAAACACTTTGGATATGATATCTTAAATGAGGGTGAGGTAGGAGGAACTGCTGGATGGATGTTCAGGACTCAATTACCTGATAGTTTTTATGTGATGAATGGTGACACATACTTTGGTGGTAACATCAACGTAGATCGTATTGCTCAAACAGTATTTGTGTCAGAGGAAACTATTGAAGGGGACGAGGGATATATTGAAGGTAAGAATGGTATTGTAGAAGGATTTTTTGAGAAGAATATAAGAGCAAAAGGCACTCGTCAATTGGTAAACATTGGTATATACAAGTTTTACAAACAACAACTTAACCTTCCTATTGCAGGGCACACTGAACCTGTTAGTATGGAGTATGAGGTGTTGCCATATAACCATATGACGTATCAAAAAATCGAATGTGAAAAGTTTGATGTTGGAACACCCGAAAGACTTGAGAGGTTTAGAAAATGGTTCACTCCTTAATTACTGGCGCTGCTGGTATGATGGGTACTCATCTATATGAGACCCTAAAAAACGACGGTGTGGATGTGTTGGCAACATATCTTTTACCTACTATTGATGAGAGAGATCCTATCTTACAAGATCTAAGAGATAATCATTTGGAGTTGGATCTCCTCAACTATCCAAGTGTTGTTGAGACAATTACTACAAATAAACCTGAAGTAATCTATCATCTGGCTGCTCAAAGCAGACCAGATGTTTCTTTCAATAACGCACAATATACATTTGATGTCAACGTCCGAGGCACAATCAACTTGCTTGATGCTTGTAAAGAGTTAGATTATAAACCAAAGATTGTAAACGCATCATCATCTGCTGTATATGGTGATATTGATTGGACTGAACCTCCTGATGAGGATGCTCCAACTCGACCAATGTCTCCTTATGGGAGTAGCAAGTTAGCACAAGAAAATCTGATGAGAAACTATAATCAGATGGGGTATATTGACTTTGTAAATATGCGTATCTTTAACTGTACTGGACCCCGTAAGATTAATGATTTTGTATCTGATGTGATCAGGAGAATCATCAACGAAGAAGAACCACTTCGAGTTGGTAATCTCTCTGCACGTAGATCTATTGTTGATGTAAGAGATTTGGTTAAAGGACTTATCAAGGCATCACAAGTAACTGAGTTGGGTACAACTCTTAATCTTGGATCATCTACTTGCTATAAGATGATTGATATAATGGAGATGATGACTGGTGGTAGAGGATATGAAACTGACCCTTCTCTCTTTAGAGTGACTGATGAGAAGGTCATCTACGGCAACATAAATAAAGCGAAGGACTTACTAGACTGGAGCGCAGATATCGCTCTGCCAACAACTATTGGTGATACTTATCATTATTGGAGATCTTTATGAAAATTATTTTTTGGGGTTTTAAGCTTCATACAGATACGTTTGGATATGTCTGGGAAGCGATGAAGAAAGCTTGTGACTATCTTGGTCATGAGACTTATTGGTTTACTAATGAAGAACATCCAGAAGATTTTGATTATGACAATTGTATCTTTTTCACTGAAGGGTATGTGGATCAAAAAATACCCCTGAGAAAGAATAGTATTTACTTTGTGCATGTCTGTGTAAACCCACAGAAATATATTGGTAAGGTCAAAAAATTAATCGACATGAGATATCTCATGAAGATGATGGATAATGATAATTATGATTATGTTTTAGACTTTGATAACTGTGATGAAATGAGTAGTGGTGTCCTTTATGACAGAAACAGTAAGGACATTGACTATGATATATCATATGTTGCATGGGGCGCACACCTCCTCCCACATGAGATTGATTTTGATTGGGTGAATATTGAGAGAGATAATATCTACTACTTCATGGGATCTATTTCTCATGGTGGTAGATTTGCGAACGGTCATTGCATCCAACAGTTTGTGGATTGTTGTGCTAAAAATGGTGTACAATCTCAGTTCAACAACACTTGGTCAAATCCTTTGGACAATAATATGTATCAACACTTTATCCAAAAATCTTTTATGTCTCCTGACCTGAGAAATGATACTCACAAGAAGTGGGGATTTGTACCTTGTAGACTTCTTGACTCAGTTGCGTATGGTCAACTTGGAATGACTAACTCAAAGTTCAATCAAGAGTTTGTTGATGAGTCTATCCTTTATTCTGATAGTGTAGAGGAGTTATTTGAACTTGGAATGAAACATAAAGATGATAAAGATCTTATTTTGAAACAGATGAAAGCAATCAAGGAGAAGCATACTTGGCTTACCAGGGTTGAGGGACTACTGAGGATGATTTGATATGTTGTATGTGATAGGTTCTACTGGATATGTTGGTAAAAGACTGGTAGAAAAAAGTAATGCAAAGTCAATCCAAGTAAGACTTGATGAAGATCTATCTGGGGTTGACCTTTCTTTTCTAAACCCTGATGATGTGGTATGTTTTTGTGCTGCTGTATCTGAACCAACAGTTTGTTCAAGAGACTTTGACTATGCGAGCAAAGTCAATGTGGTATCCACCTCTTACCTTATTAGAAAGTTCATTGACATAGGATGTAAAGTTATATTCTTATCAAGTGATGCAACCACCAGTGACCGTGGTGTGTATGGTAGGATGAAGAGGGAGGTTGATGAACTGTTTTGTAGTGAGAATAATTTCAAGTCTTTGAGATTATCTTATGTAATGTCAAAACATGATAGGCACATAAAATACTTAACTTCATGTGCCACTAATAATACGATAGCAGAAGTATTTCATCCTTTGTGTAGGAACGTAATTCATAGAGAAGATGTGGTAGATATTGTGATATCATTATCACAATCGTGGGACATTTGCAATAATACAATCATCAACTGTGGAGGTCCTGAGACTGTATCCAGAGTTGATATTGCTGAAGTCTTAAAGAGAAAAGTCTTTCCAGACCTTCAATATACAGTAGTCAAACCTAGTGACGACTTCTATAAAGACAGATGTGATTCAATAAGTGTTGAATCACCAGACTTGGAAATCATATTGAAAAGAAAACCTAGTTCATTGGAACAGTTGATTGAAATGGAGTTTTAGATGAGTAAAAAAGTTCTAATCACTGGTATCACTGGACAAGTTGGTTCTCAATTTGCAGATTATTTTCTTGAGAATACTGACTACGATGTTGTTGGTATGATGAGATGGCAAGAACCACTTGATAACATTTACCACCTGACTGATCGTATCAATAAGAAGGATCGTATATCTATTTTTTATGCAGACCTTAATGATGCTATGTCTATATCAAGAATGATAGAGGAGGAAAGACCTGAGTTTATTTCTCATCTTGCTGCTCAATCATATCCCAAAACGTCCTTCAACATTCCTATTGAAACTCTTCAGACAAACATCATAGGTACTGCAAATTTACTTGAATCTATTCGTAAAATTAAGGAGAGGAATGGATATGATCCTGTAATTCATATCTGTTCTTCTAGTGAAGTGTATGGTAGAGCTTCAACTGGAGTAACTTTATCAGAAGAAACATCATTCCATGGTGCAAGTCCATATAGTATTAGTAAAATTGGTACTGATTACTTGGGACAATTCTATGGAGAGGCATACAAATTAAAAACATTCATCACTCGAATGGGAACTCATACAGGACCAAGAAGAAGTGATGTATTCTTTGAGAGTACGGTTGCAAAACAGATTGCATTGATTGAATCTGACATTCAAGAACCAGTTGTGTATGTTGGTAATCTATCAAGTGTTAGAACATTTCAAGACGCAAGAGATGCTGTAAGAGCATACTATCTGTTGTTTGAAGCATCAAAACAAAATAGAATTAGACCAGGCGACTACTTCAACATTGCTGGAGAAGAGTCATTCAATCTTCGTGAAGTTATTGATATCCTGTTAGGGTTCAGCACCGTAAAGAATATTGCTGTCAAGACTGATATTGAAAGACTCAGACCAATTGATGCTGACTATCAAATGTTTGATAATACAAAGATTAAATCAGTCATCGATTGGAAACCCGAAATACCAGCAAGAAAAATGTTCTTAGATCTTCTGAACCACTGGAGGGATGAAATTTCTAAGAATAAAATACCATTAAATAGATGAACTGGATTGACTTAATTTCAGTTTTGAATTAAATTAAAACTATAAGTGACTAAAAAAATGAACAACCCATACAAGTTTAATATTGATTCACGTTATAAGCACTTTGACTTTCCTCGTGAGCAACTCCCCACTATAGTAAAAGATACTCTTGCCAATGGTCGCACTGACCTTAAGGTTGTTGAGATTGGTGTAGAGTATGGTGGATATCTTGACATTTACTATCCTCAACTGGAGTCTGTAACCTCTGAGTTTTACTGTGTTGACCTGTGGTCCACTGAGGG
>MPLX02224637.1_pt1 | contig 16840 bp, 17 predicted proteins | sample 1617341 | NCBI WGS metagenome assembly MPLX02 (sample SAMN05944804, study PRJNA350692) | marine metagenome | biome: marine; feature: ODZ; material: water; isolation source: 120 m water sample filtered on 0.2 um supor filter | place: Pacific Ocean | collected 2012-04-08 | depth 120m m | reverse complement strand
TCTAAACCATGTTCTTATAATACCTTTAGGAGCATTTCCAAATCTACAATCAGCAAATTTAATACTTATTGCATCACTAGATCTAGTAACGACTTGATATATATCTCTAACATTATTGTTTACTGCATTGAAAATAACATTTGAACCAACTACACTTTCTACCGCAGTCCAATTTGCTATAACTGTACCATCTTGGTCAATTGTCTGTACCCATACATCATCGTTAGTAATATTTTCAGTATCAATATCAATAACTTGATTTTCTATAGGATTTGTTATTAAAGTGTCTGATAATTCTAATGTACCTTGTTTAAAATAAAAGAAGAAACCTGTTTTTGCACTCGAATTACCTTTTCCATCATTAAGATATACACAATTTAAACTAGAAGCAGGGTCAGGTATAGGTTCAAAATGCCCTGTCGAAGCAATATCAACATTACATACTTCAAACGATATTGCACTACCTTGTATAGTAGCACTAAACGGGTATACCACTTGTTGTTGTGTTAATGAATTTAATTTATAAATTTCATTTTTTATACCATTTAATGTTAAAGATTTATATGGCGTACCAAATTGTGTTGTGCCTCCAAATGCTGAATTCATTATCATAATAAATTGTTCATATGCATTTGCATTTGTTGAATCGTTCCAAATAACATCTGTATTTGATAAATTTTCTCCATCTGAATCTATTAGTGATTCAGTAGTTCGTATAGTTTTTATTTTTAATATACCCGACGAGTTTTTGCTTCTTGTTGGGTTATAACCTAAAAATCTAGCCAAACGCAAAATAGAATCTCTGCTTTGGGCTGTTTCCATAAAATTTTCGCGAGTTGCAAAGTCAGTTCGAAATGCAGTATTATGACCTACAAATGCAATTAAGTCCATAAGACTTACAAATTCTGAAGATTGGATCCAATCATTATAATCTTCAGGGTAATTTAATCTTATAAAATCGACCATGGCCGATTTTAATGTATCAAAATCATATGCTTGAAAGTTAGATTGGTCAAATGATTGATACTTCGCTATGTAGTCTTCTGCTGCAAATAAAACGTCTTGTCGTGTAGCCATACGATTATAAATCCTCGCTTAATTCTCTGTCAAATTCCAGAGCTAATACTTCTACTTTGTCTGTAGGTTGATATTTTACTTTTATTTGGACACTAAGAGCATTTTGATTTGAATATGTCGAAATTTCTTCTAACGCCCATCTAGGATCTTTGGACACAATATCTGAGCAATCGTCTTTTACTGCTGCCTCTACTGTATCATCCCATGGTTCGAACATTAATCCCCATATGATAGACCCAAATTCAGGATCCATAATTCGCTCACCTTTTTTTGTATAAAAATGATTCCTTAAATCCTGAATTGCAAGATCAATATCATGAAGTTTGCGAATTTTAGGTCCTTGGGTAGTTGTAAATCCGTTAAAAAGTGTTTTAGTGGCCATGATTATACTCTAATTATAATATATTTATTAAAAAATAAACCAAGTATTTAATTTTTTTCGGTTGACATAAGATCTAAAGAGTGTATAATAGTTGTATAGGTTAAATTAGTTAAACACTTACTTAGGAGCTGATATGGCTAAAGTACAAACAAAGTGGAACCGAACTAAAATAGCAAACCTACTTGCCACAAACGATAAGGCAGTTGAACGTGCCTTAATTGTCATTTTTAATAACCAAGAAGCCGACGAACAGGCTTGCGATATGACTAGCAAGGCCAATGGAGTTGGTTTTACTGCATTTGATGCAGACATTTTTTCTTCCTTTGCAAAACACATCCTTAAAGGGCGTTCACTTTCCGTTAAGCAAATGGAAATTGCTCGTAAACAAGATAAATTTGGTAATATGAAAATTGCCAAATACTGGAAGCAATTACAAGCAGAAATAGTCCGCAAAGAGAGTGAAGTACAATTCACATACGATGACGATACTTACTCCGATTTTTTTAAAGATGCACACGGTTTTAGGCCACACGGTATTTTATGGGATCAGTGGATGACAAAAACTCCTGTAGAAAAACAAAAGCATTGGGATCGTTTACAGGAAGAAATTAAAGAAGCAATCGATCGTGACGAAGTAGACAACTTTTGGTGTAGAAACATACTATGAATGATTACAACCGCGGTAAACGAGATATTATGTTAGAAATGGCTAACGATGATTTAGTTGATACGGCATCAAGGATTGCAGTTTTAGAACACGATCTTGAAAATGCTCGTAAGAAAAAATGGGAACTAGTTAATAAGATTCGTTTGCTAGAAAACAATGCGGCTTTTGAGTGTGTAGAAAAAGGAGAAGCATTAACCCTTCATGAAAAAATTAATATTATCAAGGAAGGGTTTACTCAATAAATAATAGTATGGTTAAATATATTTTAATATTTTTATTCTGTTGCCATATAGCCTGGGAACAAGGCGTAGAAGATGGTGTTATAAGTTTTGTAGCATTGTCTTGTATTTTTTGGCTTATAAGAGCACTATATGTGAAAGACAAAAACGACTATGGTGGCACGTTTTGGCAGTAACAGATTCTTCAATTTTAAGATAAATAATTTAAACAGTTTAGGATAGTTTTATGAAAATTAATGAAGTATGCGAACGTATAGATGAAGTGGTAAACTTTAGTAAAATGTCAGATGCTAAATTAAAAAAGTTTATTGCCGGTTTTGATTCAGATGAATCTATGGGACAAGCGGCAGGAATGCAATTAAAAGCCGCCAAAAAAGAAGCCAGGAAACGAGGAATATTAAATGAAGTGTCGATATCTTTCCCGTCAGATGATTTTTCGCATACAGAAAAGTTTAGTGTAGAATCAGGTAGAGAGATAGAATTTGCTCAATACTTAGCACGTCAAATGGAAATAATGGGTGTATCTCAAGAGATGGCTAAAAAATTATATAATGCCGCAAAAAATGGCGATTATAGTTGGATAGAACGATTTGGCAAAAGTCCTAAAGTTAAAGAACTCATTGGTCATAATATTGGTACTGCAATGACAAGCAATCTAGTAGCGATCCAAAAAGCTATGGGCTTAGTTGCAGGCGTACTTAAAATTAGAAAAAAACAACCTAGGAAACCTTCTAGGATACCAGATGATTTATTACCTGGTGGCCCAGACGACGAAGAAGCAAGAGATCGTCGAAGAGCTAGAGAGTTTGGTCCTCCTGCTGATCCTCGTGGAATTCAACCTTATTCATATTAAACTATGCAAGAACTCTTAGATCAACTACGAGTTGTTTTAGATAAACAACAAGCCCGTATTTCTAAATTAGTCGGCATGTGCAATGAATTAGAACATGAAAACGATGTTCTTCGTATCAAACTTGAAAATGAAGAACTTCCTGTAATCACTAACTATAATAGATCAAGGTACCATGACAATAGCAGAGCCCAAAGAGAGTTCGACTGTCTCGACGATTTTTGACTGGGCGAACAGATTCCATAAAACATTTAGAGAAATACAAACGCATGGGCCAGAATTTACAACTATTCGTGTCTTAAGAAATGTAACATGTAGAGACGGTTTTAATTTCTCTCTTCAAGCAGGTCCTTCGCATTATTCCGAACCAAAAGCAGTAGCAAACGAATACGAAGCGTGGGAAATTGGATTCCCTTCTGCGTCTGAACCCTTATGGTTAGAATGGCAAGAGCCAGGCAATGAACCAACCGAAAGTGTATATGGATGGGTACCTAATGATGTTGTTAATGCAGTAATTCAAAGACATGGCGGAATAGACGAACGAGAATTCATCTTAGAGAAGCTTGTAAAATAAATACGTTGTTATGACAAAACCACATATTGAAGATCATCTTGATGAGCGTCAAGAGCTTGAACAAGAACGTGATTATTATAAAGAACAATATGAAGCAGTTCAAAAAGAACTTGACGAAATTAAGATAGAATTTGAAAAAATAAACAAAATTTATTTTAAAGACGGTCATTATTAATTCAGAAACTATTTATGAAACTGATAACTGGTAATTCTAATAAACCTCTAGCCGATGCAATAGCTGGCATAGCAGGTATAAATTTATGCGAAACTCTAGTGACCCGATTCGCAGATAATGAGATATGGGTAGAAATAAAAGAAAACATTCGTGGGGAGGATGTTTTCATTCTTCAAAGTACATGTAATCCAGCCAATGATAATTTAATGGAATTGTTGATACTCATCGATGCTTGTAAACGAGCAAGTGCAGGTAGAGTTACGGCAGTTATTCCTTACTATGGTTATGCACGACAAGATAGGAAACCAGGTTCACGAACACCTATTAGTGCAAAACTTGTTGCAAATATGTTAGAAGCCGCAGGTACAGATCGTGTATTAACTATGGATTTACATGCAGGTCAAATACAAGCCTTTTTCGATATTCCAGTAGATGATTTAAGAGCAAAACCTTTGTTTGTCAAAGACTTAATAAATAGTCCTATGGTAAAAAGTGGTAATGCTATTGTTGTTTCGCCGGATGCCGGAGGAGTGCCCCGAGCTAGATCGATTGCTAAAAAACTTAATTTAGATATAGCAATTATTGATAAACGTAGAGATCGGGCTAACGAGTCCGAAGCAATGAATGTCATAGGCGACGTAAAGGGGAAACAATGTATAATAGTGGACGATATCGTAGATACTGGTGGTACTTTGGCAAAAGCGGCAACGGCGTTGTCAAACGAAGGCGCCGAGGTAGTTCATGCATATATAACACATGGAGTATTAAGCAAAAATGGTGCAAGGACGATGGAGAAGTCGGCATTAGCGACACTAGCAATAACTGATAGTATTCATAATGAAACTAATAGTGTAGTTAAAGTTATATCTATTGCGGGCATGTTTGCAGAAGCAATTCGCAGAGTACATCATGATGAATCTATATCGGTGTTATTTGAATAAATGTACGATTACGAAGCGTGGGTAAAATGTCATCCAGATGATTTATGGATATTTGATAAACTCATTCTTGCCAAAAAATTAGGATATCTTTGTGGTCCAGCAGATGTAGCAGTACCGAAATCAAACAATTATATAGTTAGACCTTGTGTTAACCTTGCAGGTATGGGTATAGGTGCAGAATTGCGTTTTTTAGAAAAAGGAAGATGGGATTTAGAACCAGGTTATTTTTGGTGTCAAGAATTTAAAGGTAGACATTTAAGTGTTGACTATGCAATAAATCCTAACTCACGTACAATAGAACAAGGCGAAACTATAGAAGGTTTTAGAAATTCAGCAAACCCAATATGGAAATTTGATAAATGGGTTCGGGTCAAAGACAAATTAAAAATTAACTTTATGTTAACGAAGCTCAAAGGTTCCTACGAGCATATAAATTGTGAATTTATAGGTGGCCGACTTATAGAAATGCATTTACGACACAACACAGAAATGGGCGATTATAATGAGATAATCCCTGTATGGGAAGACGAACTTGCTTCCACAACCCCTCCCGACGGATACATATATGTTGAAGACAAAGATTACAATAGGCTCGGTTTTTTTAAGCGTTAAAAATCATTTTGAAGAAAGTTATAGGCTAAGCAAGGTTGCATTTTATAGTGAACTTTGTGAAGCAGTATTAGTTGGTGGTGCAAGTGCTATATTAACTTTTACGGTATTAGATCCCGCCACAAAAATATTCATTCCTATGTATTTTATCGGTAGTGCTTTAGGTGTTGTGAGCACCGTTATACGCAAAGCCTCCTTTGCAACTGTTCTTACAGGATGGTTTACTATTATGAATTTTATTGCATTAATTAAACTTTTCGGTTGACAAATATTCTAAAGATAGTATAATATATGTATTAGTTAAACTTTATCGGAGTTCATCATGGATATGAATGAATGGGATTTTGTACACGAAGATGTTACCCCACTCGATATTGGTTTATTTGAAATGGCTCCAAATATATCGTTTAACGATACACATTGCTTGGCACATATTATGTTCTGGGCAGGTGCGTTCCCTAGTGTATCACAGGCTAGGAAAAATGGATGGGATAAGCCTATCCCTTTTGGCTTTTCTGAATTTAAAGTAGGAAAAAACAAAAGACGAATTTTCATCCTTAATCGAATAGGAGAAAAATGAGGTATTTTTATTTGGTGCTTGTAGCACTTCTAACTGTTGGTTGTTCCAGCAATCAAGAACTGGTTAAAGAGGCCCTTAATAGTGTAGGTGATCGCCCAGGTTGGGTAATGATTCCGCCTGCTCCAGAAGGCGATCAACTTTATTTTGTAGGTACAAGCAATTTGTATGCTACAGAACAAGGAGCTCGCAGGGATGCAAAGCGAGACTCTATCCGGGAAATGTCAGAGTTTGTCCGTGTTCTTAATAAGAACAAATGGGAAAGAGTAGGCGTAACATATGGTATGTCTGCTATGGCTAAAATGCCTACTGTTAGCGAACGTAACTTTGAGAAAGTTGTAAGTGCATCAACCGCAAACTTTTTGCGAGTGCAAGAAATGTATTTCGAACGTGAAATGGATGTCGCCGGAGTCCCTGGGTACAAATACTTCGTGCTTACGAGCATAAGCAAAACAGACTTAGATACTGCTTTGCAATCAAATGCTTTACACAATGCCCAGAAAGCAGAGGAGGCTGTAAAAGAAGCCAAAACAGATGAAGCCAAAGAGCAATGGGAGAACGCTCGTGACTTTTGGAAAGAACTTGCTGAAGATGGCTTTGTACGATGAACAAACTATTCGCAATCCTACTAGGGGCCTCCCTAGTAGGTTGTGCCTCAACGGCACATAAGCAACAAGTTTTAATATCCGACAATTCTAAACCTAGTTGGGTTGAAGAATACGAATTAGAAGATTCAACTCACCTGTTTTTTACAGGTATATCCACAAAATATACAGAAGAACGTAAGGCACTCAAAGATGCCAAATATGATGCTTTGTCTAAATTTTTAGACTATTGTGGACTACATACTAAGTTGCATGAGAAATATATTTCGCAAGTAAAAGGAAATACTGCAAATGTATTAACAACTACAAACAAAATAGAAACACACCTAGAAACAAACTCTGAAGCACAAGTAGGACAATTCCGTATTGTTAAAAAATACATGGAAGTATATAATGGTACTAGAGGCAAGTTTTATAAACTTTATGTATTTGCTAGTGTACCTAAAACCGAAGTTGCTTTAGTTAAAGCATGGCAAAAAGAAAACGATTTACAAAAAATTGTCAAACTTAAATCTCTTAATAAAGAGCAATCTCGTTTGTTAGAAGAAACTAAAATAGAAATAGAGTTACTTCAAAAACGATTAGAAGAACTTATTATACTTAGAGAACAAGTAAGTGTTTTAACATCTCAAAAAGAATTATTAAGTTCCGAAAATAAAACATTAAAAGAAAATACAACAGAATTAAATAATCTTAGACAAACTAATTCTGACTTACACGAAAAGGTTAGAAAATTAAATTTACATGTTACTAAAACAACTTTACTTGAGAGTAAAATCTTAGTATTAGAACAGGAAGTAAAAATAAAAACAAAAGAAGCAACCGACTGGCATCAATCATATTTAAAATTAGCTCGCAAAGGTAACTTTAGTAGTATTGTAAGTAGTATATTTAAGTAGATTTAAATTCATCTACTTTTGCTTTCCATTCAGAACGAACAGTATCTAAATCATTTTTAAGCCTCGTTTTTGCATCGTCTTCTGATGCTCCTCCGTTAATTAAAAAAGTTTTTAATCGAGATACTTCAAGATGTAGAGATAATGCAGTTTTAAGATTATCTTTTATTTTTTCTTTAGCCTCTTCTTCTGTTAAATCTAAAATAGAAATTAAATTAGATTCTACTACTCGTTGTAGAGGTCCATCATATTCTTCAAGTACTGATGGTATTTTATCAGATTCTTCTTTTAGGGTTTCTAATTCTTTTATTTCTTCTTCAGTAGCCATAATAACTCATCTATTTTTTCTTCCAATGATCTATTTTTTTCATGTAGTTCTTTAATAGCATTTACTAATACCGGGGCTATATGCCCATATGCAATACCTTTTCCTCCTTGAACTACTTCGTCTATTTCATAAGCATCTTCACCGCTTACTATTTCAGGTAATATCTTTTCTATATCTTGAGCAACAAATCCTATATCTGTTACATCTTTAATTTTATATCGTTTAGGTGTAAGTTTTAAAATTTCAGCTAAACCATAATTTAATGGCTCAAAATTAGACTTTCTCATTACATCTGAAGCATCAGTCCATATACCGGCAGTTGTTAAATGAGCTCCATTTAGATGATGTATCGGATGGGTAGGAGTTGCTTGTCCTCCTATACCTATTTCGCCTGAGCCTAGTATTTTCATTTTTTCTGCACCACTAACAGTAATACTAGTCGTACCTGTTGCTAAACTTCTTGCAGCAGGAAACTCCCATTTTAAACTACTTTCTGCATCTTCTGAGACTAATATTTGTCCTACTGCGGCTTTACCTAATGGTAAAATTACTTGTGCTTCAAAACTATAATATCTTAGTCTTACGCCCTCATTTCCTGTTATAAGAATTGTATTACCTGTACTACCTCCTGCCTTAGCACTAGACCATTTATGAGTGCCTGTTGTTAATTTTGTTAATGTAGTATCTTGAACAAATGTTCCGCCTCCTGCAGATCTTTTCCAACATCGAGGATTACCTCTAGTACCAACAAACATGGCATTTCTTTCATTTTTTTCGTGTCCAACAACAATAAAATCATTTGTAGATATTGCCATTTCTTCGGCAGTTGGACCATTATTAAGATTTCCTATATTAGGCGAAGTCATAACACTTGCCCAATTTTCAGAAGACGATGTAGGATCAGTAATACTAAAAATAGTAGATCTAGGAGGTGTTTGAGCTCCTGTTTGTGGACTAAATGATGTAGATGAATTTCCACATCCGTACCATTTTTGTTCTACTGCATTATATTTTATATCTTTCCATTCGATATGAGCTGAAAGGGTTGTACTCATATTTGCTCCGGTAGTCATTGCAGTACTGGGAGTTGCCTGATGCCATGTTTTATAATCAGAAAAACATTGATGATGGCCTTCGTTCCATTTTCCTGCTAAACAATGTGCATTATATTCAGACGAAGCTGTATATTGCCCTGCCGGAGGTGTGTATATTCCTGATGACGGCGATCCTGTTTGCCATAATATTAAACCTGCTTTACCTATATCATACACACTTGTAAACACGTTAGAAATATCATTACTTTCTTCAGTCATACCTCCGCCTATAACCCATGTACCATTATATGCTTCAACACAATGATATGTAGAAGCATCACTTGGGTATCCAAAATAATCAGCATTACCACTTTGATCAGCAGGCGAATAAGGCCCTCTGCGAGTCCAATTAATACCATTAATTGATGTTATTATTTCTCCTGTGTGATGTGATCCAGGCCCATTAGGATCAAGTTCTTCGTAAGAAGCAGTAATAATTAAAAAATCTACTCCATCGGCAGTAATACCAACAGGAAACTCAGATATATATTCAAAAGGCGACCAATTAGTAGGAAAATTATAAGGTGCAAAAAACGAAGGATATGTCCGTAATGTCCAACTTTGACCATCTGTCGAAGTTACTATATAACCCCCTGGTTGTGTTGATCCAAAATCATGTCCTGTTGCTGCAAACATACTATGGGTATCAGACCAAGTTACTCCTGATAAAACTACAGAAGATTCTGCCGAACCAAAATTAACTCCTGCTCTTATTCCTGCGTCAGACCAAGTTACGCCATCATCGGTACTATAATGCACAATAGGTCCCCACCCATCTTCGCCTACAGTTACCCATGTTCCTACTCCTCCTGTGTCTCCCCATATACAATCCCAAAAAGCGTGACTAGTTGTAGAAGATGAAACATCTGCCCAGCCCAATGTTTGATTAGCAGGCAATGAACTTGGGGGTCTTGCTTGTAAATATTGAGGTACAGTACTATTTGCATCTATATATAATGCTATTCTAGATACTGTACCGTCACTTTGAACACCCAATGTTCCAGGTGAGGTTTGCGTAACAATACCTGATAATTGACTTCCGTCGCCTTTAAATCCACTAGCATGAATCATTCCAAAGACTTCAATTCCATATGAAGTAGGATTTGTAGGTAATGTTGACCCTGACATCCAACCTGAAGTAAAATCTGTTGGATAACTAGGAGAATGATCTATTCTTATTCCTGGTTTAGGATAAGTTTGACTTCCTCTCATAGAAATATCAATAGGTAACGGTGACGAAGCATCGTGCCCAGAAGTTTCGTTACACTCAATATAAAGACCTGCCCAATCTGTTCCCCAGGTACTTTGTGTTTCTAATGAAATCCGTATTTTGTCTAAACTTTCTACATACGAATTCCAGTTATTATAACTAGTTCTAGTATATGAAAAATGATCTTCTTCACCTAATCGTAAATTACCATATTGATCTATTTTTAATGATGTAGAATTAGGTTCCCGTAACAATATAACTCCGCCTGAACCAGGAGTTTCACCATAATAATAAATTTTATTTAAAGAAGTAGTACTTTCAATTATAAGATCAATGTAACTTCCTACTTCTCCTGGTGTTCCGACCTTGGTTACAGAAAAATCATTACTTGATGTTACTTCTGTTCCTGTTGCAACCTCTGTAATATTAAAAGTTTCAGTTGGTGGCGAAGTTGTAGGAATATCTTGGACAGATCCTGTAACAAACGGACCTCCAGCATTTCCATTTACTAATTTTACATCTGTTACAAATACTTTACCTGAGGAAGAGGAAGCTACAGTTTTATCATCTATTTCTTCGCCTGTAACAACACCTTGAATTGCGGTACCAGCATTATAGTCTGAAACAGTACCTTGATAAATTGTATTAGCTGCAAATGTAGTGTTTCTATAATTTTGTAAAGTTAATATTTGTGCATGTTCTCCGTCGCCAGTTGTTGAAAATCTAATATAATTTTGTGATTTACTTATAGTTGATGTATCAAATCTATATGCTTGACCTTTTTCTAAATATAAAAATTCTTTTTGTCCGGCATTAGATGAACTAAATCCTAAATCTCCAGAAGAGGTATTATCATACACATTAAAAGTATTAGCCGAAGGAATATAAGTCCATGCCCCGTCACCTTTTAAAAAGTTTTTTGTTGATGCAACATCAGGTACTGCTGGTAAAGATCCACCATATGAAACAAAATTTACATTTTTGTATGAAGAAGTAGGTTCTACTAGAATCATATACCTTGTACCATTATCGAATGTCCATCCGGCAAGAGCAGTGATGTCAAAAGCATATTGTACATAATTTGTAGCAGAATCGTGTCCCCATGTTACATCTAAATTGGCCTGAGTTTTAGAAAGGCCTATACCTGAATCTTCTTTTAATGTACCTGTAGATCCGTCCCAATCAGAGTAAACACGTATTCGACAAGATCCGCCTTCTATAAGTACATTATTAGTAGCACCATTAACGTCTGTTGTATGATCAGTCCTAAAAATAATTTCAAATTTTCCCGGAAAAGGATTTGATGCTTCGAATTTAACTATATTTCGTCCATCTGAGTAACCTTTTGCTACTGCATATGTTGTACCGATATTATTAAAAGTAAATTCAGAAACAGCAGAATGTATTGTTCCTCCTAATGAACCTAAAGCATCAGATACTCCATTGGCAGAAGGAGTTACATCCCATTGCCAAGCAGGATACGTTGTTGTACTCGAAAATGTTGTTAACTGAATTGCTTCCCATGCACCATCTGCTTTTAAAAATTTACTTGCCGATGAATCTCCTGCTGCAGGTGCAGGAACTAATCCGGTTGTTCCGCCAGATCCTGAATCACCAGTAAATGCACCAGGAACAGTAAAAGGACTTCCATTAATAGATAACCCTGTTGAATCTACTTTTAATCTTTCAGTAGTACCAGCAGCAATAATTACTGTATTTGCGGTAGTTGCGGTTCCTGCCCAGTCGCCTATAATAACATTATTAGAACCTGAGCTAATAGCATCTCCTGCACCACTGCCTATACCTATATTTTTACTACCAACACTTCCTAATGTTTTAAGAGCTTCAAAACCTATTGCAATATTTTCGTCGCCGTCGGAATTATAAAGAGCTTTTTGTCCAATAGCAACTTGATTTGAACCAGCAATATTAAAATATAATGATGTGGTACCTATTGAAACATTATTCTGACCAGTTTGATTCTTATAAAATGAGTCTTGACCTATTGCAATATTAGCAATACCTCCTGTTGCATCTCCAGCGGCATCTTCACCTATAGCTATATTATTGTTGCCCCCGGTAATATTTCCTAATGCACTATGCCCAACTGCAATTTGTTTAGTTCCTGAAGTATTTTTTGCTAATGCATTATATCCGATAGCAGTATTACTTGATCCTGTATTTTTCTGTAATGCATACACTCCTACTGCGGTATTTTGATTACTACCTGTGGTATCTTCTAAACCGTATGAGCCTACTGCTACATTATATGCCCCTGTTGAAAGTTTGTTTAATGCTTTGTATCCTATTCCAGTATTTTCGTCACCAGTTGACTGGGATGCTAATGCATCAGTTCCTACACCTAAATTATTATCTGCAGGCTCAATAATAGAATATGTTGTATCAGGTGGTTGTGTCCAAGTACCGTCTCCTTTTAAAAATTTGTCTCCTACAGTTGCAGGAAGAGTTGGTGCTAACCCTGCTGCAAAAGCGTCTACAACAGAATATGTTGTATCTGTTGTTAAATCGTATTCTGCACCATTCGTTATAAAAAATAGCTTATCTGCTTTTACAAAAAGAATACCACCGTCTGCATTATTCGGAGTAGTAGGTTGATTGTTAGTACTGTATTCTGTAGATAAATGTATTGCACCTTTTACTTCTAATTCTGTATCTGGATCTAAAACATTTACACCTACATTACCCGAGGTATAAGTTACATTACCATTAGATATTGTCCATGCACCTGCTGGTGTAGCCCAATTACCGTCGCCTCTTAAAAATTGCTGGAAGTTAGCAATAAAAGGTTTTGGTACCAATCCCTCGGCACCATCGGCTCCACTGGATGCACCTGTCATTGCGGAATATGTTGTGTCTGTATCTATATAATTATCTGCATGAATAACAGGATTACCACTTTGCGAAGCTGTCCAATCTATAATTTGGTTACCAGATGGTATTGTAGGAGTACCAGATAAATCTCCGTATGCTCCTGAAGTAGCCACGGTTGCCAGCGACGGAGTTCCGGATAATGATCCATACGCTCCATCAAACGGAACACTGATGGTTATTTCATCTGCCGCTGGTTCTGTAGCAGTAATACCTGCACCAGTAAATGTAAACTTAGTTGCTCCTGCGGTTAATGTAGTAGATTCGTCTATCACAATTAACGAACCGCCTCCGCCTCCGCCTTGTGCTATATTTGTTTCTGATACATCATTACTAATCCAATACGGATAACCATCTGCTTTTGTATAAAAATATCCGCCTGATCCATCTGCCGGAGCAGTTGGAGTTGAACTTTGTTCTGATTTAACATGTAGTAATCCGTTTACTTCTACGCCAGTATTAAATGCCCACCTATCAGTTGTTTTGTCCCATGTAATAGTTTTATCGTTTGCGGCTTTAAGGGTAATACCTCCGCCTGTTGCAGTATCATTTGTTGGTGATGTTACTTTACCTAAGATTACATTTATATCTTCAACTTCTAATATTGCAGTATTAATAATAGTTTGATCACCACTTACAGTAAAATCTCCAGTAACAGTTACATCATCAAATGTAACATCATCGGTTGTGTTTAATGATTGGTCATACGCAGGGGCTCCCGACCCCCAAGATCCATCTCCTTTTAATACTTTGCTTTGGTCTCCTGCACTAGGTTGAGGTACGAGACCAGTACCACCATTGGCTCCGCTAGTTGCTCCGCTGAATACTGTATAAGTTGTATCAGTATAATTACCTGCATGTATAACAGTAGAACCTTGATCAACTGTCCAATCAATAGAGGCGCTTGGTAGGTCAGATAAGTCGTTGTACGATCCAGTTGTTGCTACAGTTGCTAATGTTGGTATACCCGATAAATCTCCGTATGCTCCCGAAGTAGCCACAGTTGCTAATGAAGGAGTTCCACTTAAAGAACTATATGCTCCATCAAACCCTGCTGCCCAAGATCCATCACCTCTTAAAAATTTTGTATTATCTGAAATAGCCGGAGCCGGTACTCCGCCTTTTTTATTATACGAAAAAATATTTAAATTTATATTACTAACACCGGAAGTTCCTGTGGTTACGTGCAAACCTGATGTTGTATCAAATATAATTTTATTGACATGTGTTACTGATACATTTGATGTATCATATGCTTCTTCGACTGTTAAAGATGTACCTGAAGGATACGCCCATGATCCATCTGCTGATAAAAATTGTCCTGTTATTCCTCCAGTAGGCAACCAATCGGCAGTAGAATGAGTATGTTCTGCTGCAATAACTTGTGATGCTGATGATCCAGTTGATGTTGTAGTCGATTCTGTTGTGCTTGTTGTACCTTCCGCACTAACAGAATAATCTATAACAGTAAGTTCGGGTGCAGTTGTTGCAGTAGATGTAGTAGCAATAGCAGAATATTCTTTATCTGTTGTTGTTTTAACAATATATCTATCTACTGGTGTACTTACATCTGCTACTGTTGATGTATCTTGTTTTGCTAGGTCAACTATTAACCTCTTATCAAGCTCTGACATATCTTTAATAAATTTGCCAGTTTCTTTATAGTAAGAATATTGTGCTTGTCGTTGAGCAGTTTTATCAATCTTACCGTCTTTATCTTCTAAGTTAGAATAGTTTTGTCGTATGTTTTGGATACCTTCGTTACGAAGCCAGACTCTAGGCTTAAATTTACCATAGTTACCTAATTTAAATAGTGATGCTTCTGCTAGTCTTCGAGTAGGTGTTCTACTATCTGTTTGTAATAAAGATGCAATTTCATCTTCTGTGCCATTTTGTAAAAAATGTATAAAATCAAATTCATAACTTTCTGTTTCTGTATAATCAATAGAACCAGTATTATAATAAAAACTAACCAAAGCATCCCATTGGTGTTGAAGGAAAAATGTTGGATTATTGTTTAATCTTTTTCTTAAATTATTTTGGGCTCTAGTAACATCTGTTAACCATAATTTGTAAGCGTTAGTTTCTGTTATTCCATTTGAAAAGGCGACTCCTTCATAGTTATAACCCATTACATATTTGTCACCATTCCAATATCTATGTCCCCTATACTTGGCAAACGATAACATAAAACTTAAACCACTATCGCTTATTGCTATATTTCCTGTGGGTATGCTAGTTGACGAATAAGAAGGCGCCACAACTTGGTCATCATAATTAATTGTTATTGGAACTGTTTTAAATCGTTTTGCCATGTTTACGCCCAAGCCGATGCAGGTGCTAAGTTTTCACCTAATGGTAATAATTTTTTATCTTCGTGTCCTAACCAAGGTTCGTGTTCGGGTACTCTTGTACAAATGCTTTGTAATACGCTTACATTGTCTACCAATGAACCAGTCTCTGGCGGTACTGCATCTACTGCACTACCTCCATTTAAATCTAATCTAGATGATTTTACTACTGTACCGCCACCTGTTATAAGATTTCCATCTAAGTCTGCTTGTATAACATAATTTCCAGCAGTCTTCATTTGAAAGTCGCCAGTTGTAGCATTTATATTAATTCCGTCTGCACCTTCTACTCGCATATTAAAACTACCTTTTGCTTGCATGTTTATATCTCCATCTACATGCAAATTAAAATCTTTTAATGAATGATATGAAATATCATCAGTACAAAACACATCCATTTTACCTTCATTTGTAAGTTCAACCCATGCAGTTCCATCTCTATTAATAATGTATACTATTCCTTTTTCATCGTTTAATAATAACTGAGCTCCCATTCGTGTTCGTAACCGTATGCCTTGATCTACACCCGGAACTTCGTCTTGACCAGGCAATGGAGCGGACATTTGTGTACCATCATCCATAACAAATTGATGTTGCCCTGGCGTTAATATACCAAATACTCTACTAGGACTTTCTCGTTGGGCACCACTTGTACATGAGCCTCGTATAGCATCAAATTGAGCACCTGTAAATAATCCTTGTTTTTTAAGGGCATTATACATAGGTTCATGAGGAGGTCTAGTAGTAACTGATGCTTCATTCCATTTATTTTTTTCTGCCCCTGGTGCAGGACCTACATGTGTCATTGCGGCAGGGATTCCAGGTACTGTAAAATTTACATTTTCTTGATAAAAACTACCTAACCAAACACCTTGGTTAGATTTACCATTTATAAAACCTATCAATCCTTCTACACCTCTATCAGGTGGTACCATCCAAAACCCATATGCTTTTTGTGTATCTTTAAATTCTAAACTTGTTTTAGTCATATACGGAGAGGTAGCACCTGCGAAAGGGGATAGATATCGTACGTCTACATGTGTTCTAGGATCTTCGGGGTGTCCTAATTCAGGGATCCATACTTGTAATTTTCCCATACTAGATTTATCTATAGATCTTGTAATAAACGCCTTATATAGATAAGGCATGCCTTTAATTGTTTTTCCTTTTCTCGCTGTTTCTTCTGTCATAATATCTCTATTCTGGCGGACATCCTATTTCAAACCAACCGTCAACATCTTTTGTTCGAGTCCAGTATTTTTTTGCTCCTTTACGTTGACCGCAATCCCTAAATTCAAAATAATTTTTATTCCATCCTGTTCCATATTTACTATTAGAGTATTTTTGAAATAAATCATTTCCACCATTACCGCCCC
>MPLX02317747.1_pt1 | contig 16875 bp, 18 predicted proteins | sample 1617341 | NCBI WGS metagenome assembly MPLX02 (sample SAMN05944804, study PRJNA350692) | marine metagenome | biome: marine; feature: ODZ; material: water; isolation source: 120 m water sample filtered on 0.2 um supor filter | place: Pacific Ocean | collected 2012-04-08 | depth 120m m | reverse complement strand
TGAGGAACCCGACGAGGATAAAACGGTCTTAACATGTTTGACAGCGAAATCTATTTCTGAATCCTGTAATGTTATTGCTCATGTATTGGATACCGAAACTGTCTCTCACCTTGAGCGTGCCAATGCCAACGAAATTGTGATTCCCGATGATCATGTGCCTCATCTATTGGCGAAACATGTAACAGACCCAGGTGTCCCGCAATTTTTTGATAACTTGATTTTACAAGAAGAAAAAGACAAGGGCCTTCAGGAGGTTAAAATCCCAAGAAGTCTGAATAAACAGTCCCATAATAAGATATCTGCTTTTTATAAATTCAAATACAATTGGCTTCTTGTTGGATACGCTATCCGAAAGGCCGGTTTTAGTTTGGATGATCAAATGGGAGAAAGCGGTAGCCCTCTTATACGTAGCATGATCAAGGAGCAGTTGGAAGGTGCTGGTGTTAATTTAACCAGCGATGAGCATGTGGTTGTGGAGATCAATCCACCAGATGACTATAAAGTTGATGAAAAACATAGCGCTTTGGTCTTGAGGTAAATTATGAATCCTACAGCAGAACAAATTCAAAAGATTAATCACTTCAGTAAAGTGCCAAAAGACATGTGCAAAAAAATTGCTTCTGTGGTTAAAATTCAGGAATGCCAGCCTAAAGACCAATTGCTTACGGAAGGTGACACAGGTGATACCATGGTTCTGGTTTTCCAAGGGCAGGTTGAAGTGTCAAAAAATATGATGGTGAAAACTGCTAGTGGTATTACCACATCCAGGAAGCCTATTATAAGGCTGGAAACAACGGATCCGCCACCCGCTTCAGATCCGATTACAGAACCAACTGTATTTGTTGTTGAGGCTCCTGCATTTGGAATTGGTGAATTTTCGCTTGTCTTAGACGATGCAATTCGAACGGCTCATGTTCATGCAATGACTCCCGTGAAATATGGAATTCTCACACTAGAAGATTTTTCAAATATTGTCAAAGATAATCCAGAAATTGGTGGATCTGTTTATTTTGAAGTAGCAAAATCAGCGGTGCAAAACCTGGCAACAGCCAGCGGGGATATATCTAACCTGACCCAAGCATTCTTTTTTGCCCTGACCCGTTAAAAAAATTATTGTTAATAGCTTTAATCGGTTAATACTATCAATTACAGGATAATTCTTATTTTTGAATTTCTAATCGATCACCTGATTTTGGTTTATTGATTTCCACATCTAATCCCCATATGGCTACCGCATTTTGTATAAGTAATAATTCATTTTCATGAATGAATTCATCTGCATTAGCAATTTCAACAAATGCATGGAGTAATTGCAGCAATTGATTCGAATCAGTTTCTTCAGAATTTTTAATATTCATTAATGAATTTTCATACTGCTTTTGCCTTGATTCTTCATTTTCTAGTCCAATAAATTTTTCGGTTGCTAATCCAAAATCAGAGTTAAAACTCTCATTTGTCACATCTTTCACGAATTTCCCGAAACTTTCAAAAATAACCCCCTTTTCCGATTCATCAATTTCTTGATCAGCGAAAAAGGAAATGCAAAGAAGGGTATAAAGAATATCGTGATCCATTAACCATTCTATAGGCTTTTCATCATCGGATTTTTCCCGGGCAGATATTTTACGCTGTAGATCTTCCATACGTTCTTTGTCTACATCATTCAAATAGCCATCTTGACGTTGGCGTCTTTGCATTAGTTTATCCACTTCAAGCGTTAAAAATTGGACATCACGTTCAAGTGCTTCTAAGCGATTATCCATTAATTCAAAAAGGAGTTCCTTAAATGGCTCTAACTGATCTTTTTCCGGTGCAAAATAGATGTTGAGATTCCCGCGATCAGTGTCTTCCCAGAAAGTTGGCCCAAAAATCGATAATAAAAAGCATTGCGTATTTGCGTTCGCTTTGAAGGATTTCTCATCGAAATAGGCTAGGTCATCCAGATAATCTTCCGCAATGGCTATAGCAAAATCCTTTTTATCCACAGACAAATAAAACAGCGCTAATCCAATTTGGATTCTTCTTGTCCCGTTATTGCCACCTAAGATGCCTTTATCTACACTGTCTTTAGAATAACCAGGTGGTTTATCCAGCTGAAGTATCATTTTCAAAAGATTCATTTGTTCGTCATCGCTCCATCCTTTTTCATGGATCAGAACCTGGCACTTTCTTAATTCAAATGTTAATGTGTCAACAATAAAATAAAGAGATGGGTTCCCTTCAGCATTCTTATAAATATCATTTGCGTAAAATTTAAATTTATCATAACAATACGTGGCCATATCTACCCGATCGGCTTTTACGTATTCCTGGATCATATTCGAATAATGAAAGGACAAATTGTATAAATTTCTTGGTTCATTATTCTTATAAGCATGTTTTATTGCAAACCTGAAAAGTGTATTAAATCGGATATTCACATTTTCCAAGATTGTATTATCATCCATTTCCAAACAGGTTTTGCCAATATCAACCAACTCGGCAGGAATTAGGGATGCAATATCAAAGCGGTCATTTTCAATCATTTTTATATAAGAATTACCCAAAAGCCTGAAGACTTTTACCTCATAAAAAGTCAATGAATTAGCCATTTCCTCGTACTGGGTTTTGGTATAGGTACGGAAAGTTGCATTGTCTTTTATCGTAGGAGTGAGATGAAAAAACTGAGCATTAAATTCTGGTTTATTGCGAATATAAGTTTGAATAATTGTACTGATTTCTCGAATAATTTCTGTTTGGGTCTCTTTGAATTGTGTAAAGGCAAGTAGATCATCCAACTGATCCAGGGAACCCATGATCTCTTTTTGATATTCTTCAATAACCTCCATGCTATTATTCATTGCTGAATGGATAGATGGTTTTTTCAAATTAAATATAAATGATTTAATAATTCCTGAAATGGTTGTAACCACATTGCTTGTTTTGGAATAAAGTAGAATATAAAAAATGTACGGAAGCGTAAAAACAGACGCTAGGAATAGATAAACATAGGTATTAAGGACTATGCTGGAAACTCGATTTAGAGGTTCCACATAAAACATGATTACGGTTGCATGAAGAGATGATAGGATTAAAAACCAAACGTAGATTAAACTCAACCAGTCTTTCACAAATAGATCCATCAGTTTTGGGGATGACTCTGCGGCAATAGCAACCACAATAATTAATGTTCCTAATACCATGGCTAGAACACCACCCCATATTTCAGGTGCGAAACCGAGATCAATACTCTCGTGATCTGATAATACAATACTGAATTGACTTTCGAGAAAATTAACTATGGGTGGAAAAAAGACGTTAAAGAGGACATCCGAAGCCAAAATAACGATCAGAACTATTCCAAAAGTTATTAAGGTTCGGTATTTGAACTGTAAGCTATTGAGTTTTACGAGGGTAGTATAGAATTTTTCCATAGAATGAATTTATTTTAATTGAGTTTATTGAATAAGCCAGCGGCTGGCAGAATATGCGTGCTATGATGAAAAAAATGGTTCACTTTGTCTAATCCTTTGGCTATAATAGAAAAGAAAAACTACAATGGAGAGTGAATTATAACAATAATCTATGTAAAAAATAAAATGAATGTTATTTTGCAGAAATCTTGACCTTTGAGATAACAAATCATAATTTTTCAGTATATCTAGTCCCATAATAACATATGTTTGTATTTAGTGGCTAGATAATAAACAATAACCATTACCCAAAACGAATAATATAAGAGGATTTTATGGCAAACTGGAGTCAACATCACGATTTAGTCTATGCATTCGTCTGTGTATCATTTTTAGCAGATGGAGAAGTGGATGAATCAGAAAAAGAAGCCATGCGTGGCAATGTCAAAGTGATGTTGCCGGATGTATCCGATGATGCGTACAACGCAATGGAAGCGGAAGTAATCGACAAATTTATTGATCTAGGCGATGAGGCAGCTCGTACTAACCAATATGGCGCATCTTTAGAAGCTCTCAAGGAGATGTTTTCATCCGATGAGGATCGTTTCAAAGTCGTCAAAAACCTTGCATATATCGCACGCGCGGATGATTTCATCCATGATAACGAAATGGCGATGGTTGAGCAGGCGGTGAGTACATTGGATATGACAGATAAGGTAAATCTCGTGAAAACAGATTCTACTCTTTTTGTCGATTTAATTGCTTAAACTATTCTCATCATAACTTCATGATAACTCCGGCTTTTATGCCGGGGTTATCTTTTTAAGAATTGGAGATAATTGTGGCTGATAATAAACGCAATTCTGATCGTCGTGCTGATAATCAAAGAGAAGTAATAAGACGAGAAGAACAAGCAAGACGTACAATTAATCATCATGTCCAACTTGACAGAAGAGATGATGAACGGAGAAATGACGATCGTCGAGATAATATTCGTCGATCTGAAAAAGAAAGAAGAGATTAATACAAAGGCAGTTTTACTGCCCTTTTTGTTTATATATCGGTTTTGTATTTAGTTGAATAGGAGTAGTAACTCATGGCAGAACACAGAGAAAAAAGTGGAGCTTCAAGACGTAGGAATGATCGAAGAGATGAACACAGAAGGATGGGACATCGAAGACACGATAATACTGTTGTAGTAGAAACTGAAAAACGAAAAACCCTTGATCAAAGAAGGGGCTACCAGCGTAAATCTATCCGACGTAGTGGTCAGGAACGAAGGAATTAATATTATTTATACTATTTTTTTTAATATTCCTCAATATTAGTAGAAATTGTACCTAAAGGTTATTTACTAAAGTTTTTATAGCTTCTATATAAACATGTTTCCCCAAACCTGATATTTGTGAAATACACTCATCCTTGATGACGGATACTTTCCTGAATTCTTCTCTAGAATTAATATCACTCAAATGTACTTCAACGGTTGGAGTATTTACAGATGCAATTGCATCACGGATAGCAAAGGAATAATGTGTCAATGCACCAGGATTAATAATAATTCCATCAAATAAACTGATGGTTGTTTGAATTTGATCAATAAGATCTCCTTCATGATTGGATTGAAACCACGTAATGTCATGACCACTTGCGTCTGGTTGTATGTTAAGCCAATTCCTAATATCTTCTAAGGTTTCTATTCCATAAATCTCAGGTTCTCGAATCCCCAATAAATTTAGATTTGGTCCATTGATCACTAGTATTTTCATTGGATTACTTTAAGTGACTCTTTGATAAGATTATCAGGGACAGAATCACATGTGTTACCTTCTCCAAGTGTATTTAAAACTATAAAATGAAGAATGCCATTTCTCATTTTTTTATCTTTTTTTACATAAGAAAGAATTGTATTTGGATCCACTTTAGATACTTGTGGCAAGGAAAGTTTATCAATGGTATTGATTAGAGATTTATTTTCATCGACACTCATAAAACCCATTTTACTAGAAACCCATCCAGCGCACTTCATACCAAGAGCAACGGCCTCTCCATGGCGGATCTTACCATATCCTAAATGAGCTTCCAGTGCATGACCAATTGTATGACCAAAATTTAAAAGTTTACGAAGTCCACCTTCGTGTTCATCTAATGAAACAATTTCTGCTTTTATTTCACAAGCGCGTAACACAGCCCTTGCAAAGGGGAAAGAATCAATATTATCCAGCCATTCCGAAATATTGCTTAGGAATTTTTCATCTCGAATTGCACCATACTTAATTACTTCACCCAGTCCTGCAATGACCTCTTCACGCGGGAGGGATTCCAAAATATCCGGATCAATTAAGACGCCTTGTGGTTGATATATGGAACCTACGAGATTTTTCCCTTCTGCTATATTAATGCCAGTTTTTCCACCTATGGAAGAATCAACCATGGCAAGAAGGGTTGTTGGGATCTGGTAATATTGAATTCCGCGCATGAAGGAAGATGCAACAAATCCACTCACATCACCTACTACTCCACCACCCAAAGATAGAATGGTCGTAGACCGATCACATTCCATTTCAATTAACTGACTGATGATACGACTGAATTCATTCATGCTTTTTGCCGCTTCACCAACAGGAAGTGTGATATAATCACATTTAAATCCTGCTTTATTTAAGTCAGACATCAAATCGAATCCAATTAATTCCATCAAATTATATTGTGAAATAATTAACCATTTTTGTCCATGATTCTGATCAGAAAGAATGGATGGGAGCTTTCGTAATATGCCTGGTTCAACATTGATAGGGTAGGATCTTTCTCCTAATTGTACTTGAATTGTTTTCATGGATTTATCTGTACTAAAATTTCTTCTGTTAATTGTTCAGGATTTTTCCCATCAGTTTCGATAGTGCAATCTGCTGTATTTAAATAATGAAGTTGTCGTTCCAACCATAGCTTCGTCAATGCTTCTTCCGTATTATCATCGGCTAATAAAGGCCTGTTACCCGAATCTGATAATCGGTACGATAATTCTTCCATTGAAGCTGTTAAAAGAATGGTAACCCCATTTTCATTAATACACTCCCTGTTCTCATCTTTTAATACAATCCCCCCTCCACAAGCTACAATAGATTCAGAATATTGTTTTAATTGTTTGGTTTCCATTTTACGAAATTGATCTTCTCCATCCGTATCAAATATTTCAGAAATATTTTTCCCAGTTCCCTTTTCTATCTCTGAGTCTAAATCAATGAATGGTTTGTGCATTTTTTCAGATAAAGTTTTTCCAACTGTTGATTTGCCGGATCCCATCATACCTATTAAATAAATGTTCATTAATATTTCGCTGTGGCTCTCATATGCGCCCTGAATTGATCTATAGAATCACCACCAAATTTTTCCAGAAGTGCATCAGCAAGGACAAAACATAACATGCTTTCTGCAATGATGGATGCTGCAGGAACAGCACATGAATCGGTTCGTTCCTTGTGTGCATCTTTTGTTTCTTTGGAATGTATATCCACAGATCGAAGTGGTTTAATCAATGTGGGGATGGGCTTCATGGCCATTCGCAAAACAATGGGTTGGGCGTTACTCATACCCCCCTCAATTCCACCGGCATTATTTGAATACCGAATAAATTTTTCGCCATCATGACCTATCTCATCATGGACTTCACTGCCAAATTTTTCCGCACCACCAAATCCACCACCAATTTCAATTCCTTTGAATGCATTTACACTCATCATGATGGCTGAAATGCGGGTATGGAGTTTCCTATCCCACTGGCTGTAAGCACCAAGGCCGTAAGGTAATCCGGTGGCAATCACTTCAAAAATACCGCCAACCGAGTCACCAGCTTTTTTAGCATCATCAATAGTTTTTATCATCGCTGCTTCCCCATCTTTATCCAGACAACGGACGGGAGATGCGTCCGCAATATCACTTAATTGGTTTGGTGAAACGCCATCAGGGATTGGGTTTTCATCCTTAACGTCATGGATTTCAACCACGCGGCTACCCACTTCAATTCCAACATCTTCCAATAATTTTCTGCAGATAGAACCAAGTGCAACACGCATGGTTGTTTCCCGGGCGCTGGACCGTTCCAATACATTGCGAATATCATCAAATCCATATTTTTGGACACCTGCCAAATCAGCATGTCCGGGGCGGGGGAGTGTCACATTTCGGATTTCATCATCCACAGGAGAGACGGACATTTTTTTTATCCAGTTTCCCCAATCTTTATTGCGGACAAGAATACCCACTGGTGCGCCAAGTGTTTTACCGTGTCTAACACCACACCAAATTTCACCGAAATCTTTTTCAATTTTCATTCGACCACCACGGCCGTGGCCCATTTGACGTCGTGCCAAGTGAACACCAATATATTCTTCGGATATTTCCAATCCCGCCGGCATGCCATCTAAAATACCTAAAAGGCCCTGACCATGGGATTCACCCGCTGTTAGAAATTTGAGTCGTGTTAACATAATTCTGATTTTAATACCTTTTTAATTGGTTCCAATTTAATTTTTTCTGATATTTTTTCACCAAACCAAATGTCGGCTGATGCCAATCCTTGACCTATGAACATATCCAGACCGCCAATGGTCTTTGCACCCCTTTCCTCCCCGGTTTTCAGCCATTTTGTTTTCAGTGGATTGTAAACGGTGTCGGCTAGAATTTGTCCTTTTTTGATTTCCAAATCTGGCATGGATTCTGTATCTGGCCACATCCCTAATGGTGTGCAATTAACAATTACATCTGAATTTTCACTTGAGTTATTGTTTGGGAAGATGGAATTGATCCAATGCAACAATTTATCAGCTTTTGATTGCGTACGATTCTTAATTGAAATGGATTTAGCACCGAATTGCACCAATCCAAAAGCAATCGCTCTCGCCGCACCACCGGATCCCAAGATTATATAATCTTTTCCATTTAATGAGATGCCGTTTTGTTCCATTGCCTTGGTGAACCCGATCCAATCTGTATTATATCCTTTTCCATCATGGACACAATTTACAGCACCGATGGTTTGTGCAGATTCATCCAATTCATCTAAAAATGGAATGACAGATTGTTTATAGGGAATGGTAACATTGAAGCCGTCCAATTCATTTAAATTCATAAATGAGTGGAGCGCATTTGGCACCAGATGGATTTTTTCAAATGATGCATCTAGATTAAGCTGTCGATACACTTCTTGATGAAGAATAGGGCTCAGACTATGAGCAATGGGGTCTCCGATGACAGCGAATTGTTTCACTGTTTTAAATTTTCCAATACATCATAAAATTCCGGGAAGGAGATAGATGCGCATTCAGGATGATCCAAAATAACATCTCCACTAGTCACAAGTCCGGCAATAGTGAATGCCATGGCGATACGGTGGTCATGGAATGTTTCAATATTTGCACCTTTCAATGGTGTTGGGCCATTAATGATAAATCCATCTTTCATTTCTTCAATATCAGCACCCATTTTTTTCAGGTTTTTACACACCGCATGGATTCGGTCACATTCCTTAATACGTAATTCTTCGGCGCCATATACTTCTGTTCTACCATTAGCTTGGGTAGCAAGAACTGCAATGATGGGTAATTCATCAATTAAACTTGGCACATCATTTTTATCAATTAAAATTCCTTTTAATGATTGGTGACATATTTTCAAATTGCCTATGAGTTCACCAGCTTCATCCCATAGATTTAAGCGCTCAATTGCGGCACCCATTTTTTCTAATGCAGTAAAAAATCCTGTGCGGGTTGGATTAGCTAAAATACGAGTTAAAACCAATTCAGAGTTAGGCACCAACGATGCAGAAGCGGCAAAAAATGCGGCCGTGGATGGATCACCGGGAACAGTCAAATCAAAAGGTGAAAGGGGGGAAGTCATACTGGAAACGGTGGCGGCGAGTCCTTCGGTGGAAAGATTCGCTCCCAGCCCGGATAACATTTTTTCTGTATGGTCACGAGATAAAATTGGTTCAGTGACTGATGTTTCGCCACTTGCTCCAAGTCCCGCTAAAAGAACAGCAGATTTCACCTGGGCGCTTGCAACGGGAGACTTATATCGAATTCCATTCAAGTCACTTTTACAAATAGTGATAGGCAATTTGCCATCATTACTTTCGGATTTTAATCCCATTTGATAAAGTGGATCTATAATACGATTCATTGGACGAGAAGAAAGAGAATCATCTCCGATAAATGTGGCATTAATTCCTTGCCCTGCCATTAATCCTAATAGTAAACGAGTTGTGGTACCGGAGTTGCCACAATCCAAAGAATCTATTGGGTCGGATAATTTTCCACCATTCACAACCACTTCATTTCCTTCATCCCTTATTTCAACGTCACAGGCTTCTAAACATTTTCGAGTAGATTGTACATCAGCACCGGTGGACAAATTTGATATCCGCGACTCTCCATTTGCCAATGCAGAAAACATAAGCGCACGATGGGATATAGATTTATCACCTGAGAATGTTAACGTTCCTTTAATGACCATTCTGCTTTAGTTCATCTGCGATTAAAAATGCCAATTCAATGGCTTGGTTTGCATTCAGGCGTGGATCACAATGGGTGCGATATCGGTCAGTCAAATCCGCTTCTGAAATATCATCCAGGCCGCCTGTACATTCGGTTACATTTTGGCCTGTCATTTCTAAATGGATCCCACCTATACGAGATCCTTCCGATTTGTGGATATGGATATTTTGTTTTAATTCATCAATAATTTGATCAAACGGTCGAGTCTTAATACCATTGCTGCTTTTAATTGTATTCCCATGCATGGGATCGCAGGACCAAACAACTGTCCGGTTTTCAGTCTGAATTTTTTGAATCAGTCTTGGTAAATAATTCTCCACTTTATCATGACCAAATCTTGTAATGAGCGTAATCCTTCCTGCTTCATCATTGGGATTTAATATATCCAGCAGTTCAATCAATTCGCCTGGATCCAGGGATGGACCACATTTGATACCAATGGGGTTTTTTATTCCGCGACAAAATTCCACATGAGCGCTATCTTTGAATCGCGTTCGATCTCCGATCCATACAAAATGAGCAGACGTGTTATATACATCACCTGATGTTGAATCGATTCGTGTTAATGCTTCTTCGTAGGGCAGTAGAAGTGCTTCATGACTCGTATAATAATGTACTTGGCGAAGTTGAGGTGTATTATTGGAATTAATTCCTAATGCATCCATAAAATTCAAGCTTTCTTGAATCTGATGAGCCAAGTGGCGATACCGTTCACCTTGGGGACCGCTTTTTACAAACCCCATATTCCAGGAATTCACATGACGCAGATCTGCATAACCGCCATCTGCAAAAGCCCGAAGCAAGTTCAAGGTAGATGCTGCTTGAGAATATGCTTTTAACATTCGCTCTGGGTTGGGCTGGCGATTATCAGGTTTAAAATGAATATCATTAATAATATCGCCTGCATAACTCGGTAGCTCAACACCATCGTTTGTTTCAGTAGGACTGGATCGAGGTTTGGCAAATTGACCTGCCATGCGACCGAGTTTGACCACTGGTAAATTTGCCCCGGATGTAAGAATAACCGCCATCTGAAGAATAACCCGAAAAGTATCGCGAATATTATCCGCATGAAATTCAGAAAAACTTTCAGCACAATCACCACCTTGGAGCAGAAAGCCATTCCCTTCAGCCACATCAGCAAGTGATCGTTTTAGAGAACGAACTTCTCCCGCAAATACGAGTGGTGGAAAATTTCCAAGAGTTTTTTCAACTTCAGATAAATGGTTTTGATCGGGGTAATCCGGAATATGTTTGGCGGTAAAATTCCGCCAGCTGTCAGTCTGCCACATTTTGTAATTCCTTTAGGCGATTATCCAAAGATGCCGTCGCTAGTTTAAGTTTGTCTATCATATCATCTGTATAAGGGTTATAAAGTTGTAGGTCTGTATAAAGCTCCCAAGTATCGTTACAGGTTTGATCTACTAAATCCAAAAGATCACGAAATCCCTGAGTATCTATGGTTGTTTTCCGGATGCCATATTCCTTCAGCATTCGTCCTAGAAAATGAGTCACACCCTGGGTTTGAGCCGCCATGCGATCGTGCTGATCTGGAGACATTTCCATCACATCGATGCCCTGATCCGTAAAAAATTGGCGCCAGAAATTAAATTGATCGTGGGCATCTCTCGTATTATTCATCATCATTTTTAGACGATTATTGGAGATGAATGAATCAGGTCCAAACATGGGGTGTGTTGCAATGATGCCAATATTTTCAGAAAGATTATTTTCCATGATTTTAGCGGGATGCGTTTTAACAGAGCACACATCAATTATGGTTGTTCCTTCTGAAAGATGTGGAGAAATTTCTTTCACCAGAGATTCAAAGTGGCGAATCGGCACAGCAACAAAAATTATCTTTTCCTTCAATAAAGATTCCAGATCCGTGAATTCCACACCGGGGAATTCCCCAATGGGTTTCGGATCGTAGGCTTTAATGGCGAACCCTTTTTGTAAAATATTGGCCAATACTTTTCCAAATCTGCCAAACCCGATAATACCGATGCTATTCATGAATCTCCCAGTCTATTTACCCCGAGGAACAGAGTCAGATTATGTTTTAGATCATGGATGCTTTCCTGAAGAATATCCAAATTGTACAAATCTGCACAAGCCTTGTTGGCTATTACTCCAGCAGTGGGTGGGAGCTTTCCTTCGGAAAGTCTACGTGCAGCTTCTGCTGTGTCATCATCTTCAATCAAAGGTCGCGTCCAGAAATGCTCACTCAAATAATCCTTACATTGCCGTAGCGCTTGCTGGTGAGAATGAATTTCTGTCACATCTCCTACATGCATTCCGGCGAGTCCTAACAAGTTTTGGATAATGGGAATATGAAACATTTCAACAATGTTGCATCTGTATTTTGCCAGCGCTTCAACACTTTCAATTACAACACCGCCTTGTGCGTTTTCCATGGCAAAAATACCATAATTTGTTTCGCCATTTTCAACACCAGCTAATACGTGTTCTGATGAAATTTGGTAAACAATTTCTGCACCTTCAAGTCCGTGATTATTGGCAAAATTGTGAGCCGCCTGTTCTGAAAAACTGCCTTTTCCTCCTTGGATTCCTATTGTCATGATATTATTCCTTTTAAACCTTGAATTAAACTTTTTGTATTTTCTACTGGACTTGAACTTCCATTCATATTCTTAATAATGGCAGATCCCACCACCGCACCATCTGAATGCTTATTAAACCAAACCACATCATCTCGGGTACTGATTCCGAAACCCACCACAAATGGAGTAACACTATTTTCTCGAACACGATTCAAATATTCTTGCAATGCCTCCTTTGATGCCAAATCATTTCCGGTGATTCCCAAAATACTTACAGCATAAATGAGATCACCTGCCAATTCTGATATTTTTCGGATGCGTTCATTCGGCGTATTTGGTGCCACCAATAGAATGGGAGAAATACCTTTAGACTTTGCCAATTCACAAAAGGATTCTGCTTCTTCTAAGGGTAAATCTGGCAAAATGAGACCGTCAACACCTGATGATATACAATAATCCAGAAATTTATCATGCCCCATTTTTAAAATTGGATTATAATAACCCATAAGTGCAATGGGTACATCTGTTCTCTTGCGGATCTCAGTTACTTGCTCAAATATTATTTTGAGTGTTATTCCATTATCCAATGCTTGTTGGCTAGATGCTTGAATAATAGGACCATCTGCTTGTGGATCAGAAAAAGGGATACCAATTTCAATCATATCTACTCCGCCATCGGCAGCTGCACAAACTAAGTCTACTGTTAATCCCAATTCTGGGTAGCCGGCAGTAAGAAATGGAATGAGCTTTTCTCTCGGTTCGCTGAATAGTTTTTGGATGCGGTTCATAAGTTTATCCCCAGCGCTTCTGCTACAGTATGAACGTCTTTATCACCGCGTCCTGATAAACAAAGAATAATGTGTTCTCCGGGTTCAATCCCATTATTATCCTGACGTAAATACGCTAATGCATGAGCTGATTCTAATGCAGGTAAAATACCTTCTTTCTCTGAAAGCCATTGAAAAGAATCCAATGCTTCTATATCCGTTGCAGAAAAATACTGTACCCGTCCGGACTCATTGAGATAACTATGCTCTGGTCCAATTCCAGGATAATCTAGGCCAGCAGAAATGGAATGGGGTAGCGTTACTTGCCCATCATCATTCTGGAGTAAAGTGCTGGCAGCTCCATGCAGCACACCAAAATCTCCTTTTGATAACGTGGCTGCATGCTCGCCGCTTTCCAATCCTTTTCCAGCAGCTTCTACACCTACAATTTTTATATCATCTTTGATAAAGGGATAAAATAAGCCCATGGCGTTTGAGCCACCACCAATACAAGCCACTAGCCGGTTTGGTAATGCTTTTCCCGATTGTTTCACAAATTGTACTTTTGCTTCCTTACCAATGATGGATTGAAAATCTCGCACCAGCATGGGATAAGGATGGGGGCCTACTGTTGAGCCGATTAAATAATATGTGGATTCAACATTCGTAACCCAATCTCGAATTGCCTCGTTGGTGGCATCTTTCAATGTCATGCTTCCAGACGAAACGGGACGAACTTCGGCGCCCAATAAATTCATACGAAATACATTGAGTTTTTGACGGCGGATGTCTTCTTTTCCCATATAAACAATACACTCTAATCCAAACAATGCGGCGACGGTTGCTGTGGCAACGCCATGCTGACCTGCGCCAGTTTCCGCAATAATTCGTTTTTTCCCCATACGTCTCGCTAACAAAATTTGACCAAGTGCATTGTTGATTTTATGAGCACCGGTATGGTTCAAATCTTCACGCTTGAGCCACACGTTGAATCCCAATTCTTCTGATAGTTGTGCAGCAAAATAAAGAGGTGTTTCACGTCCAGAATAATTATTCAGCAGGCCATTTAATTCATTTTGAAATAATTCATCTTGTTTTGCGACTTTGTAATAATTCTCAAGTTCTTTCAAAGCAGGGATGAGTGTTTCCGGTACAAACTTGCCCCCGAACTTTTCAAAGTGTCCTCGTTCATCGGGGAGATTGTAATCTTTAAATTGTTTATCCAAAATGGAACCCTGACGTGTTTGTATTTTTTAAATTTTCAAAAAGTAAATTAATTTTTTGGTGTTCTTTCTTTCCAGGTGATAATTCAACACCACTATTTACATCAATCGCTGCTGGATTTACAGAATCAATCGCATCTAAAATATTATCTGGGTTGAGCCCACCGGAAAGAATAATGGGGGTGTCTATTTGTTCATTTATTAATGACCAATCGAATGTTTTTCCCGTTCCACCATATTGTTTATTAGAAAAAGTATCCAACAAAAATCCAGCCACATTATATTGGTCCACGACAGATAAACTGGCTTCATTTTTTATGCGTACCGCTTTTAAAACAGGCACATCAAATTGATTGCAAAAATTTGATGATTCATCACCGTGAAGTTGAATCATATTTAATTGAACTTCTGAAATTGTTTTATCAATAAAATCTTTATTTTGATTCACAAACACACCCACAAGAACAACAGAGTAGGATAGTTGTTTCGATATTGATTTTGCATTTTCAATAGAAATGGCTCTTGGGCTCTTTTCATAAAAAATAAATCCAATTGCAGATGCGCCATTTTCTACTGCTACTTTTGCATCGACTAAATTGGTAATACCGCAAATTTTGGTTGGAATCATGAGAGTTCTCCAAGCAATGTTTCCAAAGCTTTTTCCGGATTGCCTGTTTTCATGAGCGATGTGCCAATGAGTGCTGCATCGTAACCTAAATCAGAAACATATTCTAAATCATCAGAAGTCTGAATTCCACTTTCTGCAACTTTCACAGAATTTGATGGTAAAGATGAAATCATTTTTTCAAAATACGTAATGTCAGTTGACATTGTTTTGAGATTTCGACAGTTGATTCCTACAATTTCTGGATTCAATGCAAAAATAAATTCAGCATGTTTTTCAGCGTGGTATTCTACGAGAAATTCCAATCCTGTCCCTTTCCCGATATTCATTAATTGATGCAATGAATCTTGATCCAGTGCATCAGCAATGAGTAAAAAGGCATCTCCATTATAATGAATTGTTTCCGATATTTGCTTTTGATCAATAATAAAATCTTTACGAATTACTGGAATAGAAACCGCATTCCGGACAGATTGGAGAATATCCAAACTGCCTCCAAAAAAGGATTGATCTGTCAGTACAGAAATGGCCGCTGCACCTGCCGATTCATAACCTTTAGCAATCTGAGCAGGATCAGCATTAGGAAATATTTCACCTTCACTTGGTGATTTCATTTTTATCTCTGCAATGACAGAAATCCCCGGTTTGGAAAGGGCATCTTTAAGGCTACGACTTTGGCCAACCATTTCTCCAAAATCCAAATCTTTGATTTGTTGAATTTCCTGACGTTTTACGTTTAATATTTTTTCTAAAATATTCATCCAACCAATTGGTTTAATATGTTAAGCGCCACGCCTGAATCCACAGACTCTTTTGCCGATTCCAATCCATCGTTTAAGGTTTCAGCTTGCCCGCCCACAACGATCCCAGCAGCGGCATTGAGCAATACAATATCTCGTTTCGGTCCTTTTTCGCCATTAAGAATCGATTTTATTATTTCAGCATTCTCAATAGGTTCACCGCCTTGAAGTTCATCCAATGAAACGCGATTTAAACCTAACTCGATTGAATCAAATTCATAAGTATTTATATTCTTGCCATTTTGCATTTGACTGATTTTGGTTGTGGCAGTTGTGGAAATTTCATCCAATCCATCACGGCCATGAAAAACCATTACATCTGTTGATCCGAGTGCTTTTAATACATGGGCTTGAACTTCAGTTAAAGCCGGATGGAAAATACCCATAGCCTGCGCCTTTACTTCTGCGGGATTACAGAGTGGGCCTAAAATATTAAAAACTGTTCTAGTGGCCAAAGCTTTCCGGGCGCCAATTGCGTGTTTCATTGCAGGGTGGTAGGCCGGTGCAAACATAAATCCTAAGCCGATTTCTTCAATATCCTGTGTTGATTCTTCTACTGATTTATCGATGGCAATACCCAATGCCTGGAGCACATCTGCCGAACCGGATTTGGATGTCATGGATCGATTTCCGTGTTTGGCTACATGAACCCCGGCACCGGCAACAATAAAAGTAGCAGTAGTAGAAATATTAAAAGTACCCAATGCATCACCACCCGTTCCGCACATATCGATAGCGGGGAAATCTAAGGGTACAGTAACCATTATGTCTCGCATTGCTTGGGTGAATCCGGTGATTTCATCCACAGTTTCACCTTTTGCTCGGAGCGCCATAAGAAAACCGGCAATTTGCGGGTCATCAAATTCACCTGACATTATAGAGGACATTACATTAAATGCCTCATCTCGAGTGAGATTTTGTTTATCAAGTATTTGTTCTAATATTTCTTTCAT
>MPLX02365154.1_pt1 | contig 16896 bp, 14 predicted proteins | sample 1617341 | NCBI WGS metagenome assembly MPLX02 (sample SAMN05944804, study PRJNA350692) | marine metagenome | biome: marine; feature: ODZ; material: water; isolation source: 120 m water sample filtered on 0.2 um supor filter | place: Pacific Ocean | collected 2012-04-08 | depth 120m m | reverse complement strand
ATCCCATTCACGTCGTAGCGATCGATAAGATCCTGCCAGCGAGGATTGTCAACATTCACCAGCACGATGTTGAGTTTTTTTTCGCTGCGTTGCTCCACCGTCAACATCGTCGGTGCCATTTCGCGGCAGGCTGAACACCAATCGGCATAGAACTCGATTATGGTTGGTCGCCCATTGCTGAGGGCCACTTCGGGTTGCAGCGATCGCCGCGCCAGTGCATCCAGGGGGGCTTCAGGATTCAGGCCTCCCCGCAGGAGAAGCAGCCCGGCGGCGAGTCCAAGGGCCACAAGCAGTAACACCAGCTTCTGTCCCGTGCCAAGGGGGGACGACTGGTCGCCTGTCATGGTTTAAGAGCGTTCTCAGGCACTCTGGCAGGTTTGTTGGCGCAACGTTGCTACGGTGACCAGGCCAGAGGTTCAGCCTCCGACAACGCCTGATCACGGGGCGAAGACGAAGTCGAGACGATGGCGATTCTGCGATTCCTTGCTCTCCCCTTTCGAGCCCCTTTGGTCACGGTCATGTTTGGGGTGGCCATCCTGATGGGTAATCACTGGTCGATCATCCAGTCACAACATGGCTTGGACCCTCAGATCTTCTGGTGTGTTGAGGTTGTTCAGGTTGTGGTGATTGTGTTTCTCTGCACCATGCCTGATCTGCTGATGCGCCAGGTCTCCATGCTGATGGCAATCAGTCGGGCCATATCACTTGTGATTATTTTGCTTTTGGTGATTCTTGGTGGCCTTTATCTGCTGCGCTTGAGCATTCTTTCTGATGTGTTGATTCTTGCCTCATCCGTGTTGTTGGCTCGTCTGGATTTAGCGCGTATCAATGTGCTGCCATCGCCAGCAATCACATCAATGACCCTCGGTGGAATCCTGCTCAGCGGCATCTGGCTCGGGCAGCTGCTTCCTACCCCCTTCCTCGCTGGATGGGCATAGATCCTTGTCTGCATTCAGATAACTGACAAGGTTGCCGAGCACTTTTTTTGTGTAATAGCGCGTTTCGGGATATGGAATTCGCTCCACCCAGAGTTCAGGGTCGAAGATTTGCTCCAGGGAGATCCAATCGCTCACCGCACCGGGCCCGGCGTTGTAGCTGGCCACCGTCAACCAGGGATTGCCCTGCCAGAACTCCAGCAGATTGGCCAGATACCTTGCGCCCAGATTGATATTGGTTTCAGCTGAGAGCAGGGCATCCGGCGTCAGGGGGATGCCGGCCCTCTCGGCGATCTCAGCAGCAGTTGCAGGCATCAGCTGCATCACCCCCCGGGCCCCCGCCACAGAGGTCACACCTGGGGAGAAACGGGATTCCTGCTTGCTGATCGCCAGCAGCAGCTCAGGCCTGACAAGGCTTTGAGCCGCTGCCTGCCTGATTGCAGCCGGGAAGCGGTAGGGATGTTGGCTGCGATGCAGCCGCTGACGGGTGGCGCAATCCTCGTGGACCAGCCTGAGGCTGGCGCTCCAGAGTTGCCCAAGCCCCGTCCAGTCATCTCCGATGGCCATGCGCAGGCGACCTTCAACGATCTTGGTCTCTGGGGATGGCGGGGGTTCTCCCTTCTGGGCCCGCTGGCTTCGCCACGCATCCCAGGCCTCTTCCTCGAGGCCGAGTCTCCACAGCTCATCAACGATCACCACCCCACTGGCCAATGGTTCCCAGGCCCCGGGATCAGGAGGGGGGAGCCGGTTTGTGCCGGGATTGTTTGTCTGCAGCGACGGCAGAGCCTCGAGACCGAGGCGCGATCCTGCTCGCCATCGGTAGTAGCCCGGTGGTTGGGAATGGATCAGTCTTTCCCAGATCTGACGCGCTTCCCGCTCACGACCCTGCTTTGCAACGGCGAATCCCCACCAGAACTCTTGTCTGGCAGCTATGGGGCCTGGTAAGGACTCGGCAGGGACACTGGTGAGGATTTTTTCTGCGGCCTGCCAGCGTCCGTTCAGCAGGGCTTCCCTGCCGAGATCCCATTGCAATTGCCAGGTGGACGGTTCCTCAGGCCAGCGTTTGATCACGGCATTGGCGGCCTCAAGGTTCCCCGGCTGCAGGCGTACCAGTGCTGCCGCCACTGCGCTTGAACGTTCAATCACTGGCTCAGGTAGGGCCGCCAGCAGCTCAGCCTGGGGATGCAGGGGTTCACTCAGCAGTGCGGCGGCCTCGAGGCTTTCAGTCAGACCGGGATGTTGCTGGGTCAGTCGCAGCAGCAGCATTTCTCCCTGCCGTTGTCCCTGGCGATCGCCCCGCAGCAGGGCACGGCCGATCGCCAGGCTTGCTGTCGGATCAGGGCTTTTTGTCTGCAGGCAGCGGAGCGCGGCCAGTGGGTCCCCCAACTGAGCCAGGCCCTTGGCCAGCAGCTGTCGGTCACTGATGGAGGGGCCAGCAGGGGTGGTTCGCAGACAGGCTTGTTTCAGGGCTTGCTTGGCACCCGGCCAGCGGACTCCCCAGCGAGCCAGGTGAACGGCACCGCGGCTGGACTGTGCATCGGTTTCACTGAGCTCGAGGGCAGCGGCCAATGCGGCTGGATGGGCTGGATGTTTGTCCAGCAGCGCCAGGCGCAGGCCAGGTTGCTGGCGACCCAGGCTGTAGTAGGCATCGGCGGCGGCGGGCACGTCTGGGAATCTGTTCAGCAGTGCCTGCCAGCGCTGACTGGCCTTCGCTGATTCCCCCAGCTGTTCAGCTGTCTGAGCCTGTAGTTTGAGCACAACCGCGGCAAGGGGGCTGTCTCCCCACCCCTGACCGGCCAGAAGTCTCTGACGATGCCGTGGCGAGTCCTTCTCTTTGGCGGCCAGAAGCACGGCAGCTTGCCGCCGCCGCTCAGGATTGACGGACCAGCGGTAAAGCTGCCAAAGCTGGCTCTGGGAGTCTGCTGGCGTGAGTTGTTGCTCGTTCCCAGTGGTGAGCGCCTGCAGCGCAAGGCTCACGGCAAGGCTCACCAGGGCGGTGCCTGCAAGCAGAGAGATCCCACGGGCTGGAGATGGGTTCACGCAGGTGCAGGAACTGCTGGCATTCTGTGCGCAGGCCAGCTCGCGATGGGATGCCCCCAGAACAACCTGTCCACAGACCTGGCTTCAACCAGCGGCGCCGCTGTTGCCTGGCGCTGGTTTCGGCTCTGCTGGTTTGGGGTTTGCGTTGGCTTTGGCCTCTGCAGTTTTTGCCGGGATGGCTAGTGGTGGCGGTGGTGGCCTGGGCTGTGATTGAACTGGTCAACCTGCTCTGGTGGCCGAGGCGCTGGAATTGAAATCTCCTTTGCCAATGAACCTTCTGGCTTGGCCTGGCTCTGCCTGTTGTGGTGGATTGAGACTTGTGATCAGCTCTTCTATTGTTTGTTCACTTTTTTAGAGTTCATGGCCCCCAAAGCCAGTGATTCCGGTGATCTTGCGGATGCAATCGGGCATGTGAGCTTCGGCACAGACGGGATTCGGGGGCGGATCGGCACGGATCTCACCCCAGAGCTGGCTTTAAAGGTTGGCTACTGGTGTGGCCAGGTTCTGAAGGCCACGGGTCCGGTGCTGATCGGCATGGACTCCCGCTGCAGTGGCGACATGGTGGCCTCGGCCCTGGCTGCTGGTTTGACGGCTGCAGGCCGTGAGGTGTGGATTCTGGGTCTCTGTCCAACCCCTGCAGTGCCTGGATTGATCAGGATTGTCGGCGCCGCGGGGGGATTGATGGTTTCAGCCAGCCACAACCCGCCGGAAGACAATGGCATCAAGGTTTTTGGCGCCGATGGGGCCAAGCTCAGCGGTGAGCATCAAGGGGCGATCGAAGCGGGGCTCAGGGGGCAGACTCCCGCCGGTCATCTCCTGCCTGTGATCAGCAGCTGTGGCCGTGCCTATCCACGCCATGATCTTCTCAGCCATTACCGAGACGGTCTGCTTGCTTCGGCAGCGAGCCAGCGGCTCGATGGGGTGTCGATCGTGCTTGATCTTTGCTGGGGTTCAGCCACCGCCTGTGGGGCAGAGGTGTTTCAATCCCTGGGGGCTGAGCTCACCGTGCTCCATGGTGAACCGGATGGCGAGCGCATCAATGTCGGTTGTGGCTCCACCCATCTGGAGCCCCTGCGTCAGGCGGTGATCCAGCAGGGGGCAGCGATGGGATTCGCCTTTGATGGCGATGCGGATCGGATGCTTGCCGTTGATGGCCTGGGGCGTGTTGTCGATGGCGATCATGTGCTCTACATGTGGGGATCCGCGTTGCAGGAGCAGCAGGCCCTACCGGATCAACGTCTGGTGGCCACTGTGATGTCGAATCTGGGCTTCGAGCGGGCCTGGCAGTCCCGCGGGGGACTCCTGGAACGAACCCCGGTGGGAGACCAGCATGTTCATGGGGCGATGGTCGCCAGTGGTGCCGCCCTCGGGGGTGAGCAGTCTGGGCATATCCTTTCCGCCTCCCATGGTCTGTGCGGCGATGGGGTACTCACGGCATTGCAACTGGCGATCCTCTGCAACGCCCGTGATCTCAAGCTGAGCCAATGGCGTGATCAAAGCTTCAAGTCATTTCCCCAGAAGCTTGTCAATGTGATTGTTCCCGATCCTGGCCGCCGCCGGGATTGGCGCAGCTGTCAGCCCCTCGATGAGGCGGTGCTGGCGGCGGAGGCTGCCATGGGTGATCAGGGCCGCGTGCTGGTTCGCGCCAGTGGCACGGAGCCTTTGCTGCGGGTGATGGTGGAGGCTGCTGATCAGCAGATGGTTGATGATTGGACAGCCAAGCTCGCCAAGCTTGCCGATCAACATCTCAATGCTGCCTGAGCTTGAGCTGATCCAGTGCCAGGGAGAGGGCCCCGTCACAGGCATCGCCATGGGCCTTGATCCACAGCGCTTCCGGCAGGCGTTGCTGCATCAATTCGATGATCCGTGCTCGGAAACCATGCAGATTGTTAAAGGCTCCGCCGCTGCCAGCAATGCTGGGAGTCTCAAGATCTAGTGCCTGGGCTACCGCCTCCACGGCCTCCACAAGAGCCATGGCGGAACGGTCAAGGATGGCGTTTGCCTGTTTGTCACCGGATCGGGCCACCGCCTCAACGATGGGAGCAAGTTGTGCAAACCCTGCCGAACCAAAGTCTGCACGTACGACAAGCGCCTTGATCTCTGCGGCCGTTGAGCAATGGAGTGATGCCCAGATTCGCTGTCGCAGGGCCCCATCCGGCAGCCGTCCATCAGCCATGCGCAGACTCAGCTGCAGCCCCTGTTGACCGAGATCAAAGGCAGACCCTTGTCCATCCAGCAGCCAGCCCCAGCCTCCGCAGCGATGCTCCGATCCCCGCGCGTTGCGACCAAGGCAGATCATCCCTGTGCCACTGATCAGCACGATGCCTGCTTGGTTTGGGAAGGCTCCATGCAGGGCCGTGCGCTCATCGCCGCTGGCTTGGCAATGGTCCAGGGGAAGGTTCAAGGCTCTGGCCAGTAATTGCTGGGCCTGCGTCTGCAGGGAGGTGCCCTGCTCCACGCCACTGGCGCCGATGGCCGCGGCCATCACCTTGAGATTCTCCGGCGGAGATCCAGTTGCGGCAATGGCTTTGCTGAAACTGGAGAGAATGGCCTGCTCAAAGCGAGCCTCTGCATCTGCAGTGAGCAGATGGCAGACACCACTGCCTCTGCCTTCGCCGATTGTCGAGAGCCCTTTTCCATCCCAGAGGCTGAGTCGGCAGCGGGTCTGGGTCTGGCCAGCATCAAAGCCGGCCAGCAACACACCACTCATGGGCTATCCGGGGATTGAGAGTTGCTCGCCAGGGGCTGGGCCAGGGTGGCCAGACAGAACCAGCCCACCAGCTGGACTTCAGGCCTGAAGAAAATGGTGTCTGTGACGCCCTGGATCAGCAGGCCAGCGATGGCCGCAAGACTGGCCAGCAATGGCAAGGCCAGAGGCGCTGTGGAGCTGAGGGCGTTCCAGCCGCGGCGGATGCTGGCAACCATCAGGCCAAGGCAGGCCAGCAGCCCTGGGATCCCTGTTTCCACCAGGATCTCCAGGGGAACCGAGTAGGCACTGAGGGCATTGAAGAGGGGTTGCTGATAGAGGGGATAGATGCTGTTGAAGGCAGCATTGCCAGGGCCGATGCCAAGCCATGGTCTGTCTTGAACCATGTCGATTGCCGCCAGCCAGACATTGATCCGGAAGTTGTTGGAACTGTCGCCACGGCCCGCCAGCAGGCTGGCCACCCTGGTGCGGATCGGTTCGATCTGAGTGGCGGCGAGGGTCAGTACTGCGGCGCCGATCAGCAGCAAGGCCAGAGGGAACAGGCGTCGCCAGAGCGGTGGCCATTGCCGGCTCGCACGCAGGGCCAGCAGAAGCACCATGGCTGCCAGTGCAGCGAGCATTCCCAGCCAGCCGCCCCTGCTGTAGGTGAACAGGGTTGCGGTGATACCGAGGCCAAGGGCTACGGCCGCAAAACACCTGGAACCCCAGCCTTTCCACCTCAGCAGTGCGGCCAGGGCAAGAGGCAGGATCGGCACCAGATAGCCCGCCAGCAGGTTTGGATTGCCCAGAGGGCCATAAATTCTCACGGTGCCTTCTGCCACGGAATTGGGATCAGCCCAGCCGGCAAGCTCTTCCGCAGATCCATAGAGCTGCCTTAACGCAATCACCGTCGTGATCAGCTCCCCTGTCAGCAAGGCCGCCACCAGCCGATCCCACCAGCGCGAATTGCTGGCCAGGAGTTGCCTGATCAGGGCAAAAACGCTGAGGTAGCTGACCAGTTTGATCAAGCCCTTGGTGGCGGCGATCGGCACCGGTGAGAATCCCGTGGCCAGCACAGCGATACCAAGGAAGAGCAGCAACCAGCCACTCACTCCACTGATCTGACCCGGTGGGGTTATCGAGGCCCAGAGCAGCCAGAGGGATCCCGCCGCCAGGATGGTGATGCCAAGGCCTGTCCTGCTCAGCAGCGGCAGGGCAGCAAAAAGCAGAATCAGCACCACACCAGCGAAACCCTGCAGGCGTTGGCGCTGGTCCAGAGAGGAAGGGATCAGTCCTTGCCACCGCAAGATCAGCGCTGGCGAACCTGCAGCCTCAGACATCAGCATTCAGTGGGGTTAGTGGGGTGAGTGAGGGCATCAGCGGGATTATCAATCTGATGCCAGGTTTCTTCCAGTTTTCCAAGGATTGGACAAGCCTGGCTGTTGCGGCGGTAGAGCACGCGGTAGATCGGCAGCTCCCGCTCGAGTGCATAGCGTTCCCTTTCGGTGGAGATGGCCAGAGGATTTGTCTGGAGCCAGGGGTCTGCCTGCTTGGCTGGGCGCTCAAAGCATCGGCTTAGTTCAATCAGCCTCACCATCGGTTGGATCACGGACAGCACATCGCTTTGAATGAACAGTTCACGGCCCTGTTGGAGTGCTCCGGCAAGAGCCAGCAGCAGGGATGGCTGCAGGACACGCCTTTTGCGATGTCTCCTCTTGAACCAGGGATCCGGGAACTGGATGGAGGCTCGCTGCAGCCGATCCTGCGGGAGGTTGGTGAGCCAGCTTTCAAGGCTGATGTTGGCGTTGCAGAACAGAAACCTGAGATTGTGCAAGCCCAGTTGCTTGCGTTCCTGCTCTGCTGTGCGCACGAGTGGATGGCGGATTTCAACACCAAGGTGGTTCCATTGCGGCTGTTGTTCAGCCAGGGCGAGCAGAAAGCCTCCACGGGCAGAGCCGATGTCGAGATGAATGGGAAGATCAGCCTGCAAAAAGAGATCCTGAGGCCCTGGAAGATCCCGGGGCAGCTGGAAGTATTCGCTGAGGGGATTGACGTGCTGACGCACGATCAGGCCCTGGATGAAGACTGGGGTGGAGAGGGATCGTGCCTGAGCAGCCCCCAGCAGGCTGTGTAGCCATGCAGGTGGGTGGAGCCTCCCACTGGACCGATTTCCCCATTGCAGAACACCCCTGCAATCGGTAAGTCGCTGATCACATCCCTGGCGATGGCCACATCGCCATTGGGGACTCCATAGAGGCCACTGCCTCGCCCGAGGCAGGCCATCAGCAGGCCAAAGACGGCTCTGGAGGTGTTGCGTTCCTTGGATGCTTCCAGCAGCTGCAAGGCTTCCTGCCTTGACGCCTGGGGTTCACGCAGCAGAAATTGAACGTTCTGACCGGGGCGAACACGATCGGCCACAGCAACGGCTCCATTGCTGGGGTCCACTCCGATCAGATTCCTGACTAGGAAGGCACCCTGGGATTGGGCGGAGGTCCCTTTGCTGACCACAAGGTCCCGTCGCTCAATGCCAATGAACAGAGAGTGCTTGACCAGCTCGCGCTCCTCTTCTGAGAGATCGGCCAGGACCCGTTGGAGGCAGGCCACCGGACTGTCTTTGGTCTCGCCATGACTGAGCTCCATCACCACATTTTTCTGGACCTGCTCAATGGCGAAAACCGGTCCAATCGGCTTGCAACCCTGGGCGACAACGGTCTCCAGGTTCCAGTCACCACCGATTGCACAGCCCACGGCCCCCATCACCACCCGATCATCGAAAAGCAGTGATCCATGGGGAGCATTGTGGGGGCCTGCAATTCCCCCGATGGTTGATGCAGATGGGTAGGCGTAGTCAAGCCCGCTGATCAGATCATTGATGGAGGGGGAGGTGGGGTCCACCAGCAGCAGCAGGCTGCGGCTCTGATTTGGATCCGCTCCCACCCATTCCTGCCAGTGCTGGGCAGCATTGTCGAGGTCAGGCAGGGATTGGGTATCGAGTGCGAAGGGTTGCAGAACCACCCCTGGCAGCGTTAGCAGGGTGACACTCAGTGCAGGGGTCTGTTCCAGTTCACAGGGTTTGCCTTCGGGGTTGGTGCCGATCACGCCTCCCCCAGCACAGCCAAGCCAGTGCTCGGCTGATAGCTGTTGCTTCAGCAGGGGCAGAACCCGTGGCAGATCACTGGCGTAATGGGTTGAGGCGAAGACGAGGGCCAGATCAGCAGGGGTTTTGCTGGCAAGGGCCTCAGCAGTTTCTCTGACGGCAGCCTCCAGAGAGGGATTCTCGGAAAGGGCCGTGCGACAACTGGCTTGCTTTGTGCGGCTCTTGAACCAGTCGAGCGGAGAGAACTGCGCCATGGTTGGGACCCTACCAACCCTCAAGGGGATCGGGAGGACATCGATAATGTCAGCTCATTGATGCGCTTCAGTGCCAGAGATTTCCTATCGCATCCTGGTGTGGCTCACCTATCGCCTGGCGGCGACATTTGCCGTGGGTCTGCCGTTGGTGTTGCTGATCTGGGCTTCGCTCCGCAGGGAGGCCTCGATGGTGAGGTTGCTGACCATCTATTGGAAAGTGGCCAGTCTGTTTGCGATCAGTGTTCTGCTGCTCACAGATCAGCGCCCTATTGGTTACATCACAACCCTGCTCGCACCGCTGCTGATGGTGGTGTCGGTCTGGTTCTGGGTGGATCTCAATGAGGATCTTGCTGATCTGCCCCCCTGGCGCCCCCTTCCTTTTGCAGTGCGACTCTGGCGCTGGGCTCTGAGTTGTTTTGGTGTGCTGGCGGTTGTCACGGCCTGCGGCAGCCTCGCCTGTTTAGGCAATGGGGCCGAGGCCAATTGCCAGGCCTGGCTCGAAGGCCCCCAGGGACTTCACCGCGTCGTAGAGGGCTTGTTCGATTTCATTTTCGGTGGCCAATGGACGGAGGGTGTCGCTGCTTTCATCGGATACATCGCCCTGGTGGCTTATGTCGTTGGTCTGTTGCAGTGGTTGCTGGTGCGCCTGCCCCGTCAGGGAAGGGTTGCCGGGGAGTTCTGACGCCCTGGACATTTGACGTTGGTCAGTTTTGAAGTTGGCCAGTTTTGACGCCGGTGACTCTTGACGCTGAGGAGTTTTGAAGCATGAAGGAGCTGCCCGTGCTGGCTCTGATCCAGGCCCTGGAGGACCTGTCGCGAGATCGGCCGGATCTCCTGGTGCGACTTAGTGGCGTTGTTGCACTCGATCGGGGCCGCTCAGAGCCACTGGAGGTATTGATCTTTCGTGGTTTCAGCAGTTGCACCACCCATCCCACAGCCTCGAATCCAGATCTTTCCGTGCTGCCGGAAGCGGCCAGCCTGGAGGCTGCTGAGCTGCTCAAGGCTCCCTTGCTATCTGCTGATCAGGCTGCTCTGTGGGGACCCGTTCCTGCAGAGGAGCTGCTGGATCGGGGCCTCTGGGATCGTCCGCCACGGGCCTAGACCTTCAATCCCAGTGTTCTCGCATTGCTTTGCGCTGTTCAGCTGTTCAGCACCGTGACGCATCTGCCGCAGAGACTGGGGTGCTCTTGGTGATGGCCGATGTCGTGTTCGTAGTGCCAGCAGCGATCGCATTTGTGCCCCCGAGCTCTTGCTACCTCGATGGTGGCCAGTTCCGTCGTCTGACTGGCCAGCACTTCCGCCCAGGGTTCACCACCCAGCTGCAGCTGGGAGACCAGCAGCCAATCCCTTAATCCATCCACGCTGGAATCCCCATTGCGCTCGAGCCAGTCGAGGCTCTCCTGCAGGTTCGGATCTGGTGACTCAATGCGAACGGAGGCCTCGAGGGCAGCGCCCAGTTCCTGCCGGCTGCGGCAATCTTCAAGAACGCGGTTGACGGCACCGCGCAGTTCTCGCAACTGATCAATCGGCAGCATCAGTGATGGATCCCTCCAGGTGGCTGGAATGGTCGGCCAGCCCCGTTCAAACACGGAGCGTTCTGTGACTGGGTAGGGAAGGTTCTGCCAGATGTCCTCTGCCATGTGGCAGAGCACTGGGGCGATGGCTCCTGCCAGGCGTTCAACGATCAGTGACATCACCGTCTGGCAACTGCGCCGTCGCCGCTCTGATGGGGCACTCACATAGAGCCTGTCCTTGGCGATGTCGAGGTAGAAGTTCGACAGATCAACGACGCAGTAACTCTGCAGAAGTTGGAAGAAGCGGTAGAACTCGTAGCTTTCAAAAGCTGCCGTGATCTCATCAAGCACTTCTGCTGTGCGTTGCAGCATCCAGCGATCCAGCAGTGGAAGTTGCTCTACAGGGACGGAATCGCGAACAGGGTCAAAGTCATGGAGGTTGCCCAGTAGGTATCGGGCGGTGTTTCGCACCTTGCGATAGACATCTGACAATTGACGCAGAATGCCTGCACCGATGGGAACATCCGTTGAGTAGTCGACGGAGCTCACCCAGAGCCGCAGCACATCGGCCCCGTACGCGGGCTCCTGCTTCTGGTTCTTGCCTCCGTCGATGATCACAGCTGGATCCACAACATTGCCGAGGGATTTGCTCATTTTCCTCCCCTTTTCATCCAGGGCGAAGCCATGGGTGAGCACCCGCTTGTAAGGAGCCTCTGCGTTGACGGCAACGGATGTGAGCAGGGAGGACTGGAACCAGCCCCGGTGTTGGTCGGAACCCTCCAGGTAGAGATCCGCAGGACAGCTGAGGCCTTCGCTCTGGCTGGCCACTGCGGCCCAGCTTGAACCTGAGTCGAACCACACGTCCATGGTGTCGGTGCCTTTGCGCCACTGCTCGGCTTCATCCTTGTAGGGCGCTGGCAGCAGCTCGGCTTCATCCCGTTCCCACCAGATGTCTGAACCATGCTCAGCAAACAGACCCTGAATGTGACTGATGGTGTCGGCGTTCAGCAGAACCTCGTCACTGTTGCGGTTGAAGAAGACAGGGATCGGCACCCCCCAGGTGCGTTGCCTGGAGATGCACCAATCGCCTCGTTCACGCACCATGGCCTCAATGCGATTGCGACCTGAGGCGGGTAGCCAGGCCACCTTGGCGATCGCCTCGAGGGCTTCTTCCCGGAACCCCTCCACGGAGGCGAACCATTGTTCAGTGGCCCGGAAGATGGTTGGTTTCTTGGTTCTCCAGTCGTAGGGGTAACGGTGTTCATAGGGCTCCGCCTTGAGCAGAGCACCTGAGTTCTGCAGTGCTTCAACAATGGTTGGGTTGGCATCCTTGAGCACGTTGAGGCCTTCAAAAGGGCCCGCCTCCGCCGTGAGGTTGCCGGCCCCATCCACCGGGCAAAGCACCGGCAGGCCATGCTTGCGGCCTGTGTTGAAATCATCCACACCATGGCCGGGGGCTGTATGAACCAGGCCTGTGCCTGTCTCGGTGGTGATGTATTCACCACCAATAACAACCGGACTCTCGCGATCCAGCAGCGGATGTCTGTAGAGCAGGCCTGCCAGCAGGGATCCTTTGACGGTGGCCTTGGTTTGCAGGGGGATTTCAAGGGTGTCGCAGAGTGGCGCAACCAGCTCTGCGGCCACCACCAGCAGCCGCCCCTGATTGTCGGCTGCAATGGCGTAGTCGAGGCGCTCATTGACGGAAACCGCCAGGTTTGCCGGCAGGGTCCAGGGGGTGGTGGTCCAGATGGCGACCTGCAGGAGTTTGCCGAGATCAGCTCTTGCTTTCGGTAAATCAAGGCCCTGCTCCCTCAGTGCGCTGCGGAGTTCCGCCGTGATCTCAACCACGGGGAAGGCGGCATAGACACTCGGGCTGATATGACCATCGGGATATTCCAGTTCGGCTTCGGCCAGAGCGGTGCGGGAGCTGGGGCTCCAATGCACGGGTTTGAGGCCTCGGTAGATGTGTCCTTTGAGGACCATGGCCCCGAAAACCTCGATCTGGGCGGCTTCGTAGGTCTTCTGAAGGGTCAGGTAGGGATGCTCCCAGTCGGCCCAGATCCCCCAGCGGCGAAACCCAGCCATCTGGCTGTTCACCTGTTTGAGGGCATAGGCCGCCGCTTTCTTGCGCAGTTTGATCGGCGTCAGCCCCTGCCGCTGCTCCTGGGAGAGGGTCTGCAGCACCTTGAGTTCGATCGGTAGCCCATGGCAGTCCCAGCCGGGGATGAAGCGCACCCTGTGCCCCTGCAGAATTTTCTGCTTGTTGATGATGTCCTTGAGCACCTTGTTGAGGGCATGCCCCATGTGGAGGGCGCCATTGGCGTAGGGCGGCCCATCGTGCAGGGTGAAGCTTTCGCCTGGGTTGTTGCGTCCCAGCTGGAAATCGATGCCGTTCTCTGCCCAGAAGGCCTGAAGTTCAGGTTCCCGCTGCGTGGCATTGGCACGCATACCGAAACTTGTTTGCAGAAGATTGAGCGTGTGCTTGTAGGACGGGCGGGCGTCACCGTTCTGTTGCTTCTCCTGGGTCACGGTGGCGCTGCCGGAACGGGAATTATCCGTCTTCGCGGGGGAAAGTTGTCAATCGCTTTCTTTTAGGGGCAGGGAGGCATCGTTATCACTGGGATTCAACTCAGAAGCTGTCTCCCCAGCGGCGCTTGTCACGGTTGCTGCTGGGAGCTCTTCGCTTGGAGGCTCTTCGCTGCCTGGGGCTGTGGCCTGATCTTCCTTGCTGGCGTCATCCTCAGGCGCTGTGTCGTTATCGCCAGGGCTTTCCGGTCGCACCCATTTCTTGCCGCTTGCACTGGGTTTCGGCTTCGGTTGCACCAGGGTCAGCAGGGTGGCGGCGCTGCTCAGCAGGCGCTCAATCACGGCGCCCAGCTGTTCGAAGCTTGTGGCCCAGCGCTCCTTGGAGCCAAGGCGTTGCTGCTCATCCTCACTGAGCTGTTGCCAGCGACTCTGGCCCACCTCCACGCCAAGCCTGCTGATCAGCAAGACTGCGCACAGCATGCCGAGCATCGGTGCGCCTCTGAGGCGGTCACTGCTGGTGACCAGGACGAGTCCGAGCAGCAGAACCACTGAACCCCAGGCTCCATCGCGGGGACGACTGAGTTCCGTGGCCAGCAGAGGCAGCAGCAGGACTGACAACCCAATCAGCAGGCAGATTTCACCGATCAGAGAGGCCAGCATTTTGCTTGGGACTGTTCAGTTCATTTTGAGTGGTGATTAAAGTCTCAGGCGATACGCCCACCTGGCGGAATTGGTAGACGCGCTGGTTTTAGGTACCAGTGGCTTCGGTCGTGGGGGTTCAAGTCCCCCGGTGGGCATGTTCTTGATAGCCTGTTATTCATTTGTGATGACAGTGTCACAGTCGCTCCATCCATGACTCCGGCTCCCGTAAGACCGATGCAGGAGAACGAGGTGATGACGGCTGAGCTCTCGTCTGTGCCAAGGAAATTTCTCGACCCACCTGGGTTCTGGAACCCCACGGTTGGTCTCTTCCTCGGCGGTTATGCCCTGGCTGCTTTGACGATCTGGGGTTGGTATCTCGGCGGCTTGCCGCTGCCAGTGTTGGTGTTGCTTGGTTTCCTGGCCCTTCATCTTGAGGGCACTGTCATTCATGACGCCAGTCATAAGGCGGCCCATCCGAATCCCTGGATCAACCAGGTGATGGGGCATGGCTCCGCCCTGCTGCTGGGTTTCAGCTTTCCTGTTTTCACCAGGGTGCATCTTCAGCACCACGCCTTTGTTAATGATCCCAAGCGAGATCCAGACCATATCGTCAGCACATTCGGTCCCCTCTGGTTGATTGCGCCAAGATTTTTCTATCACGAATATTTCTTCTTTGAACGACGCTTATGGCGTCGTTGGGAGTTGATGCAATGGGGGTTTGAGCGGGGTTGTTTCCTTGTGGTGATTCTGGCTGGCATTCATTTTGGATTCATGCCGTTTGTTTTTAATTGCTGGTTTGCTCCGGCATTAATGGTTGGCGTGACCTTGGGGATGTTTTTTGACTATCTGCCTCATCGCCCCTTCACCTCAAGGAATCGTTGGCGGAATGCAAGGGTGTATCCAAGCAGGGCATTGAATTGGATGATAATGGGTCAGAATTACCACCTTGTCCATCATCTGTGGCCTTCGATCCCCTGGTTTGAATATAAGCCTGCTTATGAAGCGACAAAGCCTCTGCTTGATGCCCATGGTTGCCCTCAGAGGCTGGGGATTTTTGAAACAAGATCTGATGGATTCAATTTCCTCTATGACATTTTAGTTGGAGTTCGCAGTCATAATCCAAGGCGCAGCAAAATGCGCTTTTTCGCCAGGATTCTGCCGACTATCCGTTGGCGGCGACGCATGTTGAATTTGCTCCATCACACCGCCGTAACGCCAGTTGACCGTCGGCGGTGAACAGCTTCAGCATCAGTGCCTTGCTTGTTTGTCAACTGTTTGATTTGTTAAGTCTCTTGATTGACCACTCCTTTGGTCAGTTGTGAGTGTGCTCGGCATTGAGTCTGTCAGGTAGTGACTCTGCTCGCTTTTGATTCTGGTTGGTAGTGATGAATAGTGGGGTGAATTTATTGGATAAGATTATGATTAGCAGTGGCATTGCTGGCGGCGACGGTCTTTGACAGCGACGGTCTTTGGTGATGATTTTGTTCGCCAGCGATGTTATTCAGCAAGGATCTTCGGAACCCGAAAGAAATCACCTTCCCGCTGCGGTGCCAGATCCAGCAGCTTCTCTCGTACCGGCGTTGGGGTCACGCCATCATTGCGAGTCACGTTCACCACCTCCACAGCCCGGGTTGTGGGGGGAACGCCTTCGGTATCCACCTGCTCTAGCTGGGCCACGTAACCGAGAATCTTCTCCAGCTGAGCGGTGAAGGTGGAGATCTGATCCTCCGGGAGTTCCAGGCGGGCCAGCTGGGCCACCTTGCGAACGTCGTCTGCGGAGATCATGGTCATCGGGCTTTAAGGAAGTTGTTGAGATCCTCGCTCAACGCGGTTGCCGCTGTCTCCAGCAGTGATTCACCATGCTGCGCTCTGGCGAGATAGGGATCAGATCCCATGCGGCCGTCAGGGTGGCGTTGGCGGAAGTCTTCAGGACCGTGAATCGGGCCAGAGGGGGCGGCCTCTGGCAGGGGGCGTTGCTTGCTGATCAGGCTTGCTTCCATGTGCAGTGTCAGGGCGATTTCGCTTGGGGTGGCGTGCTGGCCTTCCCGGTCTCCATAAAGGTCTCTGGCCTGTTTGAACACAGGACCAGCCATGAACCAGTTGGCGAGTTTGCAGCGCAGGTTTGGTGCCACGCTGAGCCCTCTGCTGGCTGCTGTGCCATAGGCCTGGGCAAAAGCTGCTTTGGCTGTGGCGATGTTGCCACCGTGGCCGTTGATCACAAAAATGCGCTCAAAACCGTGTCTGGCCAGTGACAGAACCAGGTCGTGCAGCACGGCGAGCAGGGTGGCGGGCTGCAGGCTCATCGTGCCGGCAAAGCCGAGGTGATGCTCGGCCATCCCGAAAGCCTGGGTGGGGGTGACAAGCACGCCCGTACGAGAGCCCACCGCAAGGGCAACGGCTTCCGCTGTGAGTGCATCCGTGCCGATGGCGCCTGTGGGTCCATGCTGCTCTGTTGAGCCCAGGGGGATGATCACGCCTTTGCAGTTCTGCAGATAGGTTTCCACTTCCGGCCAGGTCTGCAAGGCGAGGCGGATCGCTTCCTTCGTGGGGGCCGGTTCGGACAGGGAGGCGCTCATGCCGTGCATGTGACTGGCTTCGATGATCGCTCAGTGGGCCTTGCCATTGACGGTGTCCAAGGTCAGCGGGAAGAGGGTGAAAACATGACAAGACATTGATTGGTGAGCTGTCTCGATGCGCTGTGTTGATCGTCAGCGTGGGCAGTGGGCTTCAGATGGCAATGTTTTGCAGGAGAGCAGGGCGGTGACGATCACACCGATCGCCAAGGCGATGCCGGCAATCACGAACAGCTGGATGTAGCTCAGCCCCAGCTTGAGCAGGAAGGACATGCCGTTGCTGCCCGCAGTCAGACCGATGGCGAAGACAAGGCTCAGTGTTCCCCAGATGCGTGGGTGCTGGGCTGTTCCCACCGTTTCCATCGCACGTTGCGAGGTGGTGGCGACCATTCCCAGTACAAAAAAGCCGCACAGTCCTGCCGCGATGGTGATCAGCCAGAGTTGATGGCTGATGGTCGCCCTCAATACCCCAACTGTCCCGGTCGCAAAGATCAGCAGCAGGCTGATTCGGCTGCCCAGGCGGCTGACCAAAACACCACTGCAGCCAGCACCGATGGCAAACCCCAGGCCAATGACACTGAACAGCTGACTGGCTGTGGCGATTTGTACGCCAAGATCGCGATGCAAGT
>MPLX02242204.1_pt1 | contig 16905 bp, 14 predicted proteins | sample 1617341 | NCBI WGS metagenome assembly MPLX02 (sample SAMN05944804, study PRJNA350692) | marine metagenome | biome: marine; feature: ODZ; material: water; isolation source: 120 m water sample filtered on 0.2 um supor filter | place: Pacific Ocean | collected 2012-04-08 | depth 120m m | reverse complement strand
TGGATTGGCCCAGGCATTTTTGATTGGGGCTGATTTTTTGGCCGGAGCGCCAGCGGCATTGGTGCTGGGAGATAATTTGTTCCATGGCCATGATCTGGTGCCACAGCTTCTGGCCAGCAATGCCTCTGGCACGGGTGCCACAGTGTTTGCCTATCCGGTCAGGGATCCAGAGCGATATGGCGTTGTCGAGTTTGCTGCTGATGGACAGGTGCTGAGCATTGAGGAGAAGCCTGAGCAGCCCAGGAGTAGATATGCCTTGACCGGTCTTTATTTCTACGACTCAACGGTGGTGGAGCGCGCTCGGCAGGTGCAACCATCGCTGCGGGGAGAATTGGAGATAACGGACCTCAATCGTCAGTATTTGAGCGAAGGATCGTTGAAAGTGGAAGTAATGGGTCGTGGGATGGCTTGGTTGGATACGGGTACTTGTGATTCGTTGCACGAGGCTGCGGCTTATATCCGCACCTTGGAGCATCGACAGGGCCTCAAGGTTGGCTGCCCTGAAGAGGTGGCCTGGCGGATGGGCTGGATCACAGGTGAGCAGTTGGCCAATTTGGCTGCTCCCCTATGCAAGAGCGGCTATGGCGACTACCTCCTGCAAGTCCTTGAGAATCCTCAATCTGGACCCACCAATGCAAGCTGAAGTCCTGACTACGTCGGCAGGGATCCATCTAAACGGACCGTTGTTGTTGTCTCCTCAGGTGCATGGCGATGAGCGGGGATTTTTCTTTGAGAGTTGGAATCAGCGTCGCTGGCAGGACGTTTTGGCAAGTCATGGGCAGGAAGCGTCTGAGTTTGTCCAAGACAATCACTCGCGTTCGTCTTGTGGCGTGCTGCGCGGACTTCACTATCAATTGCCGCCGCATCCCCAGGGCAAGCTGGTGCGTTGCGTGGCAGGTGAGATCTTTGATGTTGCAGTTGATCTGCGCCGTAGTTCAGCAACGTATGGTCAGTGGGCAGGAGCACATTTGAATGCTGATCAGCATCAGCAGCTTTGGATACCGGTTGGCTTTGCTCATGGCTTTCTGACCCTCAGTAGTCATGCTGAGGTCCTGTACAAAGCCACGGATTTTTGGAGTCGCGATTGTGAACGGGCGACCCGCTGGAATGATCCACGCCTAGGAATTGCCTGGCCTGTTGTGCACGTGGATGGTGATCAGATTCCAGCATCTCTTTCTCAGAAGGATGCTGTTGCTCCTTTGATGGAGGAGTTGTCTGCAGCTGAAACCTTCAGATGAAGGGCATACAAGCCCCTTGGCATTAGCTGAGAGACGGCTGAGACCTTCAGATGAAGGGTATACAAGCATCTTATTTTGAGTAGCCTTCATTAGGTTCTGAAGAATGATCTAGCAAATTATTATGTGTTTCTTATGTGAATTTAATCGGCAAATAGAACTAAAAACTGGTGGCTATAGCTATGGCAGTACTGCAATGAGGGCAATTGCGGCGAATGAGCTGATTGGTGAAAATTTTGCGTCTTTTACGCGGGGTCAGCTCAATCGTGACGGTTTTATCGATATTTATTTGCATACTCCTGGTGGTGCAGTGACGGTAGGAGGTGGGGGGTTTGGCAGCCAAACAATTTCCACTCTTCCGATTAGTGCAGCAGATCAACAGTTTTTGCAGGACATTGTGCTGTTCCTTGATCAGCGCCTGGCCGCTGAGTTTCGCTTCACTAGCGATAAAGAGGTTAGCGATATTCAATTGTATTACGATAGTGAGATCAACCTTGGTGGTGACACTCTGGGCCTCGCCACGACGAATACTCAGGCGGGTCGTGATTGGTGGGAGCTATTTATCAATACACCGGCTTTTGGCACTGATCTGAACTATTTGCGTTATTCCCTTATCCATGAATTGGGCCATGCTCTTGGGCTTGAGCATCCTTTTGATAACGCTGATGGCGATGTAATGAATGGAATTACTGACCCATGGCAGAGCGCCTACCCGGAAGATACTGTTATGGCATACCGTTCTCCTTTGGGTGCAGCTTGGCCAAATAGCTATAGCCTTAATGATCTAAAAGCTTTGTCGGCGATTTGGGGCGTAAAACAACGTTTAAGTTTTGAGGCTGATACGATTGTTGGGCAAGATTATGGTGAGACTATTAATAGTTCGAAAGGTGATGATGTCATTAAAGGCATGGGTGGAGATGATCTCTTATTCGGTGGTAAAGATAGTGATTTTATAAATGGAAATAAAGGTAATGACTATTTGCTGGGCGATCGCTCGAATGATACTTTGTGGGGTGGCCAAGGTGATGATCTTCTAGATGGGGGAACTGGGGACGACATTATTTGGGGTGATCTTGGTACCGATATTATTCTTGTCTCAAAAGGTGTCGACATGGTTTGTGACTTTGATATCGAGCAAGGCGACAAACTGGCTCTATCTAGCAATATTAATTATACTTTGTTGCAGCAAGGTAGTGACCTCTTGATGCAGACATCATTGGGAACAACAGCCTTGTTAGGGATTGATCTCAATGATTTCAACCCTTCGCAGCAAATTATTTTTACTTAGTTGATTGCTTGATGAGTAGCCAACCTCTGCGTATTTTGATTACAGGTGCTACTGGTCAGTTGGGGCTGGCTTTTCAGCAGCATTTGCCAGCCGAGCCATTTGCTCAAACGCTGCTAATTAATGCAGTTAGCCGTGCTGCCTGTGATTTGTCCGATGCTAATGCTTGTCGAGAGATTGTTGAGAAGTGGCGGCCTGACTGGTTGATTAATGCTGGTGCTTATACCGCTGTAGATCGAGCCGAAAGTGAATATGAATTAGCCAATGCAGTGAATGCCTTGGCTCCGCAGGCATTCGCCAAGGCCCTTCAATCAACAGGAGGGAGACTTTTGCAAATAAGCACTGACTTTGTTTTTGCTGGTCACCAAGGTAAGTCTTATTTGCCAGGAAATTTGACCGACCCGATTGGTGTTTATGGGATCACCAAGGCTGCTGGAGAAGCAGCAGCGGCAGAGATTCTTGATCCTGAAAGGTTATGCATTATGCGTACAAGCTGGCTCTATGGACCGAAGGGCAAGAATTTTTTGCTGAATTTGCTACGGCTGCATTCTTTTAAGGCTGATGCCGGTGAAGCACTTGGCGTGGTGGCTGATCAAATTGGTTGTCCCACGGCGACAAAAAGCATGGCAGCCGCGTGCTGGGCAGTTGTAGAGCGTGAATTGCATGGAATCCATCACTGGAGTGATGCAGGGGTTGCAAGTTGGTATGACTTTGCAATTGCAATAGGGGAGTTGGGAGTTGCTAACGGCTTGTTGAAAAGGGCTGCAATGGTGAAGCCAATCACGACGGCCGATTATCCAACAGCGGCCCCAAGGCCCAGCTTCTCTTTGCTTGATTGCACGGATACCCGTAAGGCATTACATCTTCCTGCATGTCACTGGCGTCAGTCGCTAGAGCACGTTATTGGTGAACTCAAGAATGGTTAATGTCCTCCAGTTTTCGTCATTGAAGGGACGTTGAAGTGGTTCACTTTAGGCTTGTTTTCACTAAGGGATTGGCATGATGACCACTTCGGTAGCCCGGGTGGCGCGAGTACTGGTTACTGGTGGTGCTGGTTTTATTGGCAGCGGTGTGATTCGCCGATTACTTAAGGAGACGGCATCAATAGTGTTCAATCTCGACAAGATGGGCTATGCGAGTGATTTGATCAGTATTGAATCGCTTCAGCCCGGAGAGCGACATCATTTGTTGCAGGTTGATCTCGCCGATTTGGACGCAACGGCGTCAGCAGTCCAGCAAGCGGATCCTGATCTTGTGATGCATTTGGCTGCTGAAAGTCATGTTGATCGCTCTATTGATGGCCCTGGAGAGTTTCTTGCGAGCAATGTGATTGGTACCTTTAACTTGCTTCAGGCGGTGCGTATGCATTGGGATTCTTTGCCTGCTGAACGGCAAGAGCATTTCCGCTTTCATCACATCAGCACTGATGAAGTTTTCGGGTCATTAGGAGATGAGGGGTATTTTTCGGAGACCACTGCCTATGACCCACGAAGTCCTTACTCCGCCACGAAGGCTGCTAGTGATCATTTGGTTAGTGCTTGGCACCATACTTATGGATTGCCTGTAGTCCTAACCAACTGCAGTAACAACTACGGCCCTTGGCAATTCCCGGAGAAGTTGATTCCAGTTGTTATCCGCAATGCTTTGGCTGGCAAGTCGATTCCTCTTTATGGCGATGGCAGCAATGTTCGCGATTGGCTCTTTGTCGAGGATCACGTTGATGCGCTGTTATTGGTTGCTAATCGAGGTGAGGTTGGGATGAAGTACTGCATTGGGGGCAATGAGCAGCGGACCAATCACGATGTAGTGACGCACATTTGCCAGCTGTTGGATGTCTTGTGTCCTCGTGAGCAGCCATATGGGAATCTAATTACGCCAGTGGCTGATCGCCTTGGTCATGATCTGCGCTACGCCATTGACGCCAGTTTGATTGGTGAGCAGTTGGGCTGGAAGCCACGCCATTCTTTTTCACAAGGTCTTGCTATGACGGTCGACTGGTACATCAACAACCTGGATTGGTGTCAACGTGTCTCGGCTTTAAGTGGTTTTCAGGGACAACGTTTGGGTTTAGGAGGCGACAAGTGATGAAAGCTTTGGTTTTTGGTTGTACGGGCCAAGATGGTTCCTTGTTGGCTCAATCCTTGCTATCTCAGGGCTATGAGGTTTTGGGAGTGTCGCGCTCGAGTAATCCCAACCTTGAGGTTCATCGCAGGATTGCGATTTTGGGAAAGATGGAGATCAGAACTGCTGATCTCTGCGACTTTCGTGAAATCCTTGAACTGATTACGGGATTTGAACCGGATGAAATTTATAACTTGGCCGCCCAATCTTCTGTAGGCCTTTCCTTTGTTCAGCCATTAGATACATTTAATAGTATTATTAATGGAACAATTAATTTGCTGGAGGTTGCACGCTTTGCTGCCTATTCCGGCTGTATTTATTTTGCTGGCAGCAGTGAGATTTTTGGCAACACAGAGGCCCCTGCTGAAACAACATCACCTCGTAATCCACGCAGTCCTTATGCGATTGCCAAGGATGCCAGCTACAATGCTGTTCAGCTTTATCGTCAGGCCTATGGCTTGCGTTGTGTTACTGGGATTCTCTTCAACCACGAGTCTCCTTATCGCTCTCCCAACTTTGTAACGCGTAAGATTGTTGATGGAGCTGTGCGTTGCAGTCGGGAAAAAGATTATAGATTGCAGCTTGGTAACTTGACTGTAGCTCGTGATTGGGGGTGGGCCGAGGAATACATTGAGGCCATGCAGTTGATTGCCAGAGCTCCAAAATTGGTTGACCAAGTAATTTGTACAGGTAGGATGGAAACCCTTGAATATTTTGTATTTCGCGTATTTAGGCAGCTAGATCTTGATTGGCATGATCATGTTCAGCTGAGTGATGATTTGTACCGCCCCTCAGACATCCAAAAGAGTGTTGGCAATCCTATACCCATGGAGCAGGCTCATGGTTGGCGAGCTCAATATGATGTTGATGGTGTGATTGACCGTCTTCTTGATATTGCTCAATAAGTATTTGGGTAGATAATTTATTGGTCTAAATGGCTAATTTAGTTAACTATTCCAGTTTTGATTTCATTTGCTGCATCCATCCTTGTCAGGGTTGCAAGTTGTATGACTGCATTAATTTTTTAGGTGGCTGATCTTTTGGGCGAATTGTTACTGCCTTGGTTAGGGCGAATGACTCAACTTTGTTCCCCTGGGGGATTCAGTGCGATTTAGTTTTTCAGAAAAGCATGTTGAATTTATTCACAACTTTTTATTGGTAAAGTATGGGTTCATTTTTATGAGTAGCTGTTGAGCACTATCTTTCCATGTTATCCACTTCACACGACTTGAGTCGGGGTGCTGTCCAAGCTTAAATAATTTCTCCCATGACTTAATGGCTGTTGCCAGTCTTTCTGGTTCAGTGCTCGAGAAGTATGCTGCTCCTTCGCCAGCAACTTCTTTAAAGACTGGAATATCTCTAATCAGCAAAGGCATTTTGTTCATTGCGGCTTCTATTAGAGGGAGGCCGAAGCCCTCACCTTCGGAAGCGCCAATTAGACATTGACAATGTTGGTATAACCAGGCCAAGAATTCGTCGCTAGCAGCTGAGAACCAAAAAAGACCTTGCTCGCGGTGCTTTGAATGCTGCATATGCATTGCTAAATCTTCCATCATCCACCCCTCCTTCCCCACGATTACAAGATTGAAAGGGTGCCCCTCCTCTAATAATTGGTCGAAAGCCGCGACTACCTGCCGGTGCCCTTTGCGTGGCTCAACTGTTCCTACCATTAAGAAATTGCAATGGCCTGTCAGTTGAGACTTAAGTACTTCAAGATTATCTGGTAGCCCAAGGCTTGGTTGGGATTGCTCTATATCAGCTCCTAAGTGAAACCAGTCAACCTTGAGGCTTTCCAGGCTTTCTGGTTGATGCTCGCAAAGCCATGCCTTTGTCTCTTCTGCAACTGCCTTAGAGATGCACAAGAATTGGCTTGAGATAGTGGCCATGGCTATCAGCCAGTCACGATGATTCTTCGCAGCAATGGCTGGGAAGTATGTTGGCAGTTGTAGTGGGAGGATGTCGTAGACAATTCCAGCAATATCCACACCAGCAGTGCGCAGTTCTTCATAAAGTCCATGTCTTTGTGCTTCCACCATGGTTGTTAGGGTGAGGTCTGCAATTAGCAGTACGTCTCCTGGGTTTGTTTGAATTTCTTTGTTGTTGAACCTTTGATCGACTTTGCCGATTAATTGATTGGTCCAAGAGTTGGCATAGCGGTAGTGCCAGCGGCAGCCTGAATCAGATAAATAGACTGGTTTGATTGTTAGCTTTTGCAGCTTAAGTTTCAACAATTCTAGTGTTATAGCTCTCACTACACGCTGGACTCCTGTTTTGTAGTCGCAGCCCATGACATAGGTAACATCCACAAACAAATAACGTTTGCTAGCACCAAACCTACGTCTGTTTTGTGAGAATTTTCTTTCTATTTTGCGAAGCAGCTTGGAACTTCTAAGCCTGAATACTATGCGTTTAGCGATATTGCAAAAGCTGCTGGTCTTATTAGCCAGCTTTCTCAGGATTGGATCTAATTTCCAAGATTTGTTGACCCTCATTTTTGAAGCAATGCTTTCATGATTGCAAAGTTGAAATTATTGATGATCATCCTAGGTTTTGATGATTGACATCGTCTTGAATTCTTTGCGAAGTAAGGCGGTAAGTGGCTTTTCAAAGTCTGGATGCAAATAGAGTCTTGCTTGTCAATTAGGATTCTATATTGAGATTTGACGCCTCTGCGTTTGATTTGAGACGTATTGGATTTTGTCATGTATGAGGTTTGCCTGATTTCTATTGGCGGTCAGTTTTTTGAAGATTTAGTGATTCATCATAGGCAGTGATGTGATCTTCCAAGAAGCGAGTTTTGCTATAGTAACAAATACGCTCTTGAAGCCTTTCATTGCCAAGCTTCTCTTTAGGCGTTAGAGCATGATTTAGAAGACTAGCTTCTAAATACTCGACCCAGGCGTATGTATTCAGAGGTGATACTATCTCGGCAAAGGAGCCTGCTACTTCTCTATGCACTTCAATATCTGAAGCTGCAATTGGGCTGTTGCAGCTAAGTGCTTCGATTAATGGTAAGGAGAATCCTTCGGCAAGTGAAGGTACTAACGTCGCTTGACAATGTCTGTAGAGCCATGCGAGCTGCGCATCGTCTGGTTGCAGCTTAAGGACTTGTTTGTGTAAGTTATGTTGAGTAATCATTTTTTTCTCATGACGGCTCCAGACTTCCCCTCCAACGAATACCAAGGTTGCCTTATGTTTTGACGCTATTTCACTGACGATGGAAAGTGCTTTTAGCAAGATCATCCCGTTTTTGTAATCATGACTTTTGCCGATATATAACCAGAATTTTCTCCCCACAAGACTTGATACCTCGCGAGTTTGTTGAGCCCCCATTTCTGTCATCAGATGTATTACCTTTACTGGTGTTTTGATCATTGGCCAGAAAAAATAGAGATCATCGGCGCTTGCTTGACTAACGCTAAGAATCAGATCTGATTTGGTTAACCAACTATGCTTGTTGGCATGTGCGGAGCGCCACTGACCAAGTTTAAATTGTTCTGGATATCTTTCTGGTGTCATGTCATGCAAGGTGCTGATAAGTCTTGTCTCTGAATCCAGTATGTAGGGTTTGCCTTTGTAAAAGGTGGCGTGGATAATATCAGCCTCTGATTGGTATTTAGATGCCCATGCCAATAGTGAACGTCGTGCAATGAAAGGGCATAGTTCTATTGATTTCTCATTGGATAAACCTGTTGACAAATTGTTAAAATACCTGCAAATGCCACCTTGAGCCCTCAGTTGGAGAATTTGATCGTCAAAACCAATCTTGAACATTGTTGAGGCCTCTGGTTGAGGTTTGAGCAATTGAATGCTCTGCCGATGTAGTCTGGCTGTAAGAACTGCTGATTGATTATATCGGCGTTCTCAGAGCAGTTTGCCTTGATGATTGCATGCGCTCGCTTCAGTCTCCGTCAAATGCCGGGATGAATAATTGCTTGGTGAGTCTGATCACCCCATGCTTGAACGCTGAAAAAACTCTTGGGGCCACATTGGATAGTGTGAAGAGTGTTTCGGAAGAGTTGGCTCTGCATGGATGGCAGCACCAGCATCTACTCGTCGATGGGGGTTCCAGTGATAGCACTTTGGACATTTGGGATGGCTATGCGAAAAACCAACCATTCCGCCAGATTCTTTTCAATGTTGCGGGAGGACCATATCCTGCTATGCAGGCTGGATTGTTACTAGCTAATGGAATTTACACTCATATCCTAAATGCTGATGATCAGATAACTAATCCAGTGCTGTATGCAGAGCATCTCATCAACGCCCAAGCCTTGTCTAGCGTCGTCATCCTTAGCTCAATTTCTTATTTCAGGAAATCTGCTGGTCAGATTACGCGTACTTGGTCAGTCGATAACCTTCCTAGAAGCCGCGCAGTCTGGAAGCAGCAATTGGCAAATGGCTTGCATTATCCACACCCAGGATTCATTGCGATGACGGAACGATATCAATCTGTTGGTTTTGACTTGTCTTATAGCCTGTCTTCAGATTATAAAACGATGCAATTAATCTTGTTGGGTTTAGCGGATGATGAAAATGTTCGGGTAGTTACTAAGCCTTTGGTAGCGATGGCTGAGGGTGGTTTGACAACAGGACTAGGATCAATTTTGGAAGGCCGGAATCAAATTCAAATGATCAACAGAGAGTTGGGGATTGAACACTCTTCTCTAAGGCGTTATTCATTAAAGATTTTGCAGGTCTTTAAGCGTAACTTTGGCAAAGGCTGATCATTCCATTAGTGGTTCATGACACGAGACCATCCATTGTTATGCATGCAGAAAGGTAGCTTTCATCAGGTGGATCAAGTTCCTTAGAAAGTTTATCGGCTACTTCGATAAACTTTGGTGCGACAAACCTGCTGAAGGCTTTTTGCAGATTGCTCACAGTCTCTGATGATACTTTTGGCCTTTTGTGAAGCATACGGATTAGAGATGACAGTGCTTCGCCTGGCTCGTACCCATTGATTAACTCATATTCACCAGGCTTGGCATGTTGAATGATCTCAGGAATGGATGTTGAGCCGGTTGTGATTACAGGGCATTGAGCGGCCAAGGCTTCGGCAACAGGGTACCCAAACCCTTCTAGTAGAGATGGGTAGAAAAGCATTTCCGCACCACCAAAAATTGACCTCATTAGCTCATTATCAACTTCAACACGTTTGATCCCATGGCTGAAATGCTTCGAGTAAAGACTTGCTTCGTCATCTTCAATAGGCTCTCCTGATGTCACCACTATCCCAAGGCAGATCTGTTCTGAATTCAAAAACCTTTGCTTAATAGCTTCACCAAGAAGATTTATATTTTTGTACCCTCCTCTATGCCCTGAGACTATTGCATAGGGATAGTTGATATTTAGCTGCTTTCGCATTTTGCTGATCTGGTGTTTGGAGACTTTGCTAAACTCTTGTTCTGCTAATGGAGGATATATAATCATCTCCCTGCTGCTTTTGATGTTTGGGTAAAAGATGCTGGCATCTCTACTTGTTGATTCTGAGATGCTAAAGCATTCGCGGATTGATTTCATGTATAGCTCCTTCAGTTTCCAGCCATAGCTATCCATCGTTCCTAGATTCTCGGGTATAAAGTCGTATGCAAAGCCTATATTGGCTATGCCATAAGCCAATGTGTAGTATGTGCTTATAAAGCATTTTGCATCAAGCTGCTTGCAAAGGGAACCTGTCTCAATGTAATCTGATAGGGCTGCAATAGGATCGTAGAATTGATATGGAATGACTTTGATTTGCTGGAAAGGATAATTCCGAAGCCATTTAGAATCGCCCCTGGCTAGCAAATATATCTGAAGTTCTTGATCAGCGCTGCCTGAACTTAGGTATTGGTCGAGCTGCTTTAGGAGTAATTTCCAGTATTTGGCAATTCCAGACCACTCGTTGATTTGAAAGAATACTCCATCAATAACTAGAATGTTTTTCATGATTCAATTGCTTTTGCTGCTGCGTAGATTTGCATGTGCTCAGTATTGACAAAAGGAATGAATTGCTCGGAGAACTCGGGGCTGATTTCGTCCAGCATCAACTTGCGCAGATGCGAATAGTGCTTCTCAGTACTTCTAATGTGCTCCTTCGCGCCAATATTGTCTGATTTTGTGGATAGCCCTATTGGATTGTCGTAATAAAAGCTCAGTGGAATGGAGATCACGCCAAAAGCATCAGGGTGATGTCGACTAACTAGATACCAAAAATCTGCATCTCCTGCAGCGATGTAAGTGCTATCGAACATTCCACAAGTATTTTCTCTATGTAGAGAGATTCTCCATAGCGGCCCGCTATGCGGAAAATTTCGGCGTATTAATGTACGGGCGTTGACTACGGGGATTTTGGTTCGATATTGGTGATTTGTGTTGACAAGTTTTTCTAAGCAGCTCTCGTGCTCGAAAAAATATAGATAGTCTGTGATGGCGACTTGTTTGTTTTGATGTAGGTTTAGAAACTCTGATTGTATTTCAAGGCATTGAGGATGACGCCTATCATCAACATTGCAGTTGGTGATAAACTCTACGCGATCGCCCAGTTTCTTTATTCCTAAATTCCAAGCTTCGTATATTTTGCTTCCTGGTGCTTCGATGAAGATGGTGTCTGAGAATCCGGCATCTGATGTCGCAGCATGGATAGATTCTCTACATTGACTAGTCATCCCAGCATTGACAAATACAGGAATCAGATCCTTCCTATTTGACATGCTCATTAGGTTTTGGAGAAATCCGTCGATATAAGCTTCTGGATTAAAGCAAGAGATCAGGATGCCAATTTTCCCTTTGGGGCTATTTCTGTCTGCTTTTTCAATCTCTGCCGAGGAGTTCATTTGCTTGAGCATGTCGAGATATCGATTGCATTGATTTGTAAGTTGTTTGAATTCATTGCAATCAAATCTGGATTCTCTAAGCTCAATTGTGGGTTTAACCTTTGCTAGGCCAATGAAGAGTTCTGAGTTGCCCAGGTGAGCATCATTTTGATCTTTAGGCCTGATGTCACTCTTTGCTGATATCCAAAGCCATGGAGCTAACAATTTTTGTTGGGCATTAATCAGAGCTTGCTTAATTCTCTTGAGTTCGGCTAATTGCTCGTTGACGAGTAGAAGCGCGATTGGCATTGTAAAGCTTTCAGGCTGCTTAGAGTTGTTCGGGTTGCTTTTGTTTCTGCGTAAGCATTCTGCTTCATTGATTAAGCAGAGTTTGAAGATTTCCCCGCTAATTCCACGTTCTTGAGCGAAGCTTTCAGAGGTCTCTACGATTCGCGCTTGATTGAATTTACGTGCACGAAAGAGCCTCCTGTGGAGAAGCAGGCTATATAGTTTAGCTAAATTTATCATGCATGCATGACCAACTTGCCTTCTCTTCTTCTCGCAAAGAGCCAGTAGCTTTTTCGCTTTGGAATTTTTCATTGCCCTTGCTGGAAGCCTTGTCTACTGTTGTTTAATGTATTTTGATAATCTTTGATCGTTTCTTTGATTCCATCTTCCAGGCTGATTCTTGATTGCCAGCCCATGCTTTTTAGTTTGCTTACATCTAGAAGTTTTCTGGGGGTGCCATCAGGCTTGCTTGTATCCCACTCGATTCTCCCAGAGAAATCAGCCTCACAAGCCACAAGCTTGGCTAATTCTTTAATTTCTATATCTACTCCAGTTCCAACGTTGAGATGATTTGATTCTTCAACATTCGGCTGCCACTTCTCTAGCGCAAAAACACATCCATCAGCCAGATCGTCAACGTGAAGGAACTCTCGGCGAGGGGAGCCTGTTCCCCAGCATGTCACAACTTCCGCTTTTTGTTGTTTGGCTTCTGAGAAGCGCCTGATCATTGCGGGCAAGACATGGCTGTTTTGGGTGTGGTAATTATCACCGGGGCCATAAAGATTAGTTGGCATTAGTGAAACCGCATCAAAGCCATGCTGAGCCTTCAATGCTCTGCAGAGCTGTATGCCAGCAATCTTGGCAATCGCATACCATTCGTTCGTCGGTTCAAGGCTGCCTGTAAGCAGTGCTTCCTCTTTAATAGGCTGTTTAGCAAATTTTGGATAGATGCAACTACTGCCTAAAAAGAGAAGGCGCTTGCAGCCTTTTTGGAAGGCTTGCTCAATTACATTATTCTGAATCTTTATGTTGTCGAGAAGAAAATCAGCTGGATAATTGTTGTTAGCTAGGATGCCGCCAACTTTTGCGGCTGCAAGAACGACAACATCTGGAGATTGTTGATCAAACCAACGTGAGACTGCTTGTGAATTTTTGAGGTCGAGTTCTTCTCTGCTGACTGTGATCAGATTCGCATAACCATTTTTTTGCAAAGCTCGGCATATAGCACTGCCTGCCATACCACGATGGCCAGCTACAAATATTCTATCTTCGCTTGAGATTAGCTTGTTGCTTGAATGCTTGGCTGGATTCTGGATCATCAGTTTTTAGCCTTAATTGTCTTGATGGTTTGAGGATTGGTAGGAGGATTTTCCATTGATCCAACAACATTAAATCCTTCCCTTCGTAAGGTTGCTTCTTTTGCTGCTTCTTGTTTGTCTGTGGTCACCATTTCTTCGACTAGTTGCTCAAGAGTTGTTGATGGAGTCCAGCCAAGTTTGGTTTTGGCGTTGTTTGGATCTCCGAGAAGAGTTTCTACTTCTGTAGGCCTAAAATAACGAGGATCGATTTGAACAACTACAGCCCCTGTATCCGATCTTCTGCCGATCTCATCGACGCCTTCCCCTTCCCAGCTCAAACCTTCCCAGCCAAGTTCTGAGGCAGTCAGTTCAAGAAAGCGTCGAACGCTTTCTTGACGTCCAGTTGCAATGACAAAGTCTTCAGGGGCTTGTTGTTGAAGCATTAGCCATTGCATTTCAACATAATCGCGAGCATGTCCCCAGTCACGCAGTGAGTCCAGATTGCCCATGAATAAGCATTCATCAAGGCCGGCGTCAATGCGTGCTAATCCGCGGGTTATCTTTCGGGTTACGAATGTCTCACCACGTCTTGGACTTTCGTGGTTGAAAAGAATGCCATTGCATGCATACATTCCATAAGCTTCCCGATAGTTGACCGTAATCCAATAGGCATACAACTTGGCTACGCCATAAGGGGAGCGGGGATAAAAAGGTGTCGTTTCTTTTTGAGGTATTTCTTGTACAAGACCGTACAATTCGCTGGTGCTTGCCTGATAGATGCGAGTAGATTTTGTTAAGCCCAACATCCTTACTGCTTCAAGGATTCTTAGGGTGCCTAGAGCATCGCTATTGGCTGTATATTCAGGCGCTTCAAAGCTTACTGCCACATGGCTTTGTGCTCCTAAGTTGTAGATTTCATCTGGCTTTACTTGTTGAATAATTCTTATGATATTGGTGCTATCAGTTAGGTCCCCATAATGTAGTATGAGCCTAGGATCTGTTTCGTGAGGGTCCTGGTAAAGATGATCAATTCTGTCAGTATTGAAGCTGCTTGATCGCCTCTTGATGCCGTGAACGCAATAGCCTTTTTCGAGCAAAAGCTCCGCTAGGTATGAGCCGTCTTGGCCAGTGATTCCTGTGATTAAAGCTTGCTTCAACTTCCTCTCTATGTGATTTTCCGACTTTACCGTCCCGTCAGCCAAGCTCCACAATGCTTGCAGACAATGATTTGAGGGCTAACGCTGATGAAAGTTGGCTTTGACGTCAGCCAGCTCGGACCCCGTAAAGCGGGTTGCGGCTTCTATGCCCAGGCTTTGATTGAGCAATTATTGCAAAGGGATCAAAACCACAGCTATCGGCTACTGACCAGCTTTGGTGATTTCTACCACAATCCATTGATGTCATTGGCTTGGCCGCAATGGTGGCATTGTCCTTGTTATGGGCCCCGTTTTCTACGTCGTCGCTCGGCAAGTCAATTCTGGAATGATCAGAACAGGACCTCTAAAGCACTCGAAGATTGTGACCTCATTCATGCCAATAATTTTTGGTGTCCACCTTGGCCATTCCGGCAACCTCTGATCTACACCTTGTATGACCTCAGCTTCGCTGAGCATCCTGAGTGGCATCTTGAGAGCAATCGGCTTGGCTGTTTCTCAGGTGTTTTGCGAGCAAGCATGTTCGCCACTTGGATTGTGGCGATTTCCCGCGCTTCACGCCTGGCCTTCTTGAGGCATTTTCCTCATGTGGAGCCAGAACGCATCAGAGTTATTCACCCTGGCTCTCGATTCAGTGCGCTCAGTCGCGGTTTTTCAAAACGTCGGCCTCGGCATCCTTTCTTTCTTACAGGTCGTCCTTTCTTGCTCTGCACCGGCACGATTGAACCCAGAAAAAATCAGCAGTTCTTGTTGCAGGTTTATTCCAAGCTGCGTGCTCGTGGATATGTGCAGTTGCCTTTGGTGTTTGCCGGAGGACGGGGTTGGCTGATGGCAGATTTTGAACAGTCGATTGGTGAATCAAAGTGGGCTGAAGATGTGATCAGCCTGGGTTATGTGCACGATGCTGAGTTGGCTTGGCTGTATAGCCATTGCAGCATTAACCTCTATCCGAGCCTTTACGAGGGCTTTGGTTTGCCTGTGTTGGAGGGTATGGGATTTGGAGCACCCGTCGTTTGTTCGAACACGACGTCGATGCCGGAAATTGTTGCTGATGCGGGAGTGGTTCTGAATCCAACTGATCTGATGGCATGGGTTGAAACTCTTGAGGGCTTGTTGAATGAACCAAAGCAGCTTCAAGATTTGCAATGTCGGGGTTTAGAGCAAGCCAATCAATTTAATTGGCAGACAAGTACAGATCAGCTTTTTGATCTTTATCTTGAGGCTTGTGAAGCTAAAAGTCGCTTCATTCGCAAGTAATCAATCATCCCTAGGCTGTGATTCCAGGTTAACTGTTGTCTTAAAGCTTTGATAAGACGATGTAGTGCAAAATGGCCAGGGTGGAGCTCGCGATTGTAATACTGTTCGACATAATGTGTCGCATAAGCCATGACCCAGCGAATTGGTACATTTCCATCCAATTGAAGAAACATTTTTGCAATTTCTTGATGTACAGCGACGCGATTGCCAAGGGTTTTATTTTCTGAGTATAATCTTGATCCGGCTAATTTTATCTTGACATGGTGAAAACGGCATCCAGCATCGCTCAATCGCAGCCAGTAATTATAATCCATGCAATAACGAAGGCTCGGATCTAATAGCCCGATTCGATCAACCACACGCTTCCTGAAGAACACTGCTGGCTGACATAGAAAACAGATTTGTCTTAGGCATTTTGGATCCCAATCTTGGGTGGGATAGGCCTCAAACGGTTGGTCGTTGATATCGATGTGATCGGCTTGGCCATACATCAAGTCGACATCAGGATGAGATTGGAAGAATCTTGAGACTGCTTCGAGAGTCTTTGGATAGTAGAGGTCGTCGGAATTCAGCCAACCGATGATTTCGCCTTGTGCCTTTTTGATGCCTTGGTTCACCGCATCGCCTTGGCCGTCATCCGATTGCGATACCCACTGGACCGTGTCTCTACATGACTGAAGGATGGTCAGGCTGTCGTCTTGACTGCCCCCATCAAAGATGAGGTGTTCCAGGGCCGGTACGGATTGAGTGCGAACACTTGCCAGGGTGCGACCAAGGAATTGCCCTTGATTGAATGATGGTGTGATCACCGAAATCGTCGGCAAGTTGCTCATCGCAGTGCCTCTAGAAATAGCTTCCAGTAGTCGTCCAGCATGAGGTCTAGGCCTTGGTAGTACTCACTCCTTTTTAGGCCGCGCTGCCGTAAATCTGCGCGTAGTGTTTGGTTGGTACTGAGCTGGATCAGTGCTTCTGCAAGTTGCTGGGGGCAGCGAGGATCAAATTGCAGAGCTGCGTTCCCGCTGACCTCTTTGCAGGCTGTGTTATTTGAACAGGCAAGGGGTATGCCACGTTGCATGGCTTCAACGATTGGCATGCCAAAGCCTTCATACAACGAAGGAAAAATCACTCCTTTTGCTTGCTTGTAAAGCTCATTGAGTGCTTGGTTGCTAACGAAGCCCTTGAAGACTACGCAGTCTTGAAGTTGGAGCTTTCTGGTGATTTTCTCGAGCCATTCACGTCGGGCTGCCCCTTCGCCAGTGCAGATCAATTTTAGATCTTTTGGCAGACCTTGTTGGCGAGCCATTGCCCATGCTGTTAACAGCAGTTCGTGGTTTTTGTGAGGCCAAAGATTGGCGGGGTAAAGTATGTATGGATTGCAATGTGCTTGCACTGTTGTTATCGCATGTTGCGCTTGTTGGTCATCTGATAGCCGAATAGGGATGGCAATGATTTGTTCCATCCTCATGCCAT
>MPLX02410767.1_pt1 | contig 16926 bp, 19 predicted proteins | sample 1617341 | NCBI WGS metagenome assembly MPLX02 (sample SAMN05944804, study PRJNA350692) | marine metagenome | biome: marine; feature: ODZ; material: water; isolation source: 120 m water sample filtered on 0.2 um supor filter | place: Pacific Ocean | collected 2012-04-08 | depth 120m m | reverse complement strand
CCCGCGTTTCCCTGCCATAATAATACTCCCAAAATATCTCTGGAGAATATCAGTCAAAAATCAACTAATGAAGCGTTTTTTTGTTCCAGATGACTAGTGCTCTGCATCAACCAAATTGGAAGGTTATTCCTTGTATCCTTCGGCAGGAGGAGCGAAGATGTCAGAGAAGCGATATATTGTTGAGTTGACACCAGAAGCCAGGCGGATCGCTGAACGTTTCGAATGGCATTACACGCCAAGGCACGGTAGCTGGCTCAATATGGCGGAAGCGGAATTGTCTGTTCTGGGCCGACAATGTCTCGCAGGGCGAATGCCGGACGTCAGTACCCTTGAGGACTACACGACAGCTTGGCTCGTTCATCGAAACAAACATCATGTCAACGCAGACTGGCAATTTACAAACGAGCAAGCTCGCACCAAACTGAAAAACTTGTACCCTCTAATTTAGATGATTCAGAACACTAGGGCATCATCGCTGCCAGGCAGATCAAATACGGTTCATGTCGATGATGGCGACGAGACGTTCGCCAAAGAGATCGGCGTCACGGCTATTGTGCTTTTTGGGCTTCATGAAAATCTACCAGAAAATGAAGGGTACGGGAGAGCTTACTGGCATTTTCTGATATTTGATTCCTCATGGAAACCCTTATTTGTCAATGGATTGAGAGTTTTTCAGGCCGAGCCAGATAGGGCTTAGTGCTTACACGAAGAACCGGTAATGGGTTTGAAAAGACCGCTGCTGGTTTTTTCAAGCAGATTGATCCATAACACCTGCGCAGAGGAAAGTATCTCCCACACTTCCGCATCCTTGGGGGGACAGGCCATACGGACAATATGTGTCTGTTCGATCCGGTTGCGTGATTTAATTAGGTCAACCTGTCCCTGGTCCGGCACCAGAACTTCCATCACGACCCGCCCCTTATCGTCAACGGCGATATTCGTGGAAATCCATTCCTTGTTTGGCGGATTTTGTTCTGAATAAGTCTCAAGCCATTGCGCAGCCGCCTTGGCTTGTTCTTCTTCGCCACAGCCTGCCACAATCAGGGACAAGACAAGAACAACACTTGTCGGCAGAAACATTCTGAAGACGTCAATATGCATATCCTCCGGTCCCAGGTGATTAAGTGGAAGCAGCGCGATGGTCCTTCCAAAATATAACGAATCTACCTGATCGCCCAATATCATAAAGCATATTCAGGTGCTCAGGCGAAGCAACAACCATACTAAAGATGTGGGCGACATTTCTTTGACCTGTGGCTAAATTTAAAGGTAGGTTCTCGAACAAATCCGGATACCGCCTGGGAATACCCTGCTCGATGATTGATCCACTTGGCCGCGATATCACCTACCTTCGGGTTTCGGTAACAGACCGCTGCGATTTTCGCTGCGTTTATTGCATGGCCGAAGACATGGCTTTTCTTCCCAGGGAGGATATTCTTTCCATTGAAGAACTGGATCGCCTGTGTAGCGCCTTCATCGCAAAAGGGGTCCAGAAAATTCGCCTGACGGGTGGCGAACCCCTTGTCAGGCGTGGTGTCATGGCGTTAATCCGTTCGATGGGACGGCATTTAAAAAGTGGCGCCCTTAAAGAACTGACATTCACGACCAATGGCAGCCAACTTGAAAAATGTGCCGACGAATTGGCGGCAAATGGCATCAAGCGCCTGAATGTTTCCATAGATACCCTGGATGGTGATAAATTCAGCGAAATAACCTGCGGCGGCAATCTGGAGCAAATCAAGGCTGGCCTGGAAACTGCGACCAATGCGGGACTGGGCATCAAAATAAATACGGTCGTCATCAAGGACTTCAACGAAGATCAGTTTTCCAATCTCGTCGGGTGGTGCGGCGATAAAGGCTACGACATTACCTTTATCGAAACCATGCCCCTGGGGGATATCGGCGGTGATCGTGCGGAACAATATCTACCGGTCAGTGACGTTCGAAAATTACTGGAAAAGGACTGGACACTTACCGATTGCGATTACAATACCGGTGGCCCGTCCCGATATACGGAAGTTAGCGAAACGGGCCAGCGCATCGGTTTCATTTCACCCTTAAGTCATAATTTCTGCGCTACCTGCAACCGGGTTCGCGTCACCTGCACTGGCAAACTGTTCATGTGTCTGGGGCAAGACGAAGACGCCGACCTGCGCGAACCGTTACGTGCAAGTCCGAACGATGAATTGTTAAACGCCGCTATCGACGAAGCGATTGGCCGCAAACCGAAAAGCCATGATTTCATCATCGAACCGGGCAATGGCAGTCCTGCCCTCGCCCGGCATATGAGCATGACGGGCGGCTAGAAGAACCAGCGCAAAAAGTCGCTCAACTCCCTGAGGAACGATCAGTTTTTTTACATTTCTTTTTGTGTACCAGGACCCTGGCTAGGTGATACTCTTCCGTATGACCAAAAAAATAGCCTTTACCGCCGCGCGTCAGCCGCAGGCGCAGGAAGCCTTGAAACGACTTAAGGCCAAATACGTCCATGTGCCTGCCAGCGAAGCAGATATTATTGTCGCCCTGGGTGGTGATGGATTTATGCTGCGAGCCCTTCACCGCTACATGAACAGTGGTGTACCGATTTACGGCATGAACCGGGGGTCGGTCGGTTTTTTGCTGAACAGTTATTCCGAAAAAGCCTTAAAAAAACGCATTAATCAAGCCGTCGCCATTGTCGTCCACCCATTGGCCATGACGGCGGTGGACACCTATGGCAAAAAGCATTCCGCCCTTGCCATCAATGAGGTTTCCCTTCTACGACAAACCCGGCTTGCGGCGAAGATCGGCATTAAGGTCGATGACATCGAACGGATGGACGAAATGATCTGTGACGGGATACTGCTATCGACCCCGGCAGGCAGCACTGGCTACAACCTGTCGGCTCACGGCCCCATCATACCCTTGGGAGCGGGGGTCCTGGCCTTGACGCCGATCAGTGCTTTTCGCCCACGGCAATGGCGCGGCGCTTTGCTTCCCCACGACGCCACCGTCACCTTTGACATCCTCAACCCCAAAGAACGCACCGTAAGCGTAGTTGCCGATTACACGGAATTTGGAAATATCGCCAGTGTCAGCGTTAAGGAAGACCGCACAAAAACGATCACAATGCTGCACGATCTGGAACATAATTTCGAAGAACGTATCCTGAAGGAACAATTCTTGCCTTGATGTGCCTTCTTCAAGTATTGCACGAGATGCAATTGCCAAAGACCAAGACGCCCATTACTTTCCAATTCTAACTGATAATTCTGGATGGACGTTCATGAAAGATCAAACCGTCACGGTGGTAGCCAATAGGCAAATTTCCCCTGATTTCCATGAAATCCGCTTCGACTGGAAAAAGCACGACGCAGCACGTGCGGGCCAATTTCTTGAACTTCGGGTTGCGGAAGCCACCGCGCCGCTGCTGCGCCGCCCGTTTGCATTTTCGGATTTTGACGCGACAGGAGAAACCGCTGCCATTATTTACCAGGTTCGAGGCCAGTCGACTCGAATGCTGGCGACCAAACGGCCGGGCGAGACGGTTCGGATTCTGGCTCCCCTGGGCAATGCCTTTGGTCTGGATGGTCTCCCTAAGAAAGTGATCGCAGTGGCCGGCGGAGTTGGCCTGGGACCCGTTTTGATGGCCGCACGAGAGATGGAGCGGGCGGGCAGCGAGGTAAAATTCATTACCGGTTTTCGCCATCAGGCCTTAATCCCGGACCGGAATTTCTGGTCGAACCTGGCAGACAGCGTGGTCTGCACAGACGATGGTTCGGAAGGTTTCGCCGGCAACGTGGTCGAATACCTGCACACGCTACCTGATCAGGCTTTGACTGGAGCCCGTATCCTGGCCTGCGGTCCCATGCCGATGCTGCGGGCCGCACATTTTTTTGCACAAGACAAAGGGTTGGTATGCGAAGCATCGGTGGAAGAAATGATGGCTTGCGGGTTGGGCGTATGTGCAGGGTGCGTTGTCACGCTTAAGGACGGAGGACTGGCGCGTGTTTGCGCCGATGGTCCAATCTTTGAAAGCGAGGTATTGGCATGGAACTAAGCGTCGAGATTGGCAAACGAACCCTGAAGAACCCGGTTGGAGTAGCCTCAGGCACATTCGGATACGGCCAGGAATTCGATTCGATAATGGATCTGAGTAAGCTCGGCGCCATTTACACCAAGGCAATTTCCATGGAACCACGCCAAGGCAATCCAACGCCACGGATCGTCGAGACTCCTTCTGGAATGCTAAATGCCATTGGTCTTCAGAACGTTGGCGTCGAAGCGTTCGTTGCAGAAAAACTTCCCTTCCTGTCGCAGTTGGATACGGCTGTCATCGTTAATGTCGCCGGATATACGGATGACGATTACTGCAATGTGGTCAAACGGCTTGACGACCACGAGGCGGTATGGGGGTACGAGATCAACCTGTCCTGCCCAAATGTAAAAGTCGGCGCGATCCAGTTCGGCACCGATCCGGACATGGTCGAACAGGTGACCACTAAAATACGGGCATTCACCCAGAAGCCCCTGATGGTCAAGTTGTCACCCAATGTAACCGATATCGCCGAGATCGCCATGGCGGCGGAACGCGGCGGCGCCGATGCAGTGAGTTGCATCAACACTCTGGTTGGAATGGTCATTGATGTTGAATCCCAGAAAACCGTTCTGGCCAACAAGACAGGCGGCCTGTCAGGGCCGGCGATCCGGCCCGTCGGCGTACGCATGACTCATCAGGTCAGTCGCGCGATAGATATTCCGGTAGTCGGCATTGGCGGCATTACGGGTGCCGACGACGCCATCCAATACCTGCTGGCCGGGGCAAAAGCGATTCAGGTAGGCACCTGGAATTTTATTGAGCCTGGTAGCAGCGAAAATATCGCCGACGGAATTGCCGCCTACATGGAAAAACACGGCATTCAAAACATCAACGGTTTTGCGGCCTTGCTCGACAGGACGGAATCGGGGAATACGTGAATTCCGTCTTCACCCAACGGCAATTCATCGGCACTGATCACTTTCAATACTTCAAGTGGCTCATACAAATGGGGGAAACAGTTGCCCCCTGCGCGAAGGTTCCCATTTCAATGCCTTCCCCAGATCATCAGGATTTACGGCGATCAGCAATAAGCCGGTAACCCCCGCACGATGCTCTAGTTATTCGCGACTTCTAGTTGGCCCCGATATCGAGCCACGAAGTATCTTTTTTCCCGGGTCCACAGACAACGTCTGCCTGTTGGGGCTATTTCAAAATACTTTCCACGTTCGTCCATGGTGTACTCCTGTGTGCAGCCCCAGTATTTTATGGTGAATCCCCCCATTGTGGCGCGAATCGTTCCGACAGGGTCCTTGCTAACGACGATTCCTTCACGAGTTCTCTCGAAACATTGCCCGTAGCGTTCGTGACGGCATCCCGTTTCGCGACTGTTTGTCACCTTGATATGATGAATTTGTCCCAATGACACGCTAAACCCATCATCGTCAAACATTTTGCAGTCATCTTCAGGGGGAATCTGAGAATGAGCAAATTCGCAGGAAAACCAATTGCCCTCAATATTCATAAGGTGGTCGTCGGGCACAGTGGTCACCAACGCTTCCTGAGCCATAAGCGGCCTTACGGCAAAAAGCACAAGAAGGAGCCCCAATATCAAAAGCGGTTTTTTCTTATGGATCATCGAATTCCCGTGGTTGCCTTAAGGACGATTTGATCTCACTAACCATAACATATTGGCGACATCATGGCGTTCAGGATTGGGCTAGGCTCTCTAATTCTTCCCAATTGAGGGATCGCTTGCTAATTTCGACGGTAGCTCCCGCAGATCGAGCAACAGAAACCGCGCAAAGGTGTTCCGCAGAGGCTTCGAACAGGCAAAAATTCCAACAGTCGGAATTCCCGTTTTCCCGCAGGAACGAGATTTCAAGCGGGTCGAGGCTGAAAGCAAATCCATCCAGGGGTTCGACCAGTCCCCGGCCAATAGCCTTGATGTAAGATTCTTTCAGGGTCCAGTAAGAAAAAAAAGCCCTCCTGCGATCCTCTTTACCAACACTATTGAAATAATCCACTTCCGGTTGGGAAAATTTCCTTTCAGCGATTTTCGCAAAGCTGTTTGAGCGTTCAAGCCATTCGACATCGACCCCGATATCATCGACCCTAGTTAAAGCGCAGGCCACCATTCCCCTGACATGAGACAAATTGAATCGAAGCGCAGTGTATTCAAATTTTTCAGACAGTTCAGGTCTGCCGTGCTTACCAGCTACAAAGCGCCATTCAGAGGGGGGAAAATCGCTAAAATGGGAAAGCATCACACGGGTTAACGCGTGGGCCGCCAGGTATTCTCGTCGATTTTGCTCAAGGACGATTTTCTCAAACCTTGCGGTTTCTTCTTCGCACAGGATTTCACGCCAAAGCTCAGAACCGGCATCATCAAATTGATCAACTGGCAAGGTCCAGACATGAGCCAAACCTCGTGAGATATTAGCCAACAGTATTTCCTTCAAAAAAAGACGACCCCTGTAAATCGACGCTGCCTTAAAAAAGGGTAATTGCTGATACTTTTAAAGAGGTTTTCGCCAATCTTTACTGGATTTCAAATTCAAAATTTCAAAACTTGCATCCTGACGGTAAAACATCAATTTTTTCAAATGTAAGGTCCTATTCAGTTAAGCTGAGTATACCTTCACCAAATAATAACTTCCCCACATTTTAGATTGCCGTGGCCTATGAAGGAATGGTAACCACTCAAGCTATCCATGGCTCATTTGCCTGACCTTAGCCGATTGACGCACGCAAGGAAAGATACCCTGATCCTCGCCCTGTGGGCGCAGGTGCAGGAGTTGTTGGCGGCGAACGCGGACCTGACCCAAGCGCGTCGCCGAACTTGAGGCCGGGCTTGAACCGGTCCCTCCGTCCTCAACACAGGAAGGTGCTAGGGCATGTCTGCTTTCCAATCCATCCAGGCCGTCATCGTCGAGGAACCATTGATCCAAACAGGTTGAGTAGTTACAAATATTTTCTGGTGGCCTGCTTATCCCGTATTACGCCCACAATATATGGCCTTATGTAAGGCAATGTGGGAAAAAGTCTACGCTTGGTTCATTACATCAGGACCTCTTACAAAAAACCAAAGGGCTGGTAGGACCTGCCGATTCTTATGGAGCGATCTGGAATGCCGCGGCAATTTGAGGGTGGAAAGTTGGTGATCGCGAGCCATAATCCGGGAAAGGTGCGTGAAATTGGTGAACTATTGGCTCCTTTTGGCGCAGAGGTGATTTCAGCCGGGGAATTGGGGCTGGACGAGCCGGTTGAAGATGGCCTGACATTCATCGCCAACGCCGAAATCAAGGCAGAAGCAGCGGCGGCGGCTACCGGCCTGCCGGCCCTGGCCGATGATTCGGGCCTCGCCGTACATGCCCTGAATGGCGATCCCGGTATCTATTCGGCGCGCTGGGCCGGACCCAGTAAAGATTTCAATATCGCTATGAAGAATGTCAACCAGGCCCTTGAAAGTATGGAAGATCGCACCGCCCACTTTGCCTGCGCCCTGACCCTGTGCTGGCCCGACGGGCATATGGAATCCTTCGAGGGGCAGGTGCATGGAAACATGGTCTGGCCACCTCGCGGCGATCATGGCTTTGGCTATGACCCGATATTTATGGCGAACGGCATGGACATTACCTTTGCCCAGATGGAGCCACAGGCCAAACACCTGATCAGCCACCGCGCCAACGCATTCAAGAAACTGGTTGAGGCGTGTTTCGGGCCGATTTTATGAATAGGGGCTTATCCCTTTATATTCATTGGCCTTTTTGCCTTTCCAAATGCCCTTATTGTGACTTCAACAGCCACGTTTCCAAGGCTCCTGTCGATGATGGGCGCTGGACGCAGGCGTTATTGGCGGAAATGAGCTATTTTGCCGCTGAAACCCGTGGAAAACGCCTAAAAACCATCTTTTTTGGCGGCGGTACGCCTTCAACGATGGCTCCCGAGACTACGGCCTTGCTAATTGAGGTGGCCCGGTCCTTGTGGACGCCTTGCGAAGATCCTGAAATCACCCTGGAGGCCAACCCGACGTCCGTTGAGGCGGACAAGCTGAAAGGCTTTGCTGGAGCGGGGGTCAATCGTCTTTCACTTGGTGTGCAAAGTTTTGACGATGAGGCCTTGAAATTCCTGGGCCGGGGGCATTCGGCCAAAGAGGCGAAGGCGGCGATTGCCCTGGCGCAGGAAACCTTTGAGCGCTGCTCGTTCGATCTTGTTTACGGCCTGCCGGAGCAATCTTTGGGAATATGGAAAATTGAATTAAATCAAGCACTTGAACTGGCCGAAGGACATCTTTCCCTGTATCAGTTGAGCGTCGAAAAAGGCACCCGGTTTTATCGCGATCAAATTCCGGAAGCCACCCCTGACAAAGGCGCTGATTTATTTGATCTGACACATGAGCTAACAGCGTTGGCGAGCTTGAATGCCTATGAAATTTCCAATCATGCCAGACCCGGCCATGAATGCCGCCATAATATCGAAATTTGGCGCGGTGGAAACTACATCGGAATAGGCCCCGGCGCCCACGGCCGCCAGTCGGATACGGAAGGAACGGACGCCCTTTATCAGATTGGCGATCCGGCCAGATGGCTGGAAAAAGTCGAAAAAGAGGGTCACGGGACTGCTAGGCGCACCCGTTTGGGCCCTGACGAGCGCACCGAAGAGATTATTATGACCGGCCTCAGGTTAACCGAAGGTATCTCAAACTCCCGTTTTCAAGCCTTAACGGGGCGATCCCTTGGGGACGCTCTTGATTCGGTTGCTCTCAATCGCCTGACAGGAGCCGGATTTCTGGTTTTCGATGACGCAGGCCTGCGCACTACAAACAAAGGGCGCTTGTGCCTGAACGCCGTGCTGGGGGAACTCCTAAATTATTGAATAAACTTAATTTAGTTCATTAAAGGCTTCCGGCGAAGGGCTGATGACCTTGATTGAGCGGGGCTCGATTTGCAGCACCGCGAGGCCACGCTGCACGCTGCCGTCGGGCAGGAAGCGGAAGATGCCGTCACGGCCCCAGAAGCCGCTTTTCGCCGTTAGCGCCGCAGCGGTAAAATTGGGACCGGTCTCGGCCCGTGCGAGCACGGCGGCCAGCGCCGTCGCATCGTAGGCAAGGGTCGATAACCGGGGTGGCACAGAGCCATAAACCTGTTGATATTGCTGAACAAATTCAGCCCGCGCCTCTGGCGGTGGGCCAGCATGCCAGCCGCCGCTCAAGGCCGGTTCCGATCTCAGGCCGGGGCTGTCCCATTGACCGGTGCCCAACATGCGCACCTTTTTCGGATCAACATCGTAAAACGGCAGCAAAGCCGCGATCGCCAGCAGGCGCTCGCCCCCATCAGCCAGCAGCAGGGCGTCAAAGGGCGGCTCGCCGATGGTTTGCAGTTTTTCCAGCCTTTCCAAAGCCCTGACGGCGACCTCGTCTTCGCGTTCGGAAAGTTCCGCGCGTTGGCTGAGCAGGGCCTGGCGGCGACGGTCATAATTCGCCAGTTCCCTGACAACGGGGGAGAAATCACCCGCCCGCGGGTCGTAAAACTGAACCCGGGTGACCTCGCCGCCCATGCGATAAACGGATTGACGCAGGGCTTCGACCACCGTTTCACCGTAAGGGCTGCTGGGAGCCAGGGCGGCAAAACGGGCTGAGCCCTTTGAACGGGCGAATTCAACGACCCTTTCGACCTCGGTTTCCGGGAAAAATCCCATTGTGTAGATACCGTCTCCTGTGACCGTGCGATCACTGGAAAAGCCGACAACGGTTACATTTGCGGCCCGCGCCATGGGTGAAATGGCGGTAACGGACGGCCCCAGCAGGGGGCCCAATATCATTGATGCGCCGTCCCCGATGGCAAAGCGGGCGGCCTCCACGGCCCCTTCCAGCGTGCCTTGGGTATCGTGAATAAGCAGTTCAAATCGGATATCCGGGAAGTCAAACAGGGCCAACTGGGCGGCGTTCAGCATCGCCTTGCCCAGTTTTTCATTGGGGCCGCTTAAGGGCACCAGCAGGGCGACACGCACCGTTTCCGAGGTCGCCAAAGGGGTAATTGGCGTCTGTACGCCCGGTACCGCCTGCGGTTTTGGCGGCACCTGGCCGGTCAAATAGGGAATAAGCGAGGGTGTCTGGGACTGATCTTGCGCTGGTTCGGGCAACGACGCTTGTTCCGGTTGGCTGGGTTTTTGGTTATTGGCGCTGGTTGAAGGCTGCACAGGCACCGAGGAGCCTTGCAACACGGAGCGAAGTTGTGGAGACTCACAGGCTGACAATAACAAAACCGCCGCCACCGTCACAGGCGCGGCTAAAAAGTTAGGAATGGACATCCGAAATGGGAAAATCCGGGGCGGAGAAAAACCGCAAATCCAAACGTACGGACCGCTCATCTGGGAACTCTCAGCCTCCTGTTGAATCAATTGGGGGCGAGCCTAGCCATGACGGGCATCTAAGTAAACCGGCAACCGCCCCCAAGCCGCTCGTTCCCGGCCTTTATCTTGTCGCCACGCCCATCGGCAATTCGCGCGATATAACACTGCGCGCGCTGGATACATTGCGGGTCGCCGACGTCATCGTGTGCGAAGACACACGTGTAAGCGCAAAATTGCTGGCCATTCACGAAATTCGCAAACCCCTGGTCGCCTATCACGAGCACAATGCCGACAAAGCAGGCCCGGCCATTATCGAACGCCTGCGTCGTGGCGAAATCGTGGCGCTGGTTTCAGACGCCGGTACGCCGTTGATTTCCGACCCCGGCTACCGGCTTGTGAAAACCTGTGCCAAGGAAGACCTGTACGTTACCCACCTGCCGGGACCTTCGTCGGTACTGACCTCGCTTGTTTTGGCCGGGCTGCCGACGGACCGGTTCCTGTTCGCGGGCTTTCCGCCCAATAAGTCGGGAAAACGGGTGTCAGGTTTCGAGGAGTTAAAATCGGTACCCGCCTCCCTGGTTTTTTTGGAAAGCCCGAAACGGCTGGCGAAATCCTTGGCCGACATGGCCGTCGTTTTTGGCCTTCGTGAGGCCGCTGTCGGACGTGAGATGACAAAAAAATTCGAAGAAATCCGCAGGGGCTCACTTGAAGAACTAGCTGGGCACTACGCCGATGCGGGGTCGCCCAGGGGTGAGATCACCATAGTCGTCGCACCACCGGAAGCTGCAGAGGAGGAGGAGGCAAGCGCAGAAGAGATTGATGCCCTGCTGATCAGAGCGCTGAAAAATTCCTCCCTGAAAGACGCCGTCGCAGCGGTGGTCGCGGCGACAGGGGCGGTTAAGCGAGGCGTTTACGCCCGCGCCCTGGAACTGGATAGCGTCCGCAAATGACGGCTGAAGATAGAAGGAAAGCCTATAGTTTTGGTCGTTTCAGCGAGAGCTTAAGCTGTTGGCGATTGCGCCTGACAGGATACCGGGTTGTTCATCAGGGTTATCGGGCGACAACGGGCGAAATTGATATCATCGCACGGCGCGGCCAAATCCTGACCTTTGTTGAAGTTAAGGCCCGTAGGACTTTTTTTGATGCCCTTCACGCCCTCGGTCCACAACAACGAAGGCGCATTGAGCGCACGGCATTGGCTTTTTTGGGCGCCAATCCAGAGCTTTCAAACCTGGATATTCGATTTGATCTGATGGTGCATACGCCCTGGCGCTGGCCAAAGCATATAAAAGGAGCCTGGATAACCGGTGAATAGGCGCAGATCATTTGATCTGTGACTCGCTATCCTTAATACTGTTTGCCATGATTCTCATTTCCCGCCTTTTTTCACCCTTTGTGCTGTTGCTGGCCCTGGCCGCTTGCGACCCGGTCAGTTTGACTTTGGGAGCGGGTGCGACCACCGGTGTCGCCGTCTATCAGGAGCGCGGCATCGAAGGCGTGGCGCGCGATACCGCTATCGAGTCCCGAATCTTCAAATTGTGGATCGAAACAGATAAGAAAATGGCGACCCACATGAGTATCGAGGTCTATGAAAGCCGCGCCTTGCTAACCGGTTTAGCGGGGAGCGAGCAGGAGCGCGCGACGGCCGTTGGCCTGGCCTGGAAGGCCGAGGGTATCAAGGATGTGATGAATGAGGTTCTTATTGGCGAGTCCGAAGGACTTGGCGAGTTTGCCCGCGATATCTCTATCGCCGCCGAACTTAAATCGAGACTGACCTTCGACAGTGAGGTGCTGGCCGTCAATTACGCCATCGAGACCGTGCGTGGCGTCATCTTCCTGCTTGGCATCGCGCAGGATCAGGTGGAACTGGACCGGGTCGTCGCCCAGGCCCGTAATATTTCCTACGTAAAAAGGGTGGTGTCGTACGTTCGCGTTAAAACGCCCGAGGAAAACGAGAAGAAGAATGAGGGCGACACATGAAACAGTCTCCCGAAACATGCCGTCGTCTGAGCGCTTTCGGCAATCTGGGCGATAACGAGACCGGCCTTTCTGAAACCGCTCTGGTGTTGGCCGGAGCCGAGCGTCCAGGCATCGACTTCACAGTCTATGAGCGACACCTCGAAAAATTGACTGATGATGTCACCGCCTACACCGGCAAGGAGGCCGATGACCCCGAAGGCGGACTGATCATGCGCGTGGATGCCCTGCAGCAAATTCTCGCCAGGCGCTTTGGTTACGTCGGCAGTGATCCTGCTGCAGGAATTGCGAACACGCCTGAAATAACGAAAGCCCTTCGCCCATGACAAAATCGAAAACCGTCGCCATTCAGATGGACCCGATTGAGGGCATTGACATCAATGCCGACAGCTCTTTCGTGCTGGCCCTGGAAGCGCAGAACAGGGGCTATGATCTTTTTCATTACCAGCCGCAGGACCTTTCGTTCATGGGGGGGCTGGTAACGGCGCGTGCGCGCGCACTTGGCGTTAAGCGCGAGGTTGGCGATCATTTTGCACTGGGCGAACCCGAGGTTATCGACCTTGGCGAAGTCGATGTTGTGTTAATGCGTCAGGACCCGCCGTTCGACATGTCCTACATCACCGCGACTCATCTGCTGGAACACATTCACCCCGACACCCTGGTCGTCAACGACCCGGCTTCGGTACGCAACGCGCCGGAAAAACTTTTTGCGACCCTGTTCCCGGACCTGATGCCGCCGACCCTGATTACAAGGGATGTGCAAACCATCAGGGCGTTTCGAAAGGAACACAAGGACATCATCATCAAGCCGCTGTACGGCAACGGCGGGGCCGGGGTTTTTCATGTGGCACCGGGCGATGACAACATCAACGCCCTGCTGGAGATGTTTAGTGAAATCAACCGCGAGCCGGTGATGATTCAGGCGTACCTTCCGGATGTGCGCGCCGGGGACAAGCGCATTATCCTGGTCGATGGCGAGCCTGCGGGCGCTATTAACCGGGTTCCGGAAGAAGGTGACGTTCGCGCCAACATGCACGCTGGCGGCACGCCCTTGCGATCAACCCTGACGGACCGGGATATCGAGATCTGCGAAACCGTCGGCCCGGAACTGAAGCGCCGCGGCCTGATCTTCACCGGCATTGATGTTATCGGCGACTACCTGACCGAAATAAACGTCACCTCGCCAACCGGCATCCAGGAAATCAACCGTTTCGACGGGGTCAGACTGGAGGCGCAAATCTGGGACGCTATTGAAGAGCGGCTGCGCTAACGCCCTGCTCCATCAAAAGGGCCGGGATATTTAACGGATTTTTCCGAAAAACCGATTAAACAAAAACACTGGCGTTCTCTTTTCGTTCCGGCTATGGTCGTTTCTTCTTTCGTGTGTAAAGGAATGGATCAGGTCTGCTCTCATGGTTGCCAGAGTCAATACCGTCGCCTTTCAGGGAATCGATGTGCTGGGCGTTGATGTTCAGGTTCAGATGGCATCGGGCCTGCCCGCCTTTACTATTGTTGGCCTGCCGGATAAGGCGGTGTCGGAGGCCCGGGAAAGGGTTCGCGCCGCCCTGGAGGCTATCGGTCTGGCCTTGCCGCCAAAACGCATTACAGTCAATTTGGCGCCCGCGGATGTCACGAAGGAGGGCTCCCACTTCGATCTGGCCATCGCCATCGCCCTGCTCGCCGACATGGGCGTTTTGCCGGTCGAAGAAATTTCCGCCTTCGCCGCCCTGGGTGAACTGGCCCTGGATGGCGCGATCAGTCCGGTCAATGGCGTTTTGCCGGCGGCAATTCACTGCAACGCCCGTGACCTGGGTTTGATTTGCCCACAGCCCCAGGGCAGCGAGGCCGCCTGGGCCGGAGACATGGACATCCTGGCGCCCCCCGATATTTTGTCCCTGGTCAATCATTTCAAGGGAACGCAACTGCTTAGCCAGCCAAAACCGGGCGTTGCCAATAACAATATCGCCTATCCTGACCTGGGCGACATCAAGGGGCAGGAAAGCGCCAAGCGGGCGCTCGAGATCGCTGCCGCCGGAGGCCATAATATGCTGATGAGCGGCCCGCCCGGGGCGGGAAAATCCATGCTGGCGGCCCGGCTTCCCGGATTGCTGCCGCCATTGGATACGGAGGAAATCCTTGAGGCCTCGATGATCAAAAGCCTGGCCGGTCTCTTGAGCGCTGGCGGATTAACCCGCCAGCGCCCCTTTAGGGACCCCCATCATTCGGCGTCGCAAGCAGCCCTGGCTGGCGGCGGACACAAGACCCGTCCGGGTGAAATTTCCCTGGCCCACCTGGGCGTCTTGTTTCTGGACGAATTGCCGGAATTCCAGCGCCCGGCCCTGGAAGCGCTGCGTCAACCCATTGAAACCGGTCGCGTAACCATAGCGCGCGCCAATGCCCATGTTTCCTATCCCGCCCGCTTTCAGCTAATCGCCGCCATGAACCCGTGTCGCTGCGGTTATCTGGACGACCCGGCGCAGGCCTGTTCACGTGCGCCGCGCTGCGCCGAAGATTATCAGTCGAAAATCTCGGGCCCCCTATACGACCGTATCGACCTTCATGTTGACGTCCCCGCTGTCAGCGCTTCGGATTTATCATTGCCGCCACCAAGCGAGGGAACGGCAAACGTCGCCGAACGGGTCGCGGCGGCGCGCGCCTTGCAAAAAAAGCGATACGCCCGCCATCCCCTCGTTCGAACGAACGCCGAGGCCGATGGCGCGCTATTGGAGCAAGTCGCTGCCCCCGACACGGGTGGGCGCGCCCTTTTGAGCGAAGCCGCCGAGCGCATGCGTCTGTCGGCGCGTGGTTATCACCGGGTCCTGCGGGTAGCCAGGACCCTGGCTGACCTAGATGTTGTTCAGGGCGGCGGCGATGCGACCGCCCCGAGCACCCGAATTCATATCGCCGAGGCGCTTTCGTATCGTCGCCTGCAGGTTGGGCGTGACGCCGTTAAATTGAGGGCTTAAGACCTTCTTTTCCCTAATTTGCAGGGGGGTTATTTTTTGCCGGTTCTGTAAATTTGTCATCGCCAGGCTGTGCAACGGCGACGGCCAGGGGGTCGGCGGCAACAATGGGCGTTTCTTCGGTTTTCGCCCCTCTCGCGGCAAGGGTTTCGCGATGAACAATGTAAAGCCCGCAGGAAATAATAATCCCGGCCCCGATCAAAACATTATTCGAGGGGGTGTCCGACCAAATAAAATAGCCCAGCAGGGCGGCCCAAACCAGGGCCGTGTATTCAAACGGTGCGAGCAAGCCGACGGGCGCGGTCTGAAAGGCCTTGGTTAAAAAGAAATGCCCGGCCACGGCCAGCGCCGCCATGAAGGTTATGGTCATAATGTCGTTGCCAGACATGGTCTGGAAAACAAAAGGCAGGGCTATTGAAGAGATGACGGCAAGACCCAAATTATAAAAGAACACCGGCCGGAAAGTTCCTTCCTCGGGCCCCAGCCAACGGGTCGCCAGCACCAGCATGGCGTAAGAGGCCCCCGAGGCCATGGCGTAAAGGGCCTCGACCTTAAAAACCCCGTCCGTGGGCTGGGCTGCAATCAACACACCTACAAATCCAACGATGACCGCGCCCCACCGATGAGGGCTGACTTTTTCTGCAAACAGCGGCGCCGACAGGGCGGTCATCAAGAACGTCGCGCCGCCAAAAAAAATGACCGTCGCATCGGCAAGGCCCAGTTTACCCAATGAGCTGAAAAAAAAGTATGGCGCTGCAAACCCAACGACCAGCCTGACAAGGTGTTTAAGAGGCTGGGTGGTTTTCAGGGCGGACACGCCGCCCACTCTTGGCAGGACCAGCGCCATGGCAAAGACAATTATCCAGCCGCGAATAGCCAAAATCTGCATGACTGAATAGTCCGCCCCAACCAGTACCTTGGCGACGCTGTCCATGCTCGCCAGAAAGCCAACGCCGGCCACTATATAGCCAACGCCGAGCAGATTACGGTTCTCTGGCGGGAGTCCGGAATTCATGGTCTGAAGTCCCCCTAGTGTGATGGTTCTAAAGTTCGGCACATTATAGTGCAGAACTTTAGAGGCTGAATCAAATGATTACGACTGGTCTTTGGAATTCTTGATCATGCCGCCCAGATCGCGCCCGGCAAAAATATGGATGTGAAGGTGCGGCACTTCCTGATGGGCGTCTGGCCCATTGTTGGCCAGGGTGCGAAAGCCGGCGTCAACAACACCCAACTCGCGCGCCACATCGCCGACAGCGCGAATAAAACCTGCGATTTCCTGATCCGGGGCTTTGGCCGAAAAATCATCCATATTGACGTAGGGCCCCTTCGGAATAACAAGAACATGAACAGGCGCTTGCGGCTGAATGTCCCTGAAGGCCAGTGCATGGTCGTTTTCGTAAACCCTGTCGCAGGGAATCTCGCCGCGCAGAATTTTGGCGAAGATGTTATTGTTGTCATAAGTCATGGTCGTTCCTAGTGTGATGATTCTGAAATACGCGTGCGTATTTCTGGGATAAGCAGGCCACTAGCTTAAAAATTCAGGACTTCGGGCGAGACTTTTTTTCGTCTATGCCCGATGTTCCTTCCCGGCGCGCAAGCTCTTCCCACACATGT
>MPLX02353943.1_pt1 | contig 16938 bp, 21 predicted proteins | sample 1617341 | NCBI WGS metagenome assembly MPLX02 (sample SAMN05944804, study PRJNA350692) | marine metagenome | biome: marine; feature: ODZ; material: water; isolation source: 120 m water sample filtered on 0.2 um supor filter | place: Pacific Ocean | collected 2012-04-08 | depth 120m m | reverse complement strand
TATTATCCGTCGTTTTTCTTCCCCCCAATGGCGGGATATATTACACTCTGACTATGCCTGAACAAAAATTGAAAATTCAATAAATGACGGGACTGTCTCGGCGTGAATTTAGCGCCTTACTTGGCGCAACAGCTATATCTGCTTTGCCGATGCCGGCTATATCCGCCAACCACGAAGCAGAACTGCCGGACCCAAAGGGGGCTCGCATCGTCATTGTTGGCGGCGGCTGGTCCGGGCTATCGATTGCCAAATATCTCAAAACGGAAAATCCAAAAATTGATGTAGTTTTGGTCGAACGCCGGACATTGTTTTTCTCCTTGCCGCTGAGTAATCTATTTATCGGCGGGTTGATGCCGCAGTCTCAACTTACGTACCGTTTTGAAGATGCCGCCAAGCTCGGCGGCTATATCTATTTTAATGCGAACATGACAGAGCTTGACCGATCCAGGCGCCGCATCGAGACAAACAAAGGCTGGATCGATTATGACAGTCTCGTGCTGGCACCCGGCGTCGAATATGATTACAGCTCGTTCGGGGTTAAAAACCCGGATGCGATCACCGAGCTAAAAAGTAAGTTCCCGGCTGGTTTTGTTTCTGTTGATGAGCAATTAGCGATTACAAAGCAACTCGCCAGCTTTAAAAAAGGTGTGTTTGTGCTCACGGCACCGCCAGGCATTTATCGCTGTGCCGCCTCACCCTATGAACGTGCCTGCTTGATTGCCGCTCTGTTTAAAAAGCGTAACATAAAGGGCAAGGTCGTGCTGATCGATTCCCGGGAAGAACCAGCAGTCAACGGCGAAGGTTTTCTGTCGGCTTTTGAAGAACTATACGGCGGCTGGATTGAGTACATGAACTCGACGGGGATTGAAGGCGTTGATCCGTTCAGTAAAACAATAAAAACGGATTTTGATGACATCAAGTTTGAGGGCGGGGCGATTTATCCGCGCACGCGTGCTGCCCGCATGATAGAACGCTTTGACTTGAACGATCCTACGAGCCCGCAAAAAGAAGCTAGGATCGATCAATTTGACTACAATTTCGTTGGCGATGAGCGAATTTATGTCACTGGTGATTGTCGCCCGATGCCGTTTTCCAAAAGCGCTAGTGTTGCCAAAAGTGAAGCCAAGCATGTTGCCAAAGTTATCGCTACGCGCTTACAGGGGCGCGAGGTGAAATGGGTGACGCCGGAATCCGTTTGCTATTCGATGGTCAACACTCAGCCGCGGGAAGCGATACTTTCGCGCTCGTTTTACCGCTTTGATGAAAACAGCAAGCAATGGGCCTTCGATCCGCGGTCAAAACCCTATAATAATCGCAGTGAGAGACTTGGTGCCGAGACTTACCTCTGGGGTAAAACACATTTCCGTGAGATATTCGGCCGAATTTAAGGTTTTACTAAATTAATAATTACAATTTACACAAAATTTTGTAAAATAAGCTTCTCGGGAAGTTGCGGAGGAATTAACTGTGAATAAGTCTAAGTTTATCAGTCTGTTGGTAATTTTAGTATTCGTGTTATTTACCATTACGCAGCCGGTCGAAGCCAAGGGTAAAAAGATGCCCAAACCGGTAGTTAACGAAGATGGCCTGCATGAGCAAAAATGGTTCCATGACAGTTTCCTTGATCTCAAGGAAGACCTGGAAGAGGCCAAAGCCAGCGGCAAACGCTTGGTGCTTATTTGGGAGCAAAAAGGTTGTCCTTATTGCAAACGCACCCATGAAGTTAATTTCCGCATTCCAAAAATTGTTAAATTTATCACCGATAATTTTGTCGTTATTCAAATGAATTTATGGGGCGATAAAGAAGTTACCGACTTTGACGGTGAAGTGACGATAGAAAAAAAACTGTCGCAAAAATGGGCCGTGCGTTTTACCCCGACCATTCAGTTCTTTCCCGATGATCCCAAATCAATCGGCAAAAAAAGTGGTAATGCTGTTGAGGTGATGCGGATACCCGGCTACTTCAAACCGTTTCATTTTTACTTCTTGTTCAAATATGTCAAAGCTAAAGCGTATAAAACTGAACCCAACTTTCAGCGTTGGCTTGGGCTTGAAGGTGATAAGCTCGCCAAAAAAGGTTACGATATCCAAAAACTGCTCTGGGCGGACGATCTGCTGATTGACTAGCCGAATTTTGTAAATACTGGAACCGTCTCAAGCAGCCAATTTGCTGCTTCGGCGAGATCGCCGGTAAAGACGGCGATGCCGGTGATGATGAGCAACCCGCCGATGGTAAGTTCGATTTTCCGCATTTGGCTTTTAAAGCGGCTGAGAAATTTCATAAATGGCTTTACGGCAAAAGCAGCTACCAGGAAAGGGATGCCCAGCCCGGCGGCATAAACGGTTAATAGTGATATGCCATAACCAATCGAATCTCCCGAAGTTGCAACCATCAAAACAGATGCTAGGATCGGTCCGACGCAAGGTGTCCAGCCAAAGGCAAAGGCGAGGCCGAGGATGTAGGAACCGACGAGACCAGCAGGTTTGTTTTCAAGATGAAACCGTTTTTCAAAGTTTAAAAAACCGATACGGAAGACACCGATGAAATGCAGGCCGAAGATTACAATGATTACCCCGGCAATCTGCCCTAAAAGCAACGAGTTTTGAGCAATGAGGGCGCTAATGGCGGTAGCTGATGCGCCGAGTGCAATAAAGACGGTTGAAAAGCCCAATACGAAGGCAATAGCTGCGTAGAAAACCCGTTTTTGTGTCGCCACATCCACGCCATCTTCTTCGGTGAGTTGACTAAGCGACACACCGCCCAGAAAACTGATATAGGCGGGGATCAACGGTAATACGCAGGGAGAAGCGAAACTCAATAATCCGGCAACGAGAGCACCAAAATAGGTTATTTCTATCATCGCTTAATTGCCGATCCTACATGCCGGTTACTTTGACGGCGGTATTTTGTTCAATCTTAACGGATTTTTTGCGTTTGATGTAATTGCTGACCAGATCATAAATCGCCGGGCCTTTGGTAGCCTCGTTCACCGACGCCCAGCCGCCGACAATATAGGTTTTGGCGGAATCAATTGGTTCGCCGGTCGAAAGTAGTGTCATCTTTGATACGCGGGAGCCGATCTTCTGGCCGATATCGAAATGATAGCCCATGCCGCCAACCCGCACCATATCACCGCCCTGTTGGAAATAGGGGTCTGGATTAAACAAATTGTCGCCAACGTCTTCGAGAATTTCTTTCAAAAACTTACCAGTCATTTCGTTGCGATAGACCGCCGGATAGGTGATAGAAGTCTGGGAAAAGAGATCTTCGACTCGAATATCTTGACCCGGGAGTAATGTTGCACCCCAGCGAAAACCGGGTGACAGAGAAATTTGAGTATCGCGTTCTTCCATAATCGCCTGATTAATCAGATCGTCAAAGGTGCCGTTGAAATTACCGCGCCGATATAAAAGGCCTTCGGTTTTACCCAATACAGTATTCACTGTTTTTTCATACAGCGCACGGACCTTGCGGATCACTTCGGCAATTTCCGGGTCCGGTTTAATCGCGTCCGAGAAAACCGGCATAAGCTTGTAGCGGAAGTTGATGACTTTTTTGTTTTTCACTTCAAGATCAAGGCGGCCGAGAAACTTTCCGTGCGACCCCGTAGCAATCAAAATTGTGTCTTTGACTTTGATCGCGGTTGGAATAGCATCATGAGTGTGGCCAGTTAGAATGACATCAATCCCGTCAACGCGGGACGCAAGTTTACGGTCCACGTCAAAGCCATTGTGGCTCGCCAGCACGACCAGTTCGGCGCCGCCAGCTTTGGCTTTTTTAATACTTTCCCGCATTTTATCCTCTTGGATACCAAACGACCAGTTGGGGATCATGTAGCGCGGGTTAGCTATCGGCGTATAAGGGAAAGCCTGACCGATAACGCCGATTTTTACGCCGCCACGCTCAAAAAAGGCGACGTCTTTGAAAACCGGTTCTTCCCATTCGGTATCGGTGACATTACCAGCAAGGAACGGAAAATTGAGCTTCTCAATAAGCTCTTTGACGCGCTCAGTGCCATAGGTAAATTCCCAATGAGCGGTCATCAGATCAACACTCATGGCGTTCATCACTGTCACCATATCTTCACCGCGGGTTTGCAGCGAGCTATAAGAACCCTGCCAGGTGTCACCACAATCGACCAGCAATGTATTACTACTGCGTTCGGCGCGGATGGCTTTGATTAATGTCGCCATTTGGGCCATGCCACCAATCCGGCCATAGGTATTGCTCAGCGCAACATGATCGGTACTGGTAAAGGCATAAGCCTCGGGCGAGCCGGCTTTAAGGCCAAAGTGTCTTAGGAAATCTTTGCCGGTGATATGAGGCGGCAGGCCATGAACATTACCAACCCCAAAATTCATCGACGGTTCGCGGAAATAAAGCGGCATCAACTGGGCATGACAGTCGACGAAATTAAGCAGGGTAATTTGGCCGACCGGCGAAAACTCAAGCAACTTTTCTTGGGTGATTTTTTGTTGGGCGGCGACCTTTGAGAACGGTGCGCCGCTCATCAGCGCAGCTGTTGCTGCCGTTACTTGAAGAAAATCCCGACGTGTTAGCATGATTTAAATTCACCCAAATTTTATATACGAGATTGTAGATAAAAAAATGGCGGCACCCGTTTTAAGTACCGCCCCTTTCCTTATCATTTTAGTTACGGACTGCTGGGGTTTCCCATTTAAGTCCAGACGAGCGGTGTATCAGATAGAATTCAAGATTGGTGTATTCTTCTGATCCGCGTTTATACGGTTTGGCCCGAATGCTTTTATTGCACCCTGAGAATCGGCGATGAATGGAACCCGGCTTCTGCCACTGTAATCGATAGGTTGGAAAGCCGTTCGGCATCCCCATGCTGAGAACATTAGAGCGTGCCATGTTGCCGACATAGTCTTCGTGGCAATGTTTGCACGACATATCCAACAGACCACGGCGCTGTTCAAAGAATTTTTTACCTTTGGCCAGGAACGGTGCTAAAGTTGCACGATTTTGGTCGTTGATAATGCTTTTAACCGGCATGCCGCGGGATTGCAGTTTTAGATAGATCGTCATCGCGAGCATTTGTTCCGATTCCCATTTCCACTTCTTTGCCCCCATTTTCTCGCCGAGATGCCGATTAACATAAGCCTGCATCGCTATCATCCTTTTGGTTTTTGGATCATAGCGTGGGAACGTGTTGGCGACACCTTTCATGGATTTAGCCGCACTTTTATGGCACGACGCGCAGGATTTACCCGCTGTACCATTAACTTTGTTCCACAATTCTTCACCGGTATCGACCCAAACGAAAGCCGGGTTAGCAAAATCGTCATCCTGCATGTCGCGGGTCTGCGACGTCATATAGACGTAACCGCTTTTTATCTCACCCACAATAAAATGTTTGTTGCGTGGGTCTTTGGCCCGTTTTTCGGCTTCATCAGCTACCGCAATGGACGCATTGTTGGTGAATCCGATGGTAATTCCTAGGCCCATGATAGCGACTGCTAAGAGTATTTTCCTGCCAATCACTTTATATCTCCTGTTAGGTGTTCCTTAAGATCATGACCGGCCTATTTGACCGCGACCTTTTTGGATGTTGTTACCTTGCCACCCTTGTCATCCGTCCAGACGAACTTGAAGGTACCGCTTTCCTCGACCCGCGCATAAAAGGAGAAATAAGGATTGGCGGAAACTGCAGGATGAAAGTCTGCCGTAACAACCGGCTTACCGTTAAAGGTTGCTTCCACTTTGTTAATGATAAAGCGCGGAATTTTGCCACCCTTTTTGTTTTTACGTCGACCCGTTTCCATTTTGTGCGGGATCAATGTTTTAATTTGAACCACCTGACCTTTATTGACAGATTTAGGCAGTTTGACACGAGGTTTGCTAGCCATTTTCTAATTCCTTCCTGTGATCAACCGCCGCAGCCGCCGATGGTGACTTTGACGAGCCGGGATACACGATGAACTGAGCCATCACTCATTACCGCAACAGCAATAACGTTTTGAGTTTTTCCCAGCCGCATTCGAGTGGATATTTCTGCTTTACCGGAAGCCGGCGTCAAATGAAAGGACGCAACTTCAGGGTTGGGATTTTTTTCAGCAGCAAGATGGATGGATTTTACATAATTGCCAGCTGACATCGGGCTATCAACACGAACGGTTAATGGAACGGTCGCTCCATTTTCGGCTATTTCCGGCATTTTCAGAGTAATTTTACCGGATTTGTAACTTGATGTTCCGCTAAGCTTGCTGATCAATTTGGCTGCAGAATCTGGTGTTGCTAGAGCATCACTGCTCACAATTGAGCCAGTCGCTGCCGCAACTGTGCCCAGCCCAAGAAGCTTCAAGACGTCTCGCCGCTCCAAGGTGTTTTCTGATTTCCTAATAGAATTTGACATTTTATGTCTCCGATTTTGATAAAACGAGTTTGACTATTCCTCTTTGAGAGTCACGAGATAAGCCAGAATATCTTCGACCTCCTGTGCTTTGAGAATGGTTTTGCCTCGCCACTTTTTATGAACCCGGTGAAAACCAGTTTTCAGATAAAACGACGGCATGATGCTGTCGGGGTTCAATGCTTTTGTACTTACTAAACGCAAACGCAATTCAGCAGGTTTGTAGCGACTCGCGATGCCGCGAAGATCGGGCCCTATATTACCGTGGTCGGCTTGCTCAGGCACCGGCAAGGTATGGCAAGCCAGACAATTACCTTTTTTTCGGTGGATCGCTACCGAGCGGCCCTTCTTGGCATTGCCAGGTTTGCCAGTGAGAGATTTTGGGATGCCATCACCAACCCGCTCTTTTGCGAGATCAAATTCAGCTGCGTCGGAAGGGGCGGAGAGCCTGAGCGTCAGAGATGTTCCGATCAATAGGCCAGCGAATGAAAATATCAGTTTGCTGAGTTTCATAATGAACTTTCTCCTTAACCTAGCAAAAAGGAGACACTTTAAGCGGCTCCACCTACGCAGATTGTTTCTTTTTAATGACCGTGAATTCACCTGTTCCAAAACGTTTTTACTTGTTGTCACCAAGTATTCTTATATTTCTAACGGGCAACTTAAATATAAAGCTAGTGAGGATCAAGACTGTTAGATGCAGTGGCGATTTAAGCACAAAAAAATTGTTGTTATGTTTAATTTTTTCCTATTATTTCAAATAATAGGAAAAAATTAAAAAATTTAATGTCAGTTGTTAAGAGCCTGTAATATTGCTTTTGGTCTGTGAAGACCAGTTTAGCATGATCTGACTCCATTCGGTGGCGGTCGTTGGATCGATGTCAAGAATGGTGAAACGGTTGCCTTCGCGGATGCGTATTCTCATCATTTGCAGGCCGCTATCATAGACAATATCCTGACAGAGTATTTTGCGGCCAAAGGGTGCATCAAGTTTAGCAATATCTTGAACTACTTCGTCGGTCATAGCTCCTCCGGATCATTTGTATTGATGATTTCTGGGGGGTCGGTAAAAGGGCTTTTCTTGGTCATAAAGGCCAATTCCAGTTGAGTTTGCCAGTCACGAGGGGTATCAGGAAAATCTGGCTTCAAATCAAATTCCATCAATACTAGACCTCGCTCACCGAGCTCATTAACCACCTTAAGCAGCCCGGTAAAGGTGACAACATCGTGATTTTGGATGATAATTTGGCTAAGTGGAATTATGGGTGCCGGCTCAGTCGATACGGGCGTATTCTTGTTCAAAGTTGTCTCCTGTGAATCCGATAATCTAATTTGCGACAAATCTAAGTATTAGCAATACGATCAAGATAGTAAATTCGATACATCAGCCGTTTGGTATTTTAATCCTTACCATCTTTAAAATTTGTCCGGCCATGGAGCACATTATTACCGACCAATCCGGAGCCGGGTTTTAGTTTCAATCTAAACACATATTTAGTAGCACCGGTAAGAATTGATTTCAGGAATTCCAAAGCATCTTTAATGCGCGGGTCGTTCAACCAGATTACATAAGGTTTTGCGGTATAATTTATAGAGAGCCTCAATCTCCTGCTCGTTTGGCGCATTCGGTTCTACCACCTCAACAATCAGTTCATTAATATCGGCTGGGTAGCCTGTGAGCTTTTCCTCCCACCACCGTAAATAGGCGTCATTGTTATAGAGATCACTAGGTAGGGTCATTATCTTATTATCGAGTGATTGATTTTTATTTTCCACATAAGCCAATTGGCTTCATGAGTCTACTTTTGAACGGCCTGATATCTATTTTAGTGTATACGCAAGTATAAAATACTAAACATTTTTGTATATTTAAAATATTTTACGTAATTAATTGAAATCAAATAATATTTTTCTATAATCCAACGTATATCATATTTAAGGAAAACGTTGATTATAGTAAATATATTATGCTAACAATCATTTTGGACAACAAAAATTAATGCAGGGGCAGGGTCTCGAAAGAGCATCCGAAAAGGAGAATAAGAGTGACTAAGAAGAAACATGCAACCCCGTTGCTAGATGAACTGCAAGGCGGCAAATGGCCAAGCTTTGTTGATGGCTTGAAAAGATTAGCCGATGATGAAGACAAGCAATATTCAGGCATGATGAATGATCTACTGGGGCAGCTGGAGCATTCTTACGAAACCAAATTAGGTTATTGGAAAGGTGGCACGGTCAGTGTGTTCGGCTATGGCGGTGGTGTTGTTCCGCGGTTTTCACAAGTTGCCGAGGACTATCCTGAATCCTCCGAATTTCACACGCTGCGTATTCAACCACCGGCCGGTCTGCATTACAATACTGATCTTTTGCGCAAGATATGTGACATCTGGGAAGAACATGGTTCCGGTTTGATCGCCCTGCATGGCCAAAGCGGCGATATCATGTTTCAAGGCTGTTCGACTGAGAAAGTGCAACCGGCTTTTGATGATTTAAATGAGATTGGCCTGGATATGGGTGGCGCGGGACCAGCTTTGCGGACATCGATGAGTTGCGTCGGCCACGCCAGGTGCGAGCAATCCTGTTACGATGAGATACGGGCCCATCGAACGATCATCAATGCTTTCCTTGATGAAATGCACCGCCCGGCCTTGCCGTATAAATTTAAGTTCAAGTTTTCCGGCTGTGCCAATGATTGTGTGAACGCCATACACCGCGCTGACTTTGCGGTTATCGGCACCTGGCGCGACGACATGAAAGTCGATCAGGATGAAGTTAAAAAATATGTCGATCAGGCGGGCCGTAAATACACCATAGACAACGTAATAGCCCGCTGTCCAACCAATGCACTTAGTCTCAATGATGACGACACGTTGGAAGTTGATAATCCAAGCTGTGTCCGCTGCATGCATTGTCTCAATGTTATGAACAAAGCTTTGTCACCGGGAGACGATAAAGGCGTCACCCTTTTGATCGGCGGTAAGCGGTCATTGAAAATCGGTGATCAAATGGGCACCGTCGTGGTGCCGTTCCTCAAGCTTGAGAGTGATGAAGATTTTGAGAAGCTCGAAGAAATGTCGGAGAATGTCATTGATTTCTTTGCCGAGAACGCACTTGAACACGAGCGCATCGGTGAGACAATTGACCGGATTGGCTTGACCAATTTCCTTGATGGTATTGGCGTCGAGATCGATCCCAATATGGTCAATCATCCGCGGACAAATTCCTATGTTGATACGTCTAAGTGGGATCAGGAAGCTGAAAAATGGTTCGAACGGCAAGACGAAGATTCTTCCCAAACGGCAGCGGAGTAGGGAACAGAAAAATGACAGATATAAACGTAGAACCGCGCCGCGCAGAAGAAACTGGAGTTCCGGATCCTTTTCCTTACATGCACCCGGTGCTTAAAAAAAACTATGGCAACTGGAAATGGCATGACCGGCTGCGTCCCGGCGTGCTGCACCATGTTTCCCACGACAACGAAGAGGTGTGGACCGTCCGGGCGGGAACACAGCGCCAGATGGATGTCCATACGATTCGCAAACTCTGCGATATTGCTGATATGAGAGCCGAGGGCCATGTCCGCTTTACGACCCGCAGCAATATTGAATTCATGGTCAGTAAAGAGGACATGGTGGCACCTTTGATCGAAGCTCTCGAAGCCGAAGGTTTCCCCATCGGTGGCACCGGTAATTCGGTCTCAATGATTTCCCATACTCAAGGCTGGCTGCATTGTGACATACCCGGTACCGATGCTTCTGGAGTGGTCAAATCCCTCATGGACGATCTCCACCAAGAATTTGTCACTGAAGAAATGCCCAACCGGGTCCGCATTACAACGTCCTGCTGTCAGATCAATTGTGGTGGTCAAGGCGATATCGCCATTAATGTGCAATACACCAAACCACCGGTGATTGATCATGATGCGGTCGCCAATGTCTGTGAACGCCCGGCAGTTGTCGCCCGGTGTCCCGTAGCAGCCATTCGTCCGGCTTTGGTGAATGGCAATCCCTCGCTTGAGGTTGATGAACAGAAATGCATTTGCTGTGGCGCTTGTTACGCACCGTGTCCGCCGATGCAAATCAACAGCGAAGAATCGACCAAGATTGCGATCTGGGTTGGTGGCAAGCATTCCAATGCGCGCTCGAAACCGACTTTTCATAAACTAGCGATCGCCGGATTACCCAACAATCCGCCGCACTGGCCTGAGGTAGGTGAAGTGGTGAAGAAAATTCTCTACGTCTATAAGGACCATGGCAGGGATTGGGAACGGCTCGGTGAGTGGATTGAACGCATTGGCTGGCCGCGCTTTTTTGAACTCGCGGACATTCCGTTTACCCGCTTCCATATTGATGATTTCAGAAGTGCGCGGGAAAGCCTGAACGCATCAGCGCATATCCATTTCTAGAATTGATTTGAGGAGACATTAAGCAAATGAAATTCGGCATATTAGTTAATGAAGGGCCGTTCACTCATCAGGCCTCAGATAGCGCCTATCAGTTCACTAAAGCGGCGATCGAAAAAGGTCACGAGATTGTCCGGGTGTTTTTTTATCATGATGGGGTCAACAATTCTAACAAGCTTGCCGATCCACCGAGTGATGACCGCAATGTGGTTAAACTTTGGTCGGATTTGGCTGCCGAGCATGGCGTTGAATTGATTGTCTGTGTGGCCGCCGCCATGCGCCGCGGCATTAATGATGATTTGCTTGCAGCTGGTTTCAAGATTTCAGGTCTCGGCCAATTGGTGGAAGCCGGTATCATTGGTGATCGGCTCGTGACATTTGGTGATTAGGGGGAACGGTGATGGAAGATTTTGAAGACGACGAGTTTGATGGACCCATTAAAAAGTTCATGTATGTAAATCGCAAAGCCCCTTACGGCACGGTATATGCCCTTGAAGGTTTGGAGGTCGTGTTGATCACCGCCGCCTTTGATCAGGATGTCTGTCTAGTATTCGTTGATGATGGCGTTTTTCAAATCAAAAAAGATCAGGAAACCACCGGCATCAATATGAAAAACTTTTCACCGACTTACCGGGCTCTCGAAGGTTATGATGTTGAAAAAATTTATGTCGAAAAAGAATCATTGGAGAGTCGGGGCTTCAGCGAAGACGATCTAGTTATCCCGGTTGAAATTTTAAGTTCGGCTAAAATTTCTGAACTTATGGACGCACAAGACGTCATTGTTACGTTTTAAGGTTACGTTTTAGGAGTTGAACATTGGCTTTACTGCACACCGTTAACAAATCACCGTTTGAAAGAAATGTTATTTTGGATTGCCTGCGGTTGGCAAAAGACGGCAGCGCTATCCTCTTGATTGAGGACGGTGTTTATGCCGCACTCGAGGGAACTTCGGCGAGTGATGAAATCACCCGCCGCAACGGCAGTATCAAGTTTTTTGCCTTGGGCCCGGATATTGAAGCCCGGGGGTTAAGTGAAAAATCGCTCATCGAGGGGTTAACGCTCGTCGATTACTCCGGTTTTGTTGATCTCGTGGAAGAGTACAGTTCCGTTCAGTCTTGGCTTTAAAGCAAATAATTGAACGTTAATTTTTAAGGAGAACATAAAATGGATTATACCGTAAACGATCAGACAATTAATGCTGATGAAGAAGGTTACATCACTGATATATCAACCTGGTCAATAGATTTAGCCGGTACAATTGCCGAAACTGAAAATATTGATATGGGTGATGATCACTGGGAAGTGGTAAATTTCCTGCGTGACTATTACGAAGAATATCAGATTGCACCGGCTGTTCGCGTGTTGACCAAAGCGGTCAAGAAATCTCTCGGACCAGAAAAGGGCAACAGCAAATATCTTTATGAGTTATTCCCCTACGGCCCAGCTAAACAAGCTTGTAAAATCGCAGGTTTGCCGAAGCCGACCGGCTGCGTCTAAATCTGCGCATTCTTTTTCACCTAGAGGGCTAGGAGTCTCAATTGACCGCTGCCTATGCCATTTTATTTTATTCTGCGACCTTAATATTGGTCATCGGGCTGATTGTTAAAATCAAGCAATATGCCACAACACCGGCACCATTGAAGATTCCGACAACACCAGCGCCGACGACCAAACAGGGCGTTGTGTTGCGTATGGCACGTGAAATTATTTTTTTTCAAAGTCTATTTCGCGCCAATAAATGGATCTGGCTATTTGGTTGGATGTTTCACATTGCGCTGGTACTCGTGTTGGTGCGGCACCTCAGGTATTTTACCGAGCCGGTATGGTCTTGGGTGGCTTTGATCCAGCCGTTCGGTATTTATGCCGCCTTCGCCTTTGTTGCGGGTTTGGCGGGGTTGTGGATCAGACGGATCGCCGTTGAACGTATCCGTTACATTACCGGCCCTTCTGATCATCTCATGCTTTTGATCTTGTTTGGCATTGCTGGCAGTGGCCTCGGTATGAAATATGTTTCTCCGACGGATATTGTTGCGGTCAAAGCGTTTATCCTCGGCCTGTTGTATTTCGATTTGCAGCCCTTGCCGGCTGATCCGCCAGTGCTGATCCATCTAGGTCTGGTGGCGCTGTTGATGATCGTTTTCCCTTTTTCCAAATTGCTGCATGCGCCAGGTGTTTTCTTTAGCCCGACGCGCAATCAGGCCGATAATCCGCGCGAAATGCGCTACGCGACCGATACCGGCAGAAATGTTGCTTCGGGAGAGTGATCGATGGATGATTATACCCTCCCTGAATTAAGAGAACCGGTTGAAATTCCGGAAATCAATACAGGTGCGATGGCGCACAGCCAGCCTTTTGTGGCGGCACCCAAACATCAGTTGGCGCTTGGGTTTCCGGGTGAATTGGTTGACGATTGGCATGATAAGGCAATTGCCAAATTCGGTGAATTACTGGAGAGTCAACGCGCCTTTAAAGTCTATATGGATGCCTGTGTCAAATGCGGTGCCTGCGCGGATAAATGCCATTACTTTCTAGGTACCGGAGATCCTAAAAATATGCCGGTGGCACGGCAGGATTTGATGAGGAAAATATACCGGCGCTATTTCACTTGGGCCGGCAAGTGGTTTCCCTGGCTGGTTGGGGCCAAAGACCTGACCCGCGACGTACTTGATGAATGGTACAGCTATTTCCACCAATGTTCCCAATGCCGGCGTTGCTCGGTCTATTGTCCCTACGGCATCGACACTGCTGAATTTTCCATGGCGGCCCGCGAGATCATGGACCATGTCGGCATGGGCCAAAAATATTGCAATGAAATCATCGGCAAGGTTCACGATATCGGTAACAATTTAGGCCTGCCGGAAAAAGCCCTGGGAGCCACACTCGAAGACCTGGAAGAAGACTTGGAAGATGATACTGGTGTTGCCGTGCGTTTGCCGCTGGATGAGAAGGGTGCCGATATTCTGCTGATTACGCCGAGCGCCGATTTTTTTGCCGAGCCCCATGTTGATGGCTTGATGGGCTATGCCAAAGTTTTCCATCAGGCGGGTGTTAGCTGGACACTAAGTTCCCAAGCTTCAGAAGCCGCCAATTTTGCCATGTTCATCGGCTCCCACGATCAAATGGGTAAAATCGCCGAGCGTATCAAAGACGCTGCCATGGAATTGGGCGTTAAGCGGATAATTGTTGGCGAATGCGGTCATGCCTGGCGGGTCGCTTATAATTTTTGGGATACTTTGGTCGGCCCGTTTGACTTTCTTGATCCGGCTTATCCGATTCCCCAGCACATCTGTGAGTTCACTTATGACCTGATTCAAAAAGGTGAACTCACTTTTGACAAATCAGCTAATGATCACATGACTTTGACGTTTCATGATTCCTGCAATGTGTCACGGGCCTCGCGGATGGGTGATATACCGGGGGGGCAATTCAAGATACCTCGGGAAATTATCAAGGCGTGCTGCAATAATTATGTTGATATGGCGACCGACACCATTCACGAAAACACATTTTGTTGCGGCGGCGGCGGCGGCTTATTGACCGATGATTTAATCGAACTCCGCGCTAAGGGCGCCAGCCCGCGCATGGGCGCTTACGAACAAGTGGTTAAACATCATGGCGTTACCCATCTGGCGGCAATTTGCGCCATCTGTAAGACGCAATTTTCAAAAGTGATGCCGATGTACGGCTTCGCCATGGATGACATTGTTGGCGTGCATCAATTAGTCAACAACGCCCTCATTCTTGATGGCCATGGTGAATAAGGATGAGGTGAATTAATCATGCGGACGCTGGGATACCAATTGGCTCTATCGATTTTGGCAACGACCGTACTGCTATCCGGTTCGTCAGTCCATGGCTCAGATGGCGTGCCTCTACCGAAGGTACCAAAGGCCTTGGAGAAAGCGGAAAAAGGTCATGCCGAATTAATGCGATTGAAGCATATGGATTTAATGCGTCATCGGCGTGACGAAACTGTCCACAAAGGTATTCGCACCAAACAATATAGCCTAAAAGCGTGCATTTCTTGTCATGCTGTGCTGGGCCCCGACAAGCAACCGGTGTCGATCACCAGTTCAAAACATTTTTGCCGCGCCTGTCACGACTATGCGGCGGTAAAAGTTGATTGCTTTCAATGTCATGCCTCTAAGCCACCATCGTCGGCGAATTTAAAACTGCCTTTGAGTAATCAAATTCAAGGTTTTTTGCGGCGATGAGTGAAGGCAAAAAAAATCCTAAAGTTGATACAACACGGCGGAATTTTCTTGTCGGCATCGCCGGCATGGCAGGGGTTTCGCTGGCATCTGGCGTGACGCTGTTTAGTTTTGCCGAGGCCAAAGCACCCGGTGAACCAGTGTCATCTAAAGTTCGTTGGGGCATGTTGATCGATATCAATAAATGTGCCGATGGTTGTGATGAATGTGTGTCGGCATGTTTCAAGGAAAATGGTATCGGTAATACCGGCAACCCGGCAACCGATCCGCAGTGGATTAGAAAAATCGAGGTGCGAAACCCTAATACCAGTGCCACTGAATCACTACCGGTGATGTGCCAGCATTGTGCCAAGCCGCCTTGTGTTGATGTCTGTCCAACCGGTGCTTCGTTTAAGCGCGATGATGGCATTGTTCTGGTGGATAAACATATTTGTATCGGTTGCCGCTATTGCATGATGGCGTGCCCGTATAAAGCGCGGTCGTTTGTGCACGAGGATATCACCGATCAAAAACCCTATGTGCCGCGTGGTAAAGGCACGGTCGAAAGCTGCACGCTATGTGTTCACCGGATTGATGCGGGCGGCATTCCTGCCTGCGTCAAAGCCTGCGCAGATAGTGCAGGCGGCGCCATGCTGTTTGGCGATCTCAATGATCCCAACAGTGAAATCTCGAAACGTGTGGCCAAGTATGCCAGCCGCCAGATTCGTGCTGATCTGGGGCTTGATCCTGGCGTCAGGTACCGGGGATTATAAAAATGGCCACAGCTGCTAAAACAGTCTTTCGGGAGTTAAAAGGTGATGGGCTAAAATTTTATGGTGCCCTTGGCTCGTTTGGCCTAGCCGCATTATTTGGTCTAGTCGCTGCCTATTATATGGAAACCAATGGCCATCATGTCACTGGTATGAACAATCAGATTGTCTGGGGTATGCCGCATGTCTTTGCTGTTTTTCTGATTGTTGCGGCATCAGGGGCGCTCAACGTTGCCTCCATCGGATCAGTTTTCGGAAAGACGGCTTATAAACCGCTCGCCCGCTTGTCCGGGTTGGTCGCCATTGCCTTGTTAGTCGGTGGCCTGGCCGTATTGGTGCTGGATTTGGGGCGGCCCGACCGGCTGATTGTCGCCATGACAACCTATAATTTCAAATCCATCTTTGCCTGGAATATCTATCTTTATATTGGCTTTCTTGCCATGGTTGCGGTCTATCTTTGGATGATGATGGAGCAGCGAATGAACCGTTATAGCCACACCGTTGGCGTCGTCGCCTTTATCTGGCGGCTCGCTTTGACCACTGGCACAGGCTCGATATTCGGATTTTTGGTCGCCCGTCAAAGCTATGACGCAGCCGTGTTCGCGCCACTTTTTATCGCCATGTCGTTTGCTCTTGGTCTGGCAGTTTTTATATTGGTGCTGGTTGTTTCCTGCGCTACCGATGATAGATTGTTAGGCGATTATATTGTCAACAAGCTTGGCCGTTTGTTGGGTGTATTCGTTGCCGCAGTGCTTTATTTCGTCGTCGTCCAGCATTTGACGAATTTATATGCAGCGGAACATCTCGGCGTTGAACGGTTTATTCTTTTGGAAGGTGGCTCGATCACTGCGCTGTTTTGGGTTGGTCAGATCGCCCTAGGTGGATTACTGCCTTTGGTTTTGTTGTTTCACCCTGCACTCAACAAGTCGCGCTCGAATATATATGCAGCAGCAGGTTTGGTTATCTTGGGTGGGTTGGCGCAGATCTATGTCATTATTATTGGCGGGCAGTCATACCCGCTGGTTTTGTTCCCGGGCATGGAGGTGAAAAGCTCGTTCTTTGACGGTGTCGTTAATAGCTATTTACCGAGCCTGCCGGAATTAATATTGGGAATTGGCGGTATCGCGATGGCCGGGTTGATCATTATGATTGGTATGAAAGTATTACGATTTTTGCCGGATAGCCTCGCCGATAACGCAACT
>MPLX02070039.1_pt1 | contig 16942 bp, 15 predicted proteins | sample 1617341 | NCBI WGS metagenome assembly MPLX02 (sample SAMN05944804, study PRJNA350692) | marine metagenome | biome: marine; feature: ODZ; material: water; isolation source: 120 m water sample filtered on 0.2 um supor filter | place: Pacific Ocean | collected 2012-04-08 | depth 120m m | reverse complement strand
CACTGTTTTTGAAACAGCATTGTCCGTACCTTTTTGAAAAGCTGCCTGCATTTTTATATGCCGTTCAGGAGCAACTTTATGCGCAGTAACAAACAACCCTGCGATATCTGACGGCACATCAGGAGTGTTCTCAAGGTGTCCCTTATGAGCAATGGTCTTCATCAAGTCATTTGAATAGAACCCTCTTTCTTTAGCTATCTGTTCAAACAAGGAGTGAACTTCTATCAACTCGTCATTGTCCATCACCGTTCTCACATATGATACGGCAAAGATAGGCTCAATACCGGAAGAACAGTTGGCAATAATACTAATAGTGCCTGTTGGCGCGATTGTAGTGGTTGTAGCGTTGCGGGGTTTTATCTGGTCCTTGTTCAGAGCAGAGCCGAAGGACGGTTTATCAAAAATACTGCCTTCAAAATTCGGGAATAAACCCCTTTTTTCTGCTAATAAGACAGATGCCTTTTTTGATTCTTTGTTAATAAAAGACATAACCACTTCTCCAATCGTTACAGCATCATCAGAATCATAAGGGATTCCCAGTTTAATAAGCATATCAGCAAACCCCATAACCCCTAATCCAATTTTCCGGTTTGCCTTGGTTATCATTTCAATTTTTTCCAGAGGGAAATGGTTCATCTCTATAACATTATCCAGAAAATGAACCGCTTGATGAATCGTATAAGAAAGTTTTTCAAAATCTATTTCCTGCAAAATTAATGGTGAATCTAAAGAGCCATTCATATCTCCTGAGTTAAGTTTCACATTGCTGGAACTTTTCCTTTTGTTGACCATGGTTGAAAGGTTAATGGAACCGAGATTGCAAGATTCATATGGTAGTAAGGGTTGTTCACCGCAAGGATTTGTGCTTTCAATGGCGCCTGAATTGGGGGTAGGGTTATCCCTGTTTATCCGGTCAATAAAGACAATTCCCGGGTCGCCGTTTTTCCATGCCGATGAAACTATATTGTTGAAAACCTTTTCAGCGGAAAGTTTCCCTGAAATTTCGCCGGAATGTGGATTATAAAGGTTGTAATCCTCTTGTTTAATAACTGCTTTCATAAACTCGTCAGTTAAGGCGACGGAAATATTAAAATTATTTATCTGGTTATCATCTTGTTTACATGTGATAAAATTCTCAATATCAGGGTGGTCAACTCTGAGAACTCCCATGTTTGCTCCACGTCTGGTTCCGCCCTGCTTAATGGCTTCAGTAGCCGAATCAAACACTTTCATGAACGAAATAGGACCGCTCGAAACTCCGTTTGTTGTCGCCACAGGGGAGTTTGCCGGGCGGAGACGAGAAAAGCTAAAGCCAGTTCCTCCCCCGCTTTTATGAATCAATGCAGTATCTTTAATGGTTTCAAAAATGCTTTCCATGGAATCTTCAATAGGCAAAACAAAACAGGCGGACAATTGCTGTAACTCACGTCCGGCGTTCATTAAAGTTGGAGAATTAGGCAAAAAATCCAGGTTCGTCATCAATTTATAGAATTCTTCTTCAGTGACTGAAACATCAGCATCCGGATCAAATTTGAGGTCTGCAGAAGCAATATTTTTTGCAACCCTGAGAAAGAGATCTTTCGGTTTTTCAATGACTTTCCCGTCTTCATTTTTCTTTAAATACCTTTTTTCCAATACCCTGAGTGAATTTTCAGATAAAACAGGTTCCGGAAATCTGTCTTCGTTTTTCGTATTACCAGCCTGCTTTATTATGGTTTTAAGTGAACCCGACGGCTCAATAGACTTTTGAGAGTTAGAAAGGGTGCTATCTGTTGTAGAATTTTTATGCGTTTCTTGCACTTCATTTTTACTTTCCTTTACCTTCATAATATGCCCTTTCCCCGTTATATTTTTACATTAAATGAGGTGCAATTGATCCTCTATTTTGTGTGGAGAAGAGAATTTACATCAATATATAGTATATGTCAAGATAAAATTCATATATTTGCAGAAAACTTTGATGAAAAAAAATCTACCACAACAATCCCTTTAATTCACAATAAAAGAATAGCAAAAGTGGGGGCAATTCATTTTGGATTATGCTCAGCTGCATTTATAATGTTAAATTTATCAATGGATTATGAAAATATATCAAGATAAATGAGAGCAAGCCATAAATAAGAAAATTTATTAAGAAAAACCTCTTTTTTTTCTAAAGTTGTACAGTTTTTTGCCGATACGAGATATAAGGATAATTATAATAATGCTAAGAGTTTGATTATAAAAGGATGGCGCTTTTCCAGTGAATTATCATCAAAGGGTACTCTGGTATATCTGTCAAATCAGGATCTGTGCAAGCAATTCAGGTTGTTCCTGGGTTGAGATACACATATTGCTTAATTAATAAAAAGTAATCATTAGCGAGGGGGTATTACAATGGCAGGAGTATCAGTAACATCAATGCAAAATAAAGGTCCAAGCATGATGAAGGCCGGAGGAGGTGGTGAGTTGGATACAGTGGTAAGCGGTGTAAAAAAAGGAGGGCCAACTCAACAAAATTCACTAAATAAGATTGCGAAGTTTAAGCCGACGCAATTAAAAAACTTTTCTTCAAATATCACACAAAATATCTCCAGAAATAAAGAGGCTACACAAAAGAGGACTGCGGAACAAGCGCTGGTAAATGATAAAGTTAAATCAATAAAAGCCCAAAATCCTTTTGCAAATAAAGGTGTGGCTGAGTCGAAGTCTGGCTCGAAATTAAATATTTTAACTTAATTTAAATGACACAGTGTCAACTAGGCTTAACAGGCGTTCTTAGAATTTAGTATGCAAGGATTACTTGAAATCTCTGCGATGGAAAACAGTTATAGACAGGCTCAGCAGGAGTAGTATATAAAACAACCCGTAAAGGGTTGTGAAAAGCATATAATCCCACCCCACAGGCAAATGGTGCACAACTCTACTTTTAATATTAAAGTTTTCAAGGTTGGGGAGCCCATAGTACAAAATATTTGAAAAACAGACCAGGCTTTTTATCTTGCTTTCTGCCACTAAAATTTTAAGGTCGTAGGTAAGATGACCGATCACGAAAAATAAAAGAGTAAAAAGTCCGCTCAGGATAGGGGTCGAAAAGGAAGAAAACAAAAGCGCGACCGCTGTCACCAGCATCAATTCTATAAAAATAAGGTATACGGCTTTGAAGATCGCCAGTTCGAATGAGCCGGGATAAAAAAAAAGGAGCAGTAAAAATCCGCTTGCCATAATAGCAATTTCAACCAGCAAAGTCAGAATCAGCCCACAATATTTTCCCATCAAAAACTGGTATCTCCCAATAGGTTTGGTAATGATGGTATATATTGTTCGTTTTTCAATCTCCTTATATACCAAGCCAACTCCGACAAAAATCGCGATCAACGTACCAAATAATGAGATCATTGAAAGTCCCATGTCTTTAATGATTTTGACCTGGTCCCCAACGGAAAGAGTGCTAATGAACACAGAACTGCCTATCATAAGGAGTGCGAAAATAAGGAGACTATAAAGAATTTTATCGCGGACGGCTTCTCGAAATGTATTGACCGCGATGGTAAGAATTTTACCCATACTTTTTCATAAAAAGGTCTTCCAGTGTTTCCCGACGGTTCTCAAGAGATTGTAGCCTGCCACTCTTCTCTGTTATAATTTTAAGGATATCATCCCTCTCTTTTTCATTTGAAACAGTAATCAGAAGTTCTTGCTCTAAAACCACTGTTTTATTTGATATTTTTTCGATTTGTCGGATTTCCTCGGAGCTTAAATTTACCGCGACAATTTCGATTTTCCTCATATTTTCGTGCAATAATGAATCCACAGTGCCTGTTTCCCGTAATTGTCCTTTAGTAATGATACCTACTCTGTTGCAGATCATTTCCACATCAGAAAGGATATGTGATGAGAAAAGAATAGTCTTCCCTTGTTCTCTCAAATACAAAATAATATCTCTAACCATGGCACGTCCGCCAGGGTCAAGCCCGGACATCGGTTCGTCCAGTATCACAAGTTCCGGATCATTTATCAATGCCTGAGCAATACCTATTCTCTGAAGCATCCCTTTTGAAAAATGTCTCAGCTGGCTATTTTTTTTATGTTGCAATTCCACAAGGGTCAACAGTTCATCGATTTTTTTTGATAAATATAGCCTGTCATAACCAAATAGTTTTCCATAAAACAGCAAAAACTCGTTCGCAGTCAGATAATTATAAAAATAAGGTCCTTCCGGCAAGAACCCTATTCTCTTTTTTACCATTAGATTCTGAATATGTTCGCCAAAAATTGTGGCTTTGCCGCCGGTAGGATAAACCAGGCCCATCAATATCTTCAGAGTAGTAGTTTTGCCCGCCCCATTAGGTCCTATATATCCGAATATTTCTCCTTTTTCAATCGACAAGTTGATTTTTTCGAGGGCCGTTACTTTTTTAAAACCGAGTCCCGGAACAAACGTTTTGGAAAGATCTTCCGTTTCTATGACATTCATAAATTCTTATCGATTAATGAATCTAAATTTTTTTTGGCTTCTTCTGTAATGCGTTCGGAAATTTTGTCGTCTTTTTTATTGTGTTTTTTAGAACTTTCTTTTTTACTTTTATCAACACGGTCTTTTTTATCTCCACCGTTCCCCATGTCTTTTAAACTTCCTGTAATTGTGTCTATACCGGTTTTTATCTTATCCTTCACATCCGGTAAATTAAGCTTATCCTGCATGTTTTTCATATTTTTCATGAGTTTACTTTGCACGTTTTCCAGAATATTTTTATCAGAGAAAGAGACTTTCGATAGTTCCCGTGAAAGATTCAAGATGTAAGGAGCTGATTTTGCCTTTGCTATAATTTCTTTTTTGGCATAAGGGATAAGGCCGATAGGAATCATAATCACCGTAATAATTAATATACCCTTAATCAAACCCAGGAGGCTACCACCAATGCGGTCGGTAACAGTAAGAGTTTTTGTTTCATACAGCAGATTTCGGACTAATTTTCCAATTTGGCCTATAATGAGCGCGGTAAAGATAAATATAAATCCAAAACTTAATAAATCGGCTGCCATTTTATTTGAAACAAAATCGGAAATCTGAGTGGAAATAAAAGAATAATATCTGTGAGCGAGGATAAATGCGAAAATAATTGAAGCAAGTGAAAACAGCTCCTTAATCAACCCCCGGAGAAGGCTGTAAAGTGTTGATGTTATGAGTAAAACTATAACACTAATATCAAACCAATGCATCGTATGCTTTTGATTTTATATTATAAAAAAAATTAGTCAACCCCGATGTTCTAATAAGCCCATTATACTATTTCATCGTCGGCAACGTATTTTATAAAATTTTCTGACAGGATTGAAGACTCCCACGCAGCAAGCTGCGGGGAATATTCAGTGTAGAGTATTATTTTATTTTAAGTTCGCTCGCTAACCTCGCCGCAAGCAGCGGGGAATGCAGTCGCTAAACACTTTCACTGGATATGAATCCTATTAACCAAAAGATCCATCCTGGCAATCTCGAAGTAATCGAGAAGCTAATTCAAGTCTTCGCAGGTACTCATCTGTGGGCGAATCTGCGAAGCCACGCTCAGCGGGGCGAAGCAAATTTGTTTTTTCAGCCTCACGATTTCCTCAACGTTAAACTATTATCTTCATCCTGTTATCCAGCAAAGCTGAGCTTAGCTCATGTCTAACGTTTTTGTTTTATGTTAGTCTATTGATAAATCAAAGTACTAAAGAACTCAAAGTGCCTATTTGACGTGCTGAATAATCTTTTATACAATAACAGGGTTGACTTTTTTAGAAGGTTGGATTAATCTCTGTAGCTTTATGTAATCAAGTTTTTGTTATAGTTTAAGTTTTAGTTCAGCAAAAAATGTTGCAGTACTACATTCCGGTGTGGCGCAGTGGCAGCGCAAACGGCTGTTAACCGTTGGGTCGTAGGTTCGAATCCTACCACCGGAGCTTTCTCAAAAAAGGCGGAACTTGTTGCTGTTTAATGAGTTCCGCCTTTGCTATTTTTTGCCAGATAGTACACTCAGCGAACTACTTTTTATTGGCTGAAATTTCTAACTCTAAAATTAGTTTGTCAAATTCATATTTGTTCATATCTTTTATTTATTTTTCATTGACTTTTTCCCTTCCTCAATTATTTTCCTGCTTAAGTTGGAGATATGAAAGTGGTGGCTTTTAATAGTATTGTTTCTCATTTTGTATTGAAGTTTTTTTCTCCACCAGTCATTGTTTGTCCTGTACTCAACCTCAAGCTCTGCAATGGTCATAAAATTAACTTCTTCTAACATAATATAAACGACACTTGCCATAAAACCTTTTTCTCCATGATCAGCCCCTTGTTCCATCAACTGGTTTCTTATCTCTTTACTCAAGTATTCTGTAAAGTAGGAAAGCAGCTTGTCTCGCTCTTTAACTAATTGGATATTGTCAGCCTTATACCAGCCCCAAAATCCTAGCACAGAGAAAAATATTGTCAGCAAGACAGTTAAAACAAAAAAATCAAAGCGTGTTAATTTTATTTTGTCCCCTTTCTTAATTCACATTCAAATTCAACAACTCTCGTTTCCTTAGTTTCATATTGCCAATATCAGGTTGGTATCCAACAGCGGCACACTTGAGCACCAGAATCAGGGTTAGAAGCCTGATTCGTTATGGCTGGAGACCCTGATATACCATGTGAATTCTGTGCAGTCTGGAAATCATACTCACTATTCCACTCCCAATCTGACCTTACCCTGAAAAACTGATCCACTTTAATGTAAATAATTTTGCTGGATGTATGGAGTTTTTTTAAGAAGAAGACTATGCGTTTGGTTTAGACCTGCATAGTGAAAAAGATAAGACTTAATGAATATTCTTTTGCGGTTATATTGCGTTTAAATTAGAGTATGCAGCAGCAGCAGCGCCCCTCACATCTTCACTTGAATCTCCTAGTAAAAGTGCAATTTGCCCCATGGCATCTTTGGCTTTGAGGTTGGCCAAAGAGGTAATAACTGCTTTTCTTACATCGGCACTCGTATCTTTAATGGCAGTGAGGAGAGGTTCAATTACTTCATCTGATTTTGTATTCCCTAAGGCGATGGCGGCAGTCTTGCGAACATCCTGTGCCGGATCTTTTAACAATTCTGTAATGGGCTTCAAGGCTTCCGGAGGTTTGAGATGATTAAGGGCTATTACCGTTTCCATCCGTATTCCTTCATTTTTATCGGACAAAGACTGAATTAACTGTGGCACTGCTTCTTTGGCCTTAATTCTCCCTAAGATTATAGTAGCCGTCTTTTTTATAGGAAGTTTATCTGATTGGAGCAAAGGAATGATTTTGGGAGCAGCCTTTGTGGCCATCATGTTACCCAATCCTGCCAGAGCTGCGATTTTTAAGTTATCATTGTCTGACGCTAACATTTCTATCATTGGATCCACTGCGGCTTCCGGTAAAATTCTCGAAAGTGCGAGCGCGGCTGCTTTTTTGACCTGAACAGGCACTTCTTCTTTCTTTTTGCCGCCGCCACCACCACCAAAAGGACCTGACTGCTCTTTAGGTCCCCCATCTCCTCCCTTACCCATCAAATTGTCTAAAATAGCTTTTCGTAAATCGCCTTTAGTCGCTTTTAAAATTTCTTTGAGTGGCTCAGCGGCAGCTTTGGCTTCCAACAAACCAAGCGATGTTATAGCGGCTTCTTGAATCTGCCAGTGCTTATCTTTTGTTAGTTCGATAAGCGCTTGAGTGCCTTCTTTAGCCTTTAAATTCCCAATCGCAAGTGCGGCAGATTTTCTAACATTGGCGTTGGAATCTTCTATAGCGTTCATTAAGATTTTTTTTATATCCGCCAAAATGTTCTCCTTTTCTTATAGATATGAATTTACATGACGATCAGGATGAGATGCAATATAAATATTCTAAACCATCTTGATCTCTCTTATATTATAATAAAAAAAGTATTATATCCTCAGGATTTTATTTTTTCCACTGTTATTTTTATAGTTCTCATTTCTCCATTTCTAAGCACTTTTACTTTAACAGACTTGCCTATTTCAGCGAAAGCGACCATCTTTTTAAGCGCTTTAGGGGAAGTAACATCGCTGCCATCAAACACAATTATAATATCTCCCTGTTTTAATCCTCCTTTATGAGCTGGAGCTGTAGGTATAACTTCACTAACTAACACCCCTTTTTGAAAAGTTGTTTTAAAAGTTTTTGCCAGTTCCGGCGTTAGGGGTTGGATGCTGGCTCCCAGCCAGCCTCTTTCGACTTTCCCGTTTTTTATCAGCTCTTCGCTGATTAATTTTGCCATTTTAATTGGTATAGCAAAGCCAATCCCTGTACCCTCTCCGATAATGGCAGTATTGATTCCAACAACGTTCCCCTCTAAATCCAATAAAGGCCCGCCGCTGTTTCCCGGATTGATGGAAGCGTCTGTCTGAATAAAATTTTCATAGGTAGTGATCCCGACATCCGAACGGCCTTTAGCACTTATAACTCCAACGGTCACGGTTCTGTCCAGGCCGTATGGATTTCCGATGGCTACGACCCATTGCCCTACTTTAATATTTTCCGAGTCTCCTAAAGGAGCCTGAGGTAGTGATTTGAAACTGTCAATTTTAATAACTGCCAGATCGGTTTTTTTGTCTGAACCAATCAAAACTCCCTCGAAACTCCGGTTATCAGATAACTGAACTAAAAGATGCTCGGCATTTTTGATGACATGATAATTGGTTAAGATATAGCCTCTAGGAGAAATAATTACTCCTGATCCCAAATTTTCAACACTGTATTTTTTAGGTTTAATCATTTCGCCTAATAAGTTCTGGAATTTTTCAAATGAAAATTTATTTTTAAAAAGATGAAACCCACCAGGAGTTTTTTGGGTTTGATAAAGGGTTCTGATATTAACAACCGCGGGTTTGATCGATTTCGCAACACTAATGAATGATTCCTGGAGGGAAATGATATATTTATATTCGTCAGTTTGAGTTTGAGAAGGGGAAACTTCCTTTAGGGATTCGGAGGGTATTAAATCAATTTTTTCCGGACTGGAAAATAACAGGTAGGAGATAGAAATAACTAAAAACAGCCCAAAAGCAAACTTAATTTTTTTCTCGTCAAGAAATTTTAACATGGTAACATTATTTAAAACCTGTATGCACCGTTACAATACCGAAGGTAAGACTAAAGTAATTTATTTTTTTCAGTCCGGCTTTTTCCATCACAATTTTTAATTCTTCCTGACTGTAAAAATTCAGCACGGAGTCCGGCAAATAGCGGTAGGCGCTGAATCTCCCTGAAATAAGTCCTCCTATTAAGGGTAACATTTTTTTAAAGTAAAAATAATATAAAAATCTGAAAAAGCGGTTTTCCGGGTTGGAAAATTCTAGGATAACTATACGGCCGTTTTTTTTAATGACTCTCCTCATTTCCTTTATTCCTTTAAACCGGTCGGAAAAGTTTCGAACTCCAAAAGCGCAAACTGCTGAATTAAAAGAGTTATCTTCAAATGGGAGGTTTTCACCGTCCGCCAAATGGAATTTTATCATATTTTCAAAATGCATTTTTTTAATTTTTTTCCTCCCAAAATCTATCATGTTTTGGGAAAAATCCACGGCCGTGACATGGATGCCTACTAGCTCCTGACGTACAATTTCTAGTGCCATGTCTCCTGTACCGGCGGCAACGTCAATGTATTTTTCTCCGGACATTGGTTTTATTTGGTCCACGGCAACACGCCTCCAGTATTTATCCATTCCCATGCTAAGCAAACAGTTAAGGAAATCATACCTGTGCGCTATGGAAGAAAACATTTCTTTGATGGCGGTCATTGTGCAATCGTCATTGGTTAATAGTTAAATTTTAACACCCCCCGTCCCAAGGGGACATGTTAGAGGGGAATTTTCTCCCCAAATTGGATTGTAATTGTGCTTGCGGCTCTGCCGCTCTGCGGTAAATTTTTTTTTAAGAACGTGCCTGGAGAAAATTATTCGCGATGGTACAAAATTGCCGGAACTGGTCAAGATAAGAATAATGACCGGCGTTTTTTAATATAACCAAACCGGAGTCTTTAATCTCCTTTTCCATGATTTTGCCCATATAAACAGGGGTTTCCATATCATTTTCACCCCAGATTAACAACGTGGGCGCTATTATACTTTTCAGTAACGGTTGAAGATCTTCGTTAATGACTTTAATGAAAGTATTTCTCATTGGTCCCGCGTTTTGAAAATCTTTAGAACCGATATGTTCATAAATGATCTTTTTAAATTTATTTCCCGGTTCTCCCAGGAATTTAGATGCCATTTTTCCTGTTTTTGCTAAAAAAATTTTGAAATAATATTTAAATTTTCTCCGTGGTTTAATCCCTGCACTATTTACTAAAATAAGTTTATTGATCATTTCGGGTTTTTCGACCGCCAGCTTGATAGCTACCCTGCCGCCAAAAGAATGAGCAATGATATCTGTTTTTGTTAAATGGATCTGTTCCATGAATTTAATTAAAAATGTGGAGTAGTCTCCCACTTCCCATGGAGTTCCTGGTGTATCACTTTTTCCAAAACCCGGAAAATCAAGCGCAATAACCTTGTAGCTCTTTTTCAGAAGGTCAGTGAGGGGTCTGAATGAAGATGTTTCTACACCCCATCCGTGGAGGAGTAAAACCATGTTTCCCTTCCCGAAGATTTCATAGTAGACATTAATATTGTCTATATTCACAATCATTTTTCTGCAATCTCACTGAAGTACCTTGAAGATAAAAACAGTAATCTTTCTATTAAGAGGGCAGGGGAGAGGAGGCATGAAACAACTACTTAAAACGGCTGACCACCGATCCCCGTCCACCGGACCCTTAAATAGCTCCACTTTTTGATCCAAAGTTTTGATTCAGGATGTTGGAGTCATAAGAGTAAGTGGTTTGAGTTCTATCCCGATGTCTTGTTATGGCAAGTTCAACCAATTCATCGATCAATTGAGAGAATTTCATGCCGCTGGCTTCCCATAGATAGAAGGAAAGGGAGCCGGGAATAGTATTTATTTCATTAACAAAGATACTTTCATTTTTTTTGTTTATAAGAAAATCTATCCTGGCAATGCCGTAACCATTAATGGCTTTGAACGCTTTTACCGCCATCTCTTGAATTTTAGCGGTTAAAGCATCGGGAATATCCGCAGGGAGAATGCGGTTGGTTCCCTTCATCCCCGAGTTTTTGGAACCACTACAGTATTTATCTTTGTAACTTAAAAGCTCGTCTCCTGAAAGGGGTTGTTCGCAGACTGATGGTTTTGGATTTTCAGTATTACCTAACACGGAACAGTTAATTTCCATTATCTCTTCCACTCCTTCTTCTACGAGGAGGGATGAATCAAATTCAGACGCTACTTCAATAGCAAAATTTAATTTGTCTACGGACTCTACTTTATTTATTCCCACACTGGATCCCAGGTTTGAAGGTTTAACAAAAAGAGGGAAGCGAAGCTTCTCTTTAATTTTGCTGAGAATAGCATCAGGTTTTTCAAAATATTCTTTTCTGGAAAAAGATATATATTTTGTTACGGGCAGTTGATGAGCTGTCAGTACCTTCTTGGTAAACACTTTGTCCATACCAATGGCAGAGGCCAATACTCCGGCGCCTGTATACGGTATACCTGCAAATTCCAGCAAGCCTTGAAGCGTCCCATCTTCACCAAAAGTTCCGTGTATAAGTGGAAAAACAACATCCAGGCGCTCACTCTTTTTCATGCCAAAAAAGGAACCGGATGAATATTGAAGGGTAGGGGAGGAGGATATGAAAACTTTATTCATCCCTTTAGTAATAGCGCTTAAATCGTTAAAGTTTTCAAGGTCCGTTAACTTATTTCCGGTAAACCAATCTCCTTTTTTATCAATATAGATAGGGATAGTATTATATTTACTTTTGTCCGTCGCGTGTATAACCTGTAAAGCTGTTATAATTGATACCTCGTGCTCTACCGAACGACTGCCGAAAATCATCCCTAAATTTATTTTTTTGTTTGATCCATTCATAAAACGGCAAGGGGCCGCAACCAAAAGGGCTACTGCCCGGTACACAAACGAAATCTTCCTAAGCCTTGCATAAGTTGTAGTGCTTTGCATAAGGCACTGTAAAAGGAAGACCCAAACAGTGCCTAAAAAAGGAAAAACCAAACTACAACTAAACAGTGCCTAAAAAAAGAAGGTTTTATGGTGTAATAGTATAAAAAAGGGATACTAACAAATATAAGAGGGATTATCAAACCCAAATCCCGATACAGAAAGGTCGGAACTTAGAAACTATCCAAGGTTTGATATATTAGCCGACTCGGCAGATTTCCAAAATTCTAAAAAGGATTTTTAGTATGCAGGGTGAAATGAATCGAAATGAGATTAATCTGCAAAAAATTACAATCAAAAAGTTATGATTTTATGATTCTAACTGAAAACAAATGATTCTTTCAGCAGTTCTTTTTGTGAATCTGCAAAGGAAATCTTTATATCATCTGAATTTTTTTCAAAGAAAAACTTTTTTTCTCCAAAGGCCGGTTTCAAATCATCAAACCACATGGCTTTTTTATCATATTCAGCAAAGAAAGGACGTCTGACCCAGTCAGGATTTCGCCCCTGCAGAAATTGCAAAACAAATACTTTTTCACCGTAAATCTCATTTATGCCCAGGATCTGTACTTTTCCAGGTGTGCACGACATAATTGGACCCCTGACCGTTCGAGATAGGCCGCTCACATTCCGGTAGGCTTTTTGATAAATATCTATGGCTCGTTCTAGTGAAATGCCGAAATAGTGCTGGGCGCCTGTATCTCGTACCAGAAACATATAATATGGAATGCAACCCAGCTTTACTTGCTCATTCCACATCTCAGACCATATTTTGGGATCGTCATTAATATTAGCCAGTAAAGGAGACTGCGTTCTTATTTGGGCCCCAGTTTCTAGGATTTTTGAAATCGCTTTCTTTGCAGCCTCCGTTTTTAGCTCTCTCGGATGGTTGAAGTGTGCCATGATGGCCAGGTGTTTTCCGGCACGAGTCACTTCTTTAAAAAGAGCCAACAGTTCATCCGCATCCGAATCTGTCAAAAACCTGTATGGCCAAAATCCTAATACCTTGGTGCCGATTCTTATTGTATTAAGATTTGGTGGAGCTGTCTTTAATAATGCTCTCAGATAGCTGGCCAAATTTTTGGTACTCATGAATAAAGGGTCACCGCCGGTGATCAGGATATCTGTGATTTCAGGATGGTTATGAATATACTCCATCAATTGTTCGGTTTCTTTTTCAGCAAATTTTAAGTCACTTGACCAAACAAATTGCGGCCAGCGGAAACAGAATGAACAGTATGCATAGCAGGTTTGTCCCTGACAGGGGAAAAAGAGAACCGTTTCGGAGTATTTATGCTGGACTCCTTTTAATTTTTGTCCATTTAAAGAAGGTACATTTTGTTCCATCTGTCCTGCAGGATGAGGGTTTAATTCCATGCGAATTTTGTTAGATGTATCCTGAATTTCCTGCTTGCTCGAGCCTTTTCTTAGAACTGCTGCCATTTTTTCAAAATGAAAAAAACGCAACATTTCTTTTTGGGGAAAAGTTAAAGCAAAAACAGGGTCATGGGGGACTTTGTCCCAGTCAATTAATTCCTCTACTGCATAATTATTTGATTTTAAAGGGAAAACATGTCCTACCACTTCCATGGAAAATTTTTGTTCCTCAGAAATGTTTTGAATTTGAGGCAATGTTTTGAAATTCTGAAGCGTATAAGCTTTGTATTTTGTATTTGACATAATAACAGCCGAACTCAGAAAAAGAGCAAAGTATCCCTAATGCAGGCAACTTACTGAAATTAAAGGCATTGCTAAGGTATGTTGCTGTCAGTTTCCGTTATCTAAAGAATAACGAAAATCTGAAATCGGAATAATAATTTTTTTGAATAGGGTATAAGTATCTCATTTTTGATTCACCTTGTCAAGCGCAAATTACTAACCAAAGACGAGATTTAGAAGACGAAAAGTGAAATCTCATTTTTTTCTAATGAATTGTTAGATAAGTGTCATAAATAAGCGTAAATATGATATAATTATACCATTAAGTGTCTTTAAAAATTCAAAAAATGTATAGTCAAAGCTTCTATCAAATAGAAGTTTGGTTACATGATTTTAAATGAAATTATTTGATTACTGCTCATGATGTGTAATCTCTTCATCACCCATCACAAACCGGAGAGTGTTTTTTAGTTTCATTTGTTGAATAAATAAGTCGTGCTCAGGAAAGTTTCCTCTTTCGCACATGGGTGATTTATAATAAAAAGAGAGCCATTCCTGAATACCTTTTCCACCTGCTCTTTTAGCTAAATCACTAAATAATGCTAAGTCTAAAACCAAAGGTGCCGCGAGGATTGAATCCCTGCATAAAAAATTCAGCTTAATTTGCATGGGGTACCCCATCCATCCAAACAAGTCAATATTATCCCATCCTTCCTTGTTATCACCTCTTGGCGGGTAATAGTGAATCGACACTTTATGACAGATATTCTGATAGAGGTCCGGGTACTGGTCTTTTTGTAAAATCGTTTCAAGTACTGAAAGTTTGCTGACTTCCTTTGTTTTAAAAGATTCCGAATCATCCAGCACTTCACCGTCTCTATTTCCTAAAATATTGGTGGAATACCAGCCGTCAAGTCCCAGCATCCTTGCCTTTAAACCAGGCGCGAGAATGGTTTTCATAAGGGTTTGTCCTGTTTTAAAGTCTTTTCCGGAAATTGGAACCCCTGATTCATTGGCTAATTCAACTAAGGCATTACTTTCCACTCCGAGGTTTGGAGCCCCGTTACAATAAGGAACACCCTTTTTAATGCATGCGTAAGCGTAGATCATCGATGGCGATATTTCCGGGTCATTGTTACGTAACCCTTTTTCAAAATTTTCAAGGCTCGCATGCACTTTTCCGGGTGGTATGTAAATTTCTGTCGAGCCGCACCAGACTGCAACTAGTCTGTCGACCTTCATTTCATCTTTAAATTTGTCAATATCCTCCATTAACATCTTTGCGCCGTCCATCTTAGTTTTTATCTTTTTGACATGGGTTCCATCAAGCTTCTTCACGTAATTTCTATCGAATACCGCTTTCATAGGTCTTATTTGCTCCAGTTCCACTTTTAATTGAGAAAGCATGGTTTGATCCAATACCCCTGCTTTTAAAGCTGCCTTGTAACAGGAGTCATCAAAGATATCCCAACCTCCAAATGCCAGCTGATCTATTTTTGCCAATGGCACGTAATCTGAAATTTTAGGAAAATTGCTGAGAGATCTTTTTCCTATTCTAATTGTTGCCATTTGGCTTAAAGAGCCTATGGGTAAGCCAAGACCTTTTTTTATTCCAAGCACCCCTGCGATAAAAGTAGTAGCGACTGCTCCCATTCCAGGCAACAACACTCCAAGCTTTCCTGCGGGCGGTTTTATTTCAACAGGTTTTTTTAAATTGTTCATATGATTTAACAGATAATAGACCCACCGAAGCAATTTCCCGGGACCTAAAATGTATTATTACGATTATAATCAATGCTCCGGCTGTTTCTACCTTGCGCAAAAGGTTCATAACCCTTAAGGAATATTCTGTCACTTTATTTCCAAAGCGCTTTCGTTTTCAACAATCATTTTTTCTGCCTTTATTAAATCTTCTTTTGTATCAACATCTATCCACCATGGTTTAATCTCTTTTCTCATCTTTGATGAGTAGCTGTCAATTTGGGTGATATCAAATATCGATGCATCTCTGTTATTTGCAGCTTTCGTAATACCATCTGAAAGTTCGGTTTTTTCTTCATTTGTTGCTTCCTTGAGATAGGAAAATATTTTTGGGGAACACAGGAAAAGACCTGTATCCACACAATTTGCTTTTTCAATATTTTTACCTATCTCTATGATTTTTCCATCCCTTTCCAGAACTTTTGTGTCTCCAGGCAGTGGTTCTTTTCTGTCGATTGCCAGAACAACAGAGCTTTTTATATCATTATCAAGCAGTCCTTTCAGGATACGAGGATCAAAGATATGATCGGACATCGAGAGCATGAAATTTTCATTTATCAGCTTTTTTGCCGTTAGAACAGAAATACCGTTGCTTTTTTGCCATTCTTGATTCTCAATATAATCTATTTTTACACCCAACTTTTCTCCATTACCCAAGGCTGCTTTTATCTTTTCTCCCAAATAACCAATTACTATTGCAAATTCGTTAATGCCAGCCTGTTTTGTAGTTAAAATTACTCTCTCAATTAATGCCAAACCTGCAGCAGGAATTAATGCCTTGGGTTTGTTGTCTGTTAAATCATTTAACCTGTTTCCACGCCCTGCGGCAATTATCAAGGATTTCATAATGTGCTATAATTAAATGAGTTTATATCTGTGCGTCCCTTTACGTAAACAGGTGACAATAAGTATTATACCGGTTAATCAGCAGGTTTAGTATGCCCTCAAATAGAGGTTATGGTGAGATTTTTGAATCAGCAGTTTGATGACTGTTTCTGCTATAAGGGAGGAAAAGTTTCTCATTTTTATGATTTTTTGTCAAGGGGAAAATTGGATAAACCCACTAAAAATTGTCATTTTGACTATTTTTTGGTCATAAATGGCATTTATATTGCATATTTTGGGTTCGTTAGGAAAAAGTGCCAAAAAACGGGTAAATAGTTCAATATGTTACAGAGACATAAGAAATTAATTCAAAAACTAAAAAATCTTCTTTTGATGATTGTGGTTCTCCTCGGCTTATGGGGCTTTAGTTCAGAGGGGTTTGCTCAAGTTGATCCGGAAATCAATAAGGTGAATAATATTCGATTTGCTCCCCATCCTCTTTATACCAGGGTTGTTTTTGATCTGGATAAAAACGTTCCTTACAGGATTATCCCGAATTTCAAAAAAGGCATCATCTCTGTATTATTTAAAAATTCAATTTTATCCCAAAAAGTTAAAACCAAAATCAT
>MPLX02293739.1_pt1 | contig 17008 bp, 14 predicted proteins | sample 1617341 | NCBI WGS metagenome assembly MPLX02 (sample SAMN05944804, study PRJNA350692) | marine metagenome | biome: marine; feature: ODZ; material: water; isolation source: 120 m water sample filtered on 0.2 um supor filter | place: Pacific Ocean | collected 2012-04-08 | depth 120m m | reverse complement strand
GGTGAAGAGGCCTTCCCAAAGCGCCTGCTCCCAAGTGGTACGCCCGGCGACGGCGGCCAACGCAGCGGCCTTGGCCTTGAGTCGCACTTGGGCCGCTTGGCCGAGCAGGTCGGTGACACCTTCAGCAGGCAGATCGCGCAGCGGGGCGGAGCATTGGCCGCGGACATTCTTCGGGGTGGGCGCCGGCGCCTGGCCAAGTGCATCAGTGAGCTGGCCCAGCGGGGCGTCGAGTTGGTTCCTGAGTTCGACCACCGGCAAGCCATCTGGCCCGTTGGCACCGGCCTGCCAGACAACATGCAGGCCAACGCTGCCAAATGCCGGGTTGGCGGCGTGGCCGTGTTGCCGCCAGCCGGCGGAGAGGACGTCAACCTCGACATCGCACTCGAACGGCTTGGCGTTGCCCACTTGGACGAGTGCCCGGCGAAAGTCCGGCCCGGCCTCAAGGTTCAGAAAACCGGGGTGGAGGATGACCGCCCGACGGCCGTCGGTGGCGCGGAGGTCGCCGCGTCGGATGCGCTGATGTTGCCAAATCGCTTGCAAAAGTTGCTCAGGCGGTGCGCTGGTGCCTTCCCGGAAGACCGTCGGATGCGCCTGCTTGCGCCATTTTACGTAGAGAGTGGCCACAAAACGGAATCCTTCGTGTTGCCGGTTTGATTATCAAGCCAACAAAAAACGCTTGGCCTCAGAGCCGGTTTGAGGTCTTCTGTCCCCACATTTCGTGCCATGAAAAAAATGTTTTTCACCAGAGGAATCATCGTCGCCAGCCTGACGCTTGGCTTGGCAGTTGCCCCAGCCCTGTTCGCTGAGGATAAAAAAGAGGAAAAGAAGGCTGAATCGGCCAAGCCGAAGTCCGTCTTCAAAGACAAAGCGCTCGAGGAGGGCGTGCGGAAGTTCGTCTTCGCCAAGCGCTACAACAAGGAACCGCTCGTCGAGGCGGATCTGATCCACCTCTCCACCATCAAGGCCACCAACGCCGGCATCAAGGACTTGAGCGGCCTCGAGAAGTGTCGCGCGCTGGCATCGCTCGACCTCGCCGGAAACGAGATCAGCGACTTTAGCGCTATCAAGGACTTGAAGCGCATCCAGTATCTCAACCTCGCCAAGAACAAGATCGAGAACATCGCGCCACTCGCCGGCTTGACCGCACTACAGTACATTGAGTTGTCCAATAACCGCGTGAAAGATCTCAAGCCGCTCGAGAAGCTCAGCAACATGCGCTCACTCTACTTGTCGAACAATCGTATCAGCGACTTCTCACCAGCGCTCAAGTTGAACAAGCTGTGGTCGCTCTACCTCGATCACAACCAGATCGCCAAGCTCGACGGCATCGCCGGGCTCAAGGGCCTGACTACCCTCTCCGCCGGCAACAACGACATCGCCGACATCGCCCCGCTCAAGGGCCTCACCCGCCTGCACTTCCTGTTTTTGGAAAACAACAAAGTGGCCAATCTCAGCCCACTCGTCGAGATGGCGAGCGCGGATTACAAGGGTCCGAAAAACTTCGCCCCGTTCCTGCGCCTCTATATCAAGGGCAACCCAATCGACGGCGCTGCCGACAACCGCCTCTCATTCGCCCGCCTGATGAAGTACGGCGTGCGCGTCGAGACCCCGCGCCAGCCCGAGCTCGTCACCTTCGACAGCACCGGCTGGTCCGGCGACCTGACCGGTGAGCAACTGGTCGCCTTCCAGCGGGACATCCTCAACAAGTTCGACCTGGTGAAAGACTCCAAGTTGAAACTGCAACTCAAAGTCTCGCCTGTGGACGGCATCACCAAGCAGGAAGTCGACGAGCTCAAAGCCGCCCTTAAAAAACTCGGTCTCAACGACAAAGTCGACCTAAGCCTGTAGGCCAATCGTCAATCTTTCAGACAAAGTCCGGGGCAATCCCCGGGCTTTTTTGTACCCCCGATTGGTCAAGCGGGTGGATTTTCATTCCATTCCCAGTGCGGGTTTGGTATGGTTTCCCCCCGCTGGGGCGTGTTGCCTCGGCTCAGTTTAATCCATGTCTGGTCATAGCAAGTGGTCGACGATCAAGCGGAAAAAGGGCGCCACCGATGCCAAGAAGGCGAAGGTGTTCGCCAAGTTGGCGCGTGAGATCGGCATCGCGGTTCGGGCGGGCGGTCCTGAGGCAGATTTAAACCCCCGGCTGCGGATGATCCTGCTCAAGTGCCGCAGCGCCAACATGCCAGCGGACAACATCGACCGCGCCATCAAACGCGCCGCCGGCGACGACGACGACGCCCACTTCGAGGAACTGACCTACGAGATTTTTGCGCCGGGCGGCGTGGCGGTGCTCGCCCACGCCCACACCGACAACCGCAACCGCACAGCCTCCGATGTCCGGCACCTCGTCACCAAGGTCGGTGGGCAACTGGCCAGCGCCGGTGCGGTAACACGGTTGTTTGAGCGCAAGGGACAGATCATCATCGATCGCGCCGCCGCCGATGAGGACACACTGATGGAGTTGGCGCTCGAAGCCGGTGCCGAGGATTTCAGCGCGGACGAAAACGGCTACGAGATCGTGACCGAACCGAACGACTTCGAGCAAGTGCACAAAGCGGTGGAGGAGAGGGGCATCGCAACGCTCTCGGCTGAAGTGACGTCCGTCGCACTCCAAATGACCACCGTCGATGACTCCAGCGCGGCAACGGTCACCCGGTTGGTGGATGCGCTTGAGGAGAACGATGACGTGAGCGACGTGTTCACCAACGCCGAGTTCCCCGAGGAAGCCTAGCCCCCAAGGCCGGTGATTCGTTCCGGGTGGCTGTACACGTTGAATGTGTCGCCGCGCAGGAAACCGACGAGAGTCTGGCCGCTGTCCTGCGCGAACTCCACCGCTAGGCTCGACGGCGCGGACACGGCGCAGATGACCGGCACGCGCCCGGCCAGCGCCTTCTGCAAAATCTCAAACGACGCCCGACCGCTGACCATCAGCACGCGATCATCGAGCGGGAAATGTCCGTCGAGCATCGAGCGACCAAGCACTTTATCGACGGCGTTGTGGCGGCCGACATCCTCGCGCAGCGTGAGCAGGCCACCGGCAGTGTCGAACAACCCAGCGGCGTGCAGTCCGCCAGTTTTCTCAAATGTCTCCTGTCCGGCTCGCAGCTTGGCCGGCAGATGCAGCACCGTCTCCGCAGCGACCAACGGCTCGCGCTTGGCCAAGGGCGGGAAGTGCGCGTGCACAGACTCGATCGACGCCTTGCCGCACAGCCCGCAGCTGGAGCTGGCGTATACGTTGCGCTTGAGCCTGGCCAAGTCGACCTCGACCTTTGGCGCGAGTACCACGTTAAGCACGTTGCCATGCAGTCCCGCCTCGCCGATTTGGCACGGGGCCACCTCAAGCACGTCGCCCGCCCCGGCGATCACGTTCTCGGAGAGCAGAAACCCAAGCGCAAGTTCCACGTCGTGGCCGGGGGTACGCATGGTCACCGCCACCGATTCGCCCCTGATTCGGGTCTCGAGAGGTTCCTCCCGTGCCACCAAGTCTTCGGCCGGCCGGCCAGGCGCGCCCTGTTTCCAGCGCAAAATGCGCGCGGCCGAAGCCCGTAGGGTGGCGGATGAATCGTGCGATGCCGGCATGTTCCGGTTGGCTGCTACCAGAAGCGGCGGCGGGAGAAAAGAAAGATTTGACAACCGGACGCCCCGGGCTAACCGTTTGCGACGTGACGAGAAAGTGGACAACAATCATATGTGGAATCGTAGCCGCCATCGTGTTTGCCGGTTGTGACGGCGGCGGCGAAGCAACGGCAACCGTCGAGGCAGAGGACTCCAACGTGACCGCCTACCCGATGGAGACATGCATGGTGTCCGGCAAAAAGCTCGGTGCCATGGGTGAGCCATCCCGGCTCGTTCACGAAGGCCGCGAGATCAAGTTCTGCTGCGAGGGCTGCGACGGGGAGTTCAACTCCAACCTTGAAAAGTACACCAAAATTTTTGACGACGCCGTTGCGGCAAATAATAAGACTGAGGCCAAGCCGGCTGAAACTGCCAAGTAGCCCTTCCGCCCTAGCGGAATGAAAAACGCATTTGCCACTCTGCTCAGTTGCCTGCTGATCTCCTCGCAGCTTGGCTTGGGGATGGTGCTTGCGTCGCAACCCGCTGCGGCAGTCGAGTGCGGCCACTGCCCATGCGGCAGCGAGGCCAGTTGCTGCGAAGGCGACGGGCAAGCCGATCAACCGCTTCCGGCGCTGCCACAGCGTCAGGCCAAGTTTCAAGTCTCGCCGGTAGTGCTGGATGGACAGGCCAGCCCGGTTTTTATGTTGCCCGACGTGGCACTTGAGTTCCTCATCCTCCCGCAGCCTCTTCAGTTGAAGGTGGCCGGCGTGCCCGTGCACAAGCGGATCTGCCGGTATCTGACCTGAGTTTCTTTCTTTTCCCGATCCGATCTGTCCCCGGTGGAGTGTGTCCATTCGGGGCGAATTCTATTTTGAAACTGAAAAGAAAAGAAACGAATGATCCATTTTAACAAGCCGTTCGCGCTCACAGCCATGGCGGTGCTGCTGGCAGGCTGCGCCGGGACACCCACCCCCGGCGAGGCCAAGGCGCGGCGCAGTGCGCAAACTGTGACGCAGATTTTCCGGCCAAGCGGCGTGGCACTGAATCTGCCGGTGCTGAACGCCGACTCGCCGCTTGGCGAGTACCTGCGCCTGGCCATGCTCAAACAGCCCCGGGTGGCCGCCGCCTACTACGACTGGCTGGCCACGGTGGAAACCATCACCGTGGCGCGCTCGCTGCCCGACCCGCAGCTCACCTTTCAGGCGGACATCGCTAGCGCGGTGACCTCTGTCATGCCGGGGCTGATGCAGGCGTTCCCCGGGCCGGGCAAACGCAACACCCGGGCCGGCATCGCCACTGCGATGAGCGGCACCAAATATTTCACCTTCGAGAGTGCCGTGTTGCAGACGGCGTTCGCGGTCAAGCACGCCTATTATGACCTCTGGTTTTTGAGCGAAAAAATCCGAATCAACCGCGGGACGCTCTCGCTGATGAATGATCTGGAAAAAGCGGCGCGCGCCAAAAACGAGGTCGGCACCGTCACGCTACAGGACATTTACCGCGCACAGATCGAGCAGGACCGGCTGCAAACAGGGATCGCCAATCTCGAGGATTTTCGCGCTCCGCTGCAGGCACGGTTCAAGGCCGCGCTTGGCCTCGCGGCGAACGAACCGGATCCTCCGTTCCCAACGCGGCTCGAGACCACTCCGCTGGATCTGGACGCCGAGGGGTTGCTGGCGGCCGGCTTTGAGACCAACCCCCGGCTAAAAGCACTCGAAGCCGAGGTGCGCGTGGCACAGGCCGCGCTTGGCCTTGCGCTCAAGGCAAAGCTGCCGGACTACAGCGCCGGATTGATGCTCAACATCCGCTCGACACCACTAACGGCCCGGCCCAAGGCGGGCGTGTCGGTGCCAGTTTGGCGCGACAAAATTGCCGCCGAGATTGCCGGTGCGAGGGCGGCCACCAACGCCGCCGACGCCCGGTTGACAGCGGGGCAGATCGAGCTCGCGCTGGATTTCGCGGAGCAGTCGTACCAGTACCGCGAAGCCACCCGCAACCTGTCACTACTACAAGGCCAACTCATCCCCAAGGCGCGGCAGTCGCTCGAGGTGGCGCGGTCGGGTTATCTCGCCGGCCGGATCGATTTTTTTAACCTTATCGACGCCGAACGAACGCTGCTCGATTTTCAGCTGAGCGAGGTCGGTGAACGCACCCGGCGCGAGCAGGTGTTGGCCCGGATTTCCCTGCAAATCCTGGGCGTGCGACCGGCCTCGGCTCCACTGCTCCCCCGAACGGGAAATGAAACTTTTTTAAAACCCTAACCCCCATAGATTATGAAACGATTCCTTCTTTTGATTCCCCTCCTGCTGGCTGCCGTGACGGTTGGCTATTTTGCCGGTCAACACGGCAAACACGATCACGCGGACGCATCCGGCACTGAGGCATCCAGCCAGCTTTATACCTGCGGGATGCATCCGCATGTGATTCAAAACAAGCGGGGCAACTGCCCGATCTGCAAAATGAAACTCACGCCGATCCGCGCCGGCTCCGGCTCGAACGCGGCGGCGGGCGGGTTGGCGGCAATCTTCGTGGACACGGCGGCGAGGCAGCGGATGAACATCCGCACCGGGGAAGCCGTGCGAGGGCCGTTGCGCCGGATCATCCGCACCGTGGGCACGGTCGAGTACGCCGAGACCGGCCAAGCGGAGGTCAGCACAAAGTTCAAGGGCTGGATCGAGAAACTGCACGTGGACGCCACCGGCCAGCAGGTGCACCGAGACGAGCCACTGTTCGAGATTTACTCGCCAGATCTTTACAACGCGCAGGTGGAGTATCTGCTAGCGCTCAAGTCGGCCGGCGACGCCGTGCGTTCCAGCGCGCTGACGAAGCTGAAATTTTATGACATCAGTGAAGGGCAGATCGCGAAGCTCAAAAAGAGCGGCCAGCCGGAAAAAACCCTCCGGATTCACTCCCCCATCGACGGATTCGTGACGGACAAGAACGTGGTGGAAGGGCAGATGGTGGACGTAGGCAATCCGATATTCCAGTTAGCCGACCTTTCACTGGTGTGGGTGTACGCGCAAATCTACGAGCAGGACCTGGCCTTTGTGCGACTTGGCCAAGAGGCGGTGGTGTCGCTGTCGTATCTGCCGGACCGCCAGTTTCGCGGGCGGGTGACTCATGTGTACCCGGACGTCGATCGCGCCACGCGAACGGCCCGGGTACGGATGGAGTTTCACAATCCGGGTTATTTTCTCAAACCGGGGATGTTCGCCTCGGTGCAACTCACCTCGGAGTTGGCGCCCTCGGCGGTGCTTGTGCCCAGCTCGGCGGTGCTGCGCAGCGGCCAGCGAGAAACGGTGTTTGTCGCGGAAGAGGATGGGCACTTCGAGCCTCGCGCGGTCACGCTCGGGCATAGTGCGGAGAACGGGATGATTCAAATACTGGATGGGCTCGTGGAGGGCGAGCGCGTGGTTTTGTCAGGGCAATTCATGCTCGACTCTGAAAGCCAACTGCAGGAGGCCATCCAAAAAATGACCCGCCCGCCCGGCGCGGTCGCCAAGGAAACCAAGGAAGCGGCCATGCCGGCGGCCGGGCACGAGCACGCCTTGGCCAAGCCTGAGGGCGAACCGGGTGCCACCGCTTGGCTTTGCCCAATGCCGGAGCACGTCGCCATCCGGTACAACAACGCCGGGAAATGCGACATCTGCGACATGACGCTGGTGCCGATGGGCGAGGCGGCGCTGGCCAAGCTGCGGCCCGGCGGCAAACTGCTGCACTACACCTGCCCGATGCCGGAGGATGCCGACGTCAAGCTGGCCAAGCCCGGCAAGTGCCCCAAGTGCAGTATGACACTCATCCCAGTGTTGGAGCCGCCGCCGGCTGCACCCTTGGCCAAACGGCTCTACACCTGCCCGATGAAGTCGCACGCACACATCGTGAGCGAGAAGCCGGGCGACTGCCCCGAGTGCAACATGAAACTCGTGGACAACCGCACGGTGAAACACGGCCCTGTCGCCAAGGCGCATTGGGAAAAACAGCAGGCCGCCAAGGCGGACGCTCAACCCGATAAATAAAATGCTCAAGCGCATCATCGACTTTTCTCTGGGAAACAAGTTCCTCGTCGTGCTAGCCAGCCTGGGGCTGCTGCTGGGTGGCCTCCATACGTTGCTCAACTCGCCGGTGGACGCCATTCCCGACCTGTCGGACACGCAAGTCATCGTTTACACCGAGTGGCCAGGCCAGGCGCCAAACATCATACAGGATCAGGTGACGTATCCGGTCACCTCGAAGATGCTCTCGGTGCCGGACGCGAAGGTGGTGCGCGGCTACTCGTTTTACGGCGTGTCGTTTGTCTATGTCTTGTTCGATGATGGCACAGATCCGTACTGGGCGCGGAGCCGCGTGCTCGAGTACCTAAACAGCATCAGTGGCCAGTTGCCCAACGGTGTGACCCCCTCGCTTGGTCCGGATGCCACCGGTGTCGGCTGGGCATTTATGTACTCGCTAAATTCACCCGAACGCGACTTATGGGAGCTACGTTCGTTTCAGGATTGGCACCTGAAATACCAGTTGGCCGCAGTGGAAGGCGTAGCCGAGGTCGCCTCGTTTGGCGGCTTTCAAAAACAATACCAAGTGACCGTGGACCCGACGCGGCTCCGCGCCTACAACCTTTCATTGCCCAGAGTGAGCCGTGCGATCGAGCGCAGTAACGGCGAGGTCGGCGGACGGGCGATCGAACTGGCTGAGCGCGAATACATCCTGCGCGTCCGGGGGTATCTTCAAAATCTCGAAGAGTTGAAACAAGTGGCGGTCGGAGTCGGTGCCAACGGCGCGCCTATCCTGCTGCGCGACGTGGCCACGGTGCAACTCGGTGCTGAGACTCGCCGGGGCCTCGCAGAGTGGAACGGCGAGGGCGAAACTGTCGGCGGCATCGTCATCGTGCGCCAGGGAGCCAACGCGCGCCAAGTGGTGCAGGACGTCAAGCAGCGGCTTGACCAAGCGATGAAGGCGCTGCCACCGGACGTCACCCACACCGTAGCCTACGACCGCACGCTGCTGATCGACCGCGCCGTGCGGACGCTGGAGGAAAAGCTCCTCGAGGAGTGCCTGATCGTGATGCTCGTGTGCGCGGCGTTCCTGATGCACTTACGCAGTGCGCTGGTGGCGATCGTCATCCTGCCGCTGGCGGTGCTGGGATCTTTCCTCGTGATGTTCGGCCAGGGGATCAGCTCGAACATCATGTCGCTGGGCGGCATCGCCATCGCCATTGGCGCGATGGTAGACGCTGTCATCATCATGATCGAGAACGCCCACAAGCACCTCGAGCGCGACGGCGGCAAACGGCCACGGGGGGATGTCATCCGCGAGGCCGTTATTGAGGTCGGCCCGACGCTGTTTTATTCGCTGCTGGTGATCACCGTGTCGTTCCTTCCGGTATTCACCTTGCAGGAGCAGGAGGGGCGCCTGTTCAAGCCGCTGGCTTACACGAAAACCTACTCGATGGCGGCGGCGGCGCTGTTGTCGATCACCCTTGCGCCCGTGCTGATGAGCTGGTTCATCCGCGGACGTATCCCGACCGAGGAAAAAAACCCGCTTAACCGTCTCCTCGTTTGGCTGTATCACCCGGCGATCGACTTCGTCATCCGCCGACGCTGGCAGGTTATCATCGCCGCCGGGCTGGTCGTGGGCTGGGTGTTTTTTCCGTGGAACCGGCTCGTGACCGACTCGCTGCCGGAGGGGCGCGCCAAGGAGATCGCACGCACGGCCGGCCAATGGTTCCCGTGGCAGAATCTGGGGGCCGAATTCATGCCGCCGCTCTATGAGGGAGACCTGCTCTACATGCCCACGACCTTCCCCGGCATCTCCACCACCAAGGCGCGAGAAGTCCTGCAAATCACTGACCGGCTCATCAAACAGTTCCCCGAGGTGAAAACGGTGCTGGGCAAAATCGGCCGGGCCGACACCGCCACCGATCCGGCGCCGATGGACATGATCGAGACAACCATCCAGCTCAAGCCGGAGCCCGAGTGGCCTGCGGTGGACATCCTCAACGCGGCCGGCAACACCATCGCCCATCGCCCACGCACACCGGACGAATTGATCGATGCTCTCAACCAAACCGTCCAGATCCACGGCCTCAATAACGCGTGGACGATGCCCATCAAGACGCGCATAGACATGCTCTCCACCGGCATCAGAACGCCGGTCGGCATCAAGGTGGCCGGACCGGACCATGCCGAGCTCGAGCGCATCGGCGAGGAGATCGAGGCACTCATCCGCACCGTCCCCGGCACCGCCAGCGCCTACGCCGAGCGGGTAATGGGCGGGCGCTACATTGAGTTCGAAATCAACCGCGCCGAGATCGCCCGCTACGGCCTGACACTGGCCGACGTGCAGGACGTACTCGCCGTCGCACTAGGTGGCAAGACACTCACCACGACCGTCGAGGGACTCGAGCGCTACTCGGTCAATCTCCGTTACAACCGCGATTACCGCTCCGACCTGCAAGCCCTGCGCGAGGAGATCCTCATCCCCACTCCCGGCGGAGCGCAGGTGCCGCTTGGCCAACTGGCAACGCTCGCAATCGTCAACGCTCCGATGTCCATCAAGAGCGAAGGCGCCGTGCCCAACGCCTGGGTATACGTGGACATCAGCGACGTCGATGTCGGCGGCTACGTGCGCGATGCCCAGCACATAGTAAACACCGCCATCGCCGAGGGGCAGATTCGCATCCCGCCCGGCTACAGCATTTTCTGGAGCGGCCAATATGAATATATGCAACGCGCACAAAAACGGTTGATGATCGTCGTGCCGCTGACCCTGCTGATCGTCGTGTTGCTCATCTATCTCAACACACGCTCAGCAATCAAGACGGCCATCGTTTTGCTCGCGCTGCCCTTCTCCATAGTCGGCGCATTCTGGGCACTGCACCTCTTCGGCTACAACATGAGCGTGGCCGTCTGGGTGGGACTGATAGCGCTAGCTGGACTGGATGCCGAAACCGGCGTCGTCATGCTGCTTTACCTCGATTTGGCCTATGCTGATGCCATCAAGAGGGGCCGAATGCGCCACGGCGCCGACCTGCGCGATGCGATCCACCACGGCGCCGTCAAGCGCATCCGCCCCAAGGCCATGACCGCCTGCGTCATCATCGCCGGCCTGGCGCCAATCCTCTGGAGTCACGGCGCCGGGGCTGATGTAATGAAACGCATCGCCACCCCTATGGTCGGCGGCGTGGCGACTTCCACTTTGATGGAGCTGTTGGTGTACCCGGCTATCTATTACATCTGGCGTTCGCGTCGTCTCAAGCAACCGGAGCCGAATCATTGAACCGCGCTTGGTCAGGCACTTGGCTTTGACTTTACCGGCGCTTGGCAGTCCAATCGCCACCGACCATGAGCGACCAAACCCGACGCAACTTCATCAGGCGCACTACCGCCGCAGCTGCGGCTCTGGCAGCCGGCTGCGCCACAACCCCGCCCGCCGCCCGCTTGACTAAGCGCGGCCCATTGATCGTATCGACGTGGGGCTTCGGCAAGCCGGCCAACGAACTGGCGCTCAGGGTGTTACAGGACGGCGGCTCTACTCTCGACGCCGTCGAGCAGGGCGTGCGCCTCGTGGAGTCATCCGGCAACACATCGGTCGGTCTCAGCGGTTTACCCAACGCCGCCGGTGTTGTGCAACTCGACGCCTGCATCATGAACGGACCCGGCCATCAGGCCGGCAGCGTTGCCGGAGTCGAGGGTGTCGTTCACCCCATTTCCGCCGCACGGTTGGTCATGGAAAAAACCCCGCACGTCATGCTTGTCGGCCCGGGTGCACATTGGTTCGCCAAACAAAACGGACTTGAGGTGCGCGACGGCCAGATGGACGAGGCAAGCTACCGCGCTTGGCTGGCCAAGCAGAAAAAAACCTCGCCCGGCAAGGGTAACAAGCCTGAAAACCACGACACCATCGCGCTGATCATTCTCGATGCCGACGGCAACCTCGCCGGTGGCTGCTCGACCAGCGGCTGGGGCGGCAAGGTGCCGGGCCGCGTCGGCGACTCGCCTATCATCGGCGGCGGCGTTTACGTTGACAACGAAGTCGGTGCCGCCGGAGCCACCGGCCTCGGCGAGAATGTTATGCGCTACTGCGCGTCGTATCAGGTTGTCGAGAACATGCGCCACGGCATGTCGCCGACTGAAGCCTGTGCCGAGGCGATTCGCCGCATCGCCAAGACCGATCCGCAGGGCATGGATCTCGCCATCAACTTCATCGCCATCAACAAGCGGGGCGAATTCGGGGCCGCCGGCACGCAGGCCAACTTCCCCTACTCAGTAACCACGCCCGACTTCAGCGAAATCCGAAAAGGCCAAGCCCTGAGCCGCGTCATCCAAAAAGAAGGCGGCAACGAATAAGCCTCCAACGGGGCGAAGAGAACCGCTACCTCAGCAGCTTGGTTAGGGCGGCTTGGTGGGTGTGGATGCGCTTGATTTCTTTTGGGGAAAGAGCGCGGTTGAAGCAGGCCATGTCATCGAACAGTCCCATGTAATTGAGGCCGATCAGGATGCGGTGCGGTTTGCCGGTCCACGAGAATTGCTGGTTCCAGCCGGTGATGCTGCCTTGCCTTATTCCGTTCAGGTAGAGCGTGGCGACGCCGTTCTTTTTGCCAGTGTTGAATCCCTCCCATGTGAAGGCGACGTGTGTCCATCTGTCGCGGCTGAACGGGCTTGACTTGGCCGGGACGAGTGGTCGTTGCGGCTCCGGCACATCCTTGTTGGTGGGATTCCAAACTGCCTTGTCGGCAAACGCGCCCAGCCGGAACGCACGCGGGTTACCGTCCTTGTTGAAGTCGACAAAAAACGAGGCGTCGTTCCACGTGTTCGGCGTGACTTGAATGGGATCGACATAGCCGGGATCGAGGTCGTTGACCGGATCGACCTTCAGCCAGAACGACACGGTGCCGCTCCAGTTTTTTTCCGCGAAATGAAAATTCTTCGCGCCGTCGTAGAGGAGCCACTTGGCCTTGCGTTGGCTGAACAGCAGCGCGCCACCAAAGAGCCCCTTGTCCTTGACCAAGCTGGTGAGGCCGTCGGTATGATTGCCCGGCTTGGGCTGTTTATCGACAAGGGTGAAGAGCTGCTTGTTGCCCTTGGCCAAGTCTGCGTCGGTGCCTTCGTCAAACGAAGCGTAAAAAGTCAGCGCAGATTTCAGGGATGATTCGGCTGCAGTCGCTAACATTACAGCACCTGCCAAGGCGAAGCCGATCGCCAAGCGTTGTTTTAAACTAGAAACTGAAAAGTTCAAACTTCTAACGCTTTCCCCCATACACCGCTTTGTCGCCAAGTTCCTGCTCGATACGCAGGAGTTGGTTGTACTTGGCCGTGCGGTCGCTACGGCTAAGAGAGCCAGTCTTGATCTGACCGGCGTTGGTTGCTACGGCGAGATCGGCGATGGTGGCGTCCTCGGTCTCTCCCGATCGGTGGCTGATGACGGTGGTGTAATCGTGACCCTGCGCCAACCGAATAGCACTGAGTGTCTCGGTGAGGGAGCCGATCTGGTTGACCTTCACGAGGATGGAGTTGGCCACGCCCTCGTCGATGCCACGCTGGAGGAATTTCACATTGGTGACAAACAGGTCGTCGCCAACGAGTTGCACACGGTCGCCGATCCGGTCGGTGAGCGCCTTCCAGCCGGCCCAGTCGTTTTCGTCGCAGCCGTCCTCGATGCTAACGATGGGGTACTTGCCGGTGAGCTCGTCGTAGTAGGCCACCAACTCGGCGGCTGTCAGCTCGTCGCCGGTGCTTTTCTTGAAGACATAACGTTCCCTCTCTGCGTCGAAAAACTCGCTGCTGGCGACATCGAGTGCTAGGAAGATTTGTTTCCCTGCCTCGTAGCCGGCGTCCTTCGTGGCTGCAAGTATCGACTCGAGCGCCTCCTCGACACTACCAAGCGCCGGCGCGAAGCCGCCCTCGTCGCCAACGGCGGTGGAGAGGCTCTTCTTTTTGAGTACGGCCTTGAGTGCATGAAAGATCTCTGTGATCGCGCGCAGACCCTCCGAGAAGGTGTCGAAGCCCCGGGGCATGATCATGAATTCCTGAAAGTCGATGGGCGCGTCGGAATGGGCACCGCCGTTGATGACGTTAGCCATCGGCACCGGCAAAACGTTGGCGTCCGCACCGCCGAGGTGGCGGTAAAGCGATTGGCCGGCCGCAGAGGCCGCTGCCTGGGCGCTGGCCAGCGAGACAGCGAGGACGGCGTTGGCGCCAAGAGTGGCCTTGTTGGAAGTGCCGTCGAGATCGAGCATCGCCTTATCGACGGCTGACTGGTCTGCGGCGTCGATACCGGTGATAGCGGGGAGAATTTTTTCGTTGATGTTGGCGACGGCCTGCCGGACGCCTTTACCGAGATAGCGGCTTTTGTCGCCATCGCGCAGTTCGAGAGCCTCGTGTTCGCCGGTGCTCGCGCCGCTGGGCACGGCGGCACGGCCAACGGTGCCGTTCTCAAGGGTGACGTCCGCCTCGACGGTGGGGTTGCCACGCGAGTCGAGGATTTCGCGGGCCAGGATACTTTTGATTTTTGTCATCGGTTAGGCCCACCCGAACGCGGGTGGCCGGTCATAATAGATTGAATACCCATCCCGTCAAGCGACGGATTTTCCGGGGAACGCGCCTGACCAAGCGCAGGAGGCTACGGCGTGGTGGCGGGTTCGAGCGTGAGCGATTCGCCGTTTTCGTCCCACTTGAACTTGGCAGTGAACTTGCCGTTGACGAAAGTGCCCTCGGTTTTGCGCTGCCCGTTGGCGTGCCAATGAATCGCCGAGCCGTTTGGTTTGCCGCTATCGAACTCGATCGCGCTGCGGAGATTGCCGTTGTCCCACCAGGTTTTCCAGCGGCCGTGCTGGAGGCCGTTCAAGTAGCCGCCCTCGGCCTGTTTCCAGCCCTCGACGGTCCAACGCTTGGTCTGGCCGGTGTACGGCTCGGGCTCGCTGAGCACATGCCAACGTTGATCCTTCAGCTCAAGGCGATGCTCCTCGATGAAGCGTTCGCGCTCGGGCTTGCGAATCGACGGCGCGGCGGTGACGGGCTCGGGGGCGGGATTGATCTCAGGGGCAGGCGCTGGCGCGGCAAGCTTGGCCGACTCCGGCGCAGGTGGTGGCGCAGGTGCCGGCTCGGCAACTGGCAGCGGCGGTGCAGTCGGTTGAATCGGCTCAGGAGCGGGCTTGGCTTCAGGGACAGGCTCAACGACCGGCTTGGCGACGGATGCCGGGGCAGGCTCGACGGGCGAAGGCGGGGGAGCTTCGCCGGAGCCGCAGCCTATGAGCAGGGCCAGGGAGACCAATTGAGTGGGTAAAAATCTCACGCGGCAAACTTCCCCGAGACCACCGGCCATGGCAAGGCTGTTCGCTTGGCCAATCGCGCACGGAGAGGAGTCAGGGCGTATTCGGGCTGCCACCGGAACCACCCTCCGGCGCGCTCACGGAAGCTCCGCCGCTGGAACCGCCACCTCCGGACGAACCACCTCCGCCCGTATATCCACCTCCGCCACTGTGGGAGGAAGCACCACCACCGAGGTTGCGGAAATCGCTCGCTGTCCCGCCGCCGGGAGGCGTCCAACCGGAGGAACCTTGGTAATAATACGATGAGTGGTAGTAGCTTGGAGTGTTCCGCCCATGATCGACGTTGAAGTTTCGCCAAGTCTGCCGGTTCAGCCTTTGCCGAACCTTTTCCCAATAAACTTTTTCGGACACCACATCCCCTCTTTCCGAGTAGAACGTTATCTTGGACTCGATACCATCCAGATAATCTGAGGTGATTTCCGCTTGGCCACCGGGATACCACTGGCCCCATTCCCCGTGACGGTTTCCTCCAAGATAATGCCCAGCGACGTGGCGACCGCCGTTTTCCGGATACCACTGGGTGTACTGGCCGTGGCGCTTGCCATCAATCATCTCGCCCTCCCATGCCTTGTCGCCGTTGGCATACCAGGCCTCGTGTCTTCCCGTGTACGGTTCATCGGCATCGGCGGTGTGGTAGAGTCCATCATCTTTCAACCAAAGCTCAGGGCGAAAGATCGATGCCTCGCCCTTGTGTGTCTGTTGTTTAGCAGCCTGACAACCAGCAATCACCACGGCGACAGTCGCCAACACGGGGAGTTCGAGATATTTCATGCCGTCATCTTTTACTCGTTTTGTTTTTGTTCAGTTTGCGCTGCAGGTGCTATGTCGGGAGAGGGTTCCGGTGTAGGCGGGGGTGCCTCCTCAACGCCGTCTTTCCAAGTGGACTCGGACACCTTGGCACCGGTCTCGTCGCGGTGTGTCCAAACGCCGTCCTTTTTGCCGTCCTTGTAGCTGCCTTCCCAGAAAATCTGGCCGTTGGCATGCCACAATTTCCACGGGCCGGTCGGCTTTCCATTATCAATTTTCCCCTCCTGCGCTTTTTGGCCGTTTGCGTGATAAACTAAACCGTCCCCGGAGAACGCTGTTTCCGCGTCGGACTTGTAGTAAAGGCCGTCCTCACGCTGCTCCAGCCCAACTTCTGACCGTTGAAGGGCAAACAAAACAACGGCCAGACACAATGCGATAACTGCAATCCATTTCATAAAGGAGTCCGGAGGCTAACTCTGATTTTTCCGCCGCGCAAACGCAAAAATCGCTACTTGGCTGAGCGGGTGGTTACTCGGCGGCGTACACCTCGACTCGTGGCGGTTGAGCGTAGTCGCGCCAGAGGCGCTCGAGCAGTTCGGCGTCTGCGCGGCCGTCGGTCACGACGAAGCGGTAGCTCGACACGTACTCCTCGCCCGGCTTGATTTCCCAGTCACCGACCTGCGACGGGGCGAAGTTGAAAAACGGCTCGCTCGGGTGGATACGCATCGGCTGCGGGAAACGGAAATTATCCGGGTGGCACAGCACGCTGATGCCGCCCCACTTGCCGCCGGTTCGCCCACCGACGTGGCACCAGCGCGCGCGGGTGGCGTGGCCCTTGATGCGGTCGCTCTCGCCGTTGGCCGTCAGGTAAAAGCAGTTCTCTTTGCCATCCCAATCACCATGACCACGGAAGCCCAAGCCACCGTAGCGGTATTGCGGAAACCGGATTTTGCTCCCGCCGGCGCAACGCTGCACCGACTCCAGTTCAAAGAGGTGATACGCTTGCCCGGTGGCGTACACCTGCACGCGCCACGTCTCCGTGAGGGCGACTTTTCTGGATTTCGCAGTGAGATCGACGAACTGGTGGGAGCTCGAGAATCCGGCATGCACCGGGCCGCTCCATCGGCCATGCAGACCGGTGAACTCGACGGTACCGGTGCCCTTGCCCATATTCCAAAAGTCCGGCTTGCGGCCCTCAAATATTGTGTTGGTCCACGGAAACCAAATGCCGTGGTGATGCTTGTGGTTGTGCGGGTAGTCGTCGGTGATGACCGTACCGTCCGGCGTCACAACCGGATGAATGTAGCCGCCCCGGCGGTAGATCGGCTCGAGATCGTCCCTCGGCAACGTGCTCTTCTCCGCCTGATAATGCATCACCGT
>MPLX02237604.1_pt1 | contig 17011 bp, 10 predicted proteins | sample 1617341 | NCBI WGS metagenome assembly MPLX02 (sample SAMN05944804, study PRJNA350692) | marine metagenome | biome: marine; feature: ODZ; material: water; isolation source: 120 m water sample filtered on 0.2 um supor filter | place: Pacific Ocean | collected 2012-04-08 | depth 120m m | reverse complement strand
TTTCATATTCTCGAAAAATTTGAATAATATGAGCTTGATTAAAACCTATTTTTTTTAAAGAAGAGTAATCAATTTCCTTAAAACTTAAATTCATAGTAGTAGTAGTAGTATTATTATTAATATTAATATAACTACTAACTACATCATTACTTGTGTCCGATTTTGTGTCCGATTTTTTAACAAAATTAGTCAATAGTTGTTTTGCCTCGGCGTATACTGGATTAGAGATATTTTCCAACTTATTATAGGATTCTAGATAAAACATGTCATTAAAAATATCATCTGAAATATGAAAAATTGAGTATCCATTATAGCCAGATTTGAAAGTTTTTCTGCTAATAATGTCATTCAAAACAAGACGCTGAAGTGTATTTTTTACCGAACCTATTACTATATTACAAGCTTCTGAAATAAAATTCCTTGTTATTGGAGGTGTTTCTTGTTTTCCAGATGCTTTACATAATAGAAATAGCAAAATGATGATTTTCTTTCCATTTCCTCTAAGAGATGCAAATCTTTTTTTAACACTCATAAGACTTTCATTTAGATTAAGAAAGGGTTGTTTTTTAAAAAAAAGTGTGTCTTGATATGTGACCGAATCATCTCTATTTTGTGTGCTATAATGTGTCCTATTTGTGTCCGATATGTGTCCGTCTTGTGTGCTATAATGTGTCCTATTTGTGTCCGATATGTGTCCGTCTTGGTCCATCATGTAGTTATGGCATGTATTTGTATTGTGTGCGGTGTATATATGATAATCTTTCTGAGCAATTAAAGATGTAGATTCTTTATGATAAAGTACATTATTTACTTTTTTATTTAAATTTACATTAGGCTTTGGATCGTCAAATGGGCGATGGTGACTGTATTGCTTAGCCACTGATTTTTTTGGCGATTGTAGTAAATTAGAAAAATCTTTCTTAGTCATTTATGCTGGTGCCCTTGAGTTAACAGCTGATCGTTTTTTTATTGGTTTTTTTTGTTTTATTGTATTGATCTTACTCCAAAGAAATTCAATTAAAGAACGATAAGTTGAGGCAACATCTGATGATTGAGCATACTCTAATATGCTTATTCGATTGGCCATAGCTTCTTGTCCAGCTGTAGCTCGTTTAATAGGTATTTCTACAGAATATTTATCAAATTCATTTAAATATGATCCATATATTTGTTGGCTTAATCGACTATTATCCAATAAAGTAGGAACTAAAAAGAAGTTTTCTAAATGAATATCCATTTGTTCATAAAATTCCCAGAAAGTATTAAGATTTGTTTGTAATGATCTCCAGGTATTTATATCACAGCCAATAGGCGCTATTACTGTATTTGTTGCGGCTAATGCGTTCTCAATTAATAAGTTCCAGCTTGGACAATTATCAAAAATAATAACTTCATAAGATTGTAGATGTCGTATTAATTTATTTTTAAAAACAGATTCTCTTTTCTTTGTGTCGCGTAGTTTTTTTTCTAATGCATTCAAGTCTGAAGTTTCAGGTACAAAATCTAAAGTTGGTAATTCTGTAGATTGAATAACATCATTTATAGGTGCATCTTCAAACAGTAAGTGGTATAAACCAAGTGTTTCATCGATATCATCTAATGTCTCAGCTTCACTTGGTGAAGCTAAAATATCTGTAATGGAACACTGAATGTCTAATCCAACTACTATCACCTTAATTCCATTTAGGGCTAAGATACGAGCTGTTTCGTGTGCCATTGTGGTTTTTAAAATACCACCTTTTGATGTAAAAAATGTTATGACTTGTTGCTTTGCTGGAGATGATAGAAAACCAAATTTTTTTCCAATATAAGGAATTTGTGAGGTAGACCAAAAACGCGCTTTAGTTTTTCCTCTTTGCATTCGAAATGAAACAGGTATTTCTTCACGTGATTCTGCATTATACAGGGAATTTTTCTTTTTTTTGGGATCATGCTTAAATAGTTTCAAAATCCTTGTTGATGACCATTTACCTGATATAGTGCCTTTATTAACTTTTGATACCATGTTCCTCTTTACTCCTTAAATTCACCTTATGTGATCAATATACCATATAAGGTGCATTTACAATAGAATGGTAAATTATGTTATAAGTAAGGATTTTACCGTTTGTTGAGTTAATCAATGACATAATGGTCAAAATTATTTATATAGATAGATGATTATATTTTAATTCTGTGTACATTAATTGTGTTCAATATGTGACCAATTATATATCCATAAATAATGTTTTTTATAAAAAAACAAAGCTAATCTTTCATAATTTAATAAAACATGTTTTATAAGATTCATGTATGAGGTGTTTTGTTGTTCTAATCAATTTGTGTCAATATGGTGTTCATAGACTTGTAATATTGGTGTTAATGATATAATTCTATATTTGAAAATAATGATACATGGACTAGTATTTGATTTTTTATCTAAAAAATTTTATGCAGATTAAATCTGGAAAGGGTTATGGTATTGTAATTAATGGCTTTATTTGTAATGAAAAAATGAATAGTGTTAGGAAGAAATTAATTATTCTGTGATATCCTAGTGAACTTAATCTAAACTAAAATTAGGGAACATTTTTGTTGAAATTTCACTTGCCAAAATAAAATAATAATGAAGAGTTAATTTCCTAAAAATAGGAAAGAATGCTTTTGAGAATAAAATTTAATACATATTATTAAGAAACGATACAAGTAAACTAAATTAGCTTACTATTAATGAAAAATGAAATAAATATACTTTATCTCATTTTTTTAAAGTTAACCTGTGCAGATACTAGGGAAGTTGATTTACTGTTAAAAATTTCTTACAAATCCATCAATTATTAATAATAGTAAAGTCATTCCTATTATTATTAGCGTTATCCCTAAAACTTTAGAATATTTAGTCATTTGGACTGATGGAGCATCGATCAAATATTCATTAAGTTTATTGTTTTTTACCAAACGTTGATATTCAACGGTATGTTCTTCTATATATTCTTCTAAACTAACAACTCCTGTAAACATAGAAATATCTTGAGGAAATTTATTTGGCCTAAAATGGCAATTGAAAAAATGAACTGTAAATAAAAATACTGCGGCTAAAAATGCCTCATCTGCATGAATAATGATTGCTACATTAAATATCCATCCAGGTAAAAAGTTTGCAAAAAATGTAGGGAACCACATTATCAAACCAGAAAACCCTATAATAATCATACCCCAGAATGGAGCCCAATAATCAAATTTTTCCCAATAAGTAAATCTATCAAAAGTTGGTCGTGATCCTTTACCAAAAAACCATTTAAACATATTTATGCAATCATAAAAATCTTGCCACCTTGGCAATAAAGAATTTGGGCCAAACCATTTAAATGGAGTTGTATTTTTTAATATTAATTTATTTAGAATATATATGATATGTCCAAAAAATAGGGCAGCAAAGGTGCAGGCACATACTCTATGTATAATTGCTGCAATATTTGGTCCACCAATAAACTTAATAACTAAATGCGCCCAAATAGTATTTGCATACAACGAAGTAATTCCAGTTAAGACTAGACCCATTACTGATATTGCCAATAACAAATGAGCTAATCGCCACTGCCATGAAAATCGCCGCACATATTGATTTTTAACAGATTGACCATTGTGGTCTGTAACATGATTTTTTTCTATTTTACGTTCTTTATTTTCTCTGTAAAACCACAAAATGGAATGTGTCCAAAAGAATAAAAATACGCTAATTAATAATATATTCATGGCTTTAGCAACTATCCATATTATTGGGAAGCGTTTAAAGTCATGCGTGTTGCTATGTGGTTCAAATGTTGCAAATCCATTTGTCGCATTTTTATGACATTTTTTACATGTTTGTACTCGATTCTTAATATGTGTTTGAGATTCTGGATTACTTGCTGACTGTACTTTATGTGGATTATGACAGTCAAAGCATTTAGCAGTATAGGTATATCCTAGACGTTCAACTTGCCCATGATATGTTTTTAAATAACTTTGATATTCTTCCTTATGACAACCACCACAATTTTCTACAAGTTTTAGCTCAGTGGATGCAAGATGTGTCTTTTCAATTTTATGTGATGTGTGACAATCTGAACAAATTGCAGCTTCTTTGTTCCCATATCGAATACTAGCAACCCCGTGAGCAGAAGTTACATATTCATTAAATTTTTCCTTATGACATTGTCCGCAAGTTTCCGGGATATTAAGTCTATAAATACTTGAATGTATGTTTGTCTTAGGTAAAACATCGTGTTTGCCATGACAATTCCAGCAATTGGCATTTGGCTGATTAGGATTATGGTGGTTTGATTCTGCATGAATAGATGTTAAATAATCATTACCATGTTCAATAATTTTAGTTAATTCGTTTTTAGGATTATTTTTTATATTTTCTACAGATAATATTTCTAAAGATTTTTCATGGCAATGTATACAATTGGCTGCTTTTTCTATAACTTTACCATGAGGTATTTTAAGTATATTGCTATGACAACTCATGCATCCTTGTTGAGAATGAACACTTTGTGAAAACATATTTGGATTAATAAATAATTTTCTCTTTTCAGATGTACCGTGTTCATCGGTTGGTATGGCAAAACCTTTAATACCATGGCACTCTAAGCAAACATGTGTTTTTGTATTTTTTGTGACGACAATGGGTGTTAATGTAAACTTTTCATCATCTGTCACTTCACATAAAACGTTTGTGTTTCCAAAGCCTAAAAATATGATAATAAAGAAGATGTTACACAAATATATCCAATCACTTTTCATTACCGACTCATTGTAATTTTAAGCTTGTTTTTCATCTTCTAGGTAACGTTCTTTGAACTTCTTTTGTGATATTTTACGTAATGTCTTCTCCTCTTCTGACATTTTGCCAATAAACCAACGATGTTCTGCTCTATTTAAAATTTCTTCCAATACAAGTTTGACTGCTCTTGCTCCTTTGATATTACCTTTCATTTTAGCTTGTTCAATAAGTTCTTTTATTTCTGGAATCAGTTCAGAATAAAAACTTCTTGCAACTTCATACATACCATGCCATTGAGTGTAATCAGGAGCTTGCATAGACGCACCGTGTCGGGCTCTGCGGCCTTGATGGTGCCATAATTCAAACCAAATAAATTTAATTTTATGATCGAAAGGAACATTTGTAATTAATTCATTCTTTGTTAATGCTACCATTAATTCATTGCCTGGTTTAGCAAACTTTTCATTATAAAGGCTAACTAAATTATCAAATTGCTCATAAAAACCACCAATTATATTATCTTCATGACATGCTTTACAAACTGTTTTCATCTCGTTCCGACGCTCTATCCAAGATTTTACTTTTTCTCCCATGATCGATAATTTAGCGTCAATTTTTTCAGAAATCGCTGGCCGCAATGTCCAACTAATACGATCTCCAACATCATGAGTTATAGGTAACTCCTTAGTTGCTGACATATGACAAGTAGCACATGTTGGAGCAGCATCATAATCTTCTCCAGCTACCCATTTGCTAGACTCTAAATTCATACGATTTATTTGAGAATAAAAATTAATACCATGTTTAGATTCATCATAAATTTCTTTTTGCGGATGATCTGGTCCCAAATGGCATTTACCACAAGTTTCAGGATGGCGTGCTTGAACTAAGGAAAATTCATGTCGTTGATGGCAAGCAGTACATGCCCCCCTAGAACCATCTGGGTTAATTCGACCAATTCCTGTATTTGGCCACGTTGTCGGATCAAGAGTTCCATTTGGTAGAACTTTTATAACTGAACCATGACATTGCCAACATCCAGATACTGCCACCGGTGACTGACCATTAAAGGTACTATGTCCCTCAATAACTTCGGCCAATACGTTGTCAAGTGAACCTAATATTTCAACGCCTTTAGCATGATGACTTTTATTAAATTGTTCTACCTCTGTAGAATGGCATTCGCTACATTTTTTAGGAGATACAATAACTGAAATAAAAAAATCCTTATGACGGATAGCATCTATGGCTTTTGAATCTGTGCCATGACATTCATAACAGCCAACATTGGCTCCGAAGTGTTTTGAACGTCCCCATTGTTGATAAAGACCTGATGATCTTTCTTTGTGACATGATATACAAGCTGCACTTTCTTTGCTGAGATATGATTTTGGTTTTTGAATTGTGGAATTGAAATTAATATCGTTTGCAAAAGTTTTACTGTAAAATGAAATAAAGATAAAAAACAAAATCAATCTAAATATATTTACAAGAAAAAAATGAGTTTTACAATGGTGGAAAATACAATTTAACATACTATTATGCAAACTCCAGAGATATATATAATGCGCTGACTACAGAAAATTGAATTCCTGAATTATATGATGTTTTAGATTAATAGCAAACAGTCATGTCGTGCGAATAAAAGCAAAAGGTGACTATGAGTCATATAACTAATTGTTGCAGTATAATAAATAAATAGTTTAAATGACTGTAAAACTAAAATTTATATAGTGTGATAATTCCTGCTTCTTTATATTTTAAAGTGCCGATATCATTTTACAAAAAATTAATAAAAAATATTTCATTAAAATTATTATATTGTTTTTTAGTGGTCAAATAATTTATTTTTTATGTCAGTCAGAGTGCATGTTTTATAAGATGATATATTAAGATGATATATGTAGTTCAGAAGATTTTAAATCTTCAGTGAATAATAGATAACTCAGATGTTGCAATTTCCACAATTTTAATAGTTTTAAAGTTCTCATTATACTCATTTTAAAATTAATGAGTTACTAATTTAGTTGTTAAAATCAATGATTATCGATTGATGATTCTTTCTATGAAATTTCCAAGTACGTGCCCGATTTTTTTGTGTGCGACATAATAAAACATTTTAAAATTTTATGTGTTAAAAATGAAATTTACCATTGATATTACAGTAAATTATTGGAGTAAGTATGGTTTTGTAACAAAAACATCAATTACGAAAGCTGTATTTACCAAAATAGTCATGATACTATAATTTATTATTCCAATTGATTAGGATTATAATTATGTTGATAAAAGTAAGTGTAAAATGTATTTTCACCATTATATTTATTGGTATTTTATTCATTTTCAGTGTTGCATAGGCCAACACAGATTAGTTGTTTACCATACTGTGGCATGAAATATAAATATTCATCATCAAGAGTGAAAAAAATGGATATTTGTACTTCCTAAAAACCATGATGATATGGGGGTTTTTATAGGCGGTATGCTTGATGAACTGATAGGTATTGATATTGGCGTTCTACAGTTTTCGGAATAGATATAAATTCAGATATGTATTGTCGAAGTAATCCTGATACACTTGCTAATGCTTTGAAGAAAACAACAAAAATTATTAATATGAATACGTACTATGAAGTAGCTTAGAATTCGTTCTAGTACTAATTCAGTTATGTGGATACTAGCCGTATCAGGACATTTTAGTACTATACTCTGTTTAGGGCTTGGCGTTGAAAAATGTATAGAAAAATATAGTATTAGAGGTCGAGTGTTATGGGACGAACTTAGCCGCTTAGAAATGTATTTGAATAGAAAAAACGCACGTCTATTTCCCTTGGGTGTTATTAAAGCTTGAAAGATTGTTATACATTTATTTAGTGTGTCTGGATTTATTCATTTGTAATAATTTTTATACTGATAAAACTATTTATTTTAAGCTTCGCTATTAGTCAATACAGGAGTCAGATATCCAATTATTAATACCTATATACTTTTTAAAAAAAAGAGTTTTTGAATGTTAGTTTCTGTTTTTTTTTATTAAAAATAATTTAGCTAAATATTCATTATAATATTGCAAACTATAAACGTAAGTACGTACTATAATTCAATAAAAATTATCACATATCTGATTAGTAAAATATCGTGTTGTAATTTTTTTAGTAAAAAAATTCAAATAATAAATAATACACTTTTAATTAAATTAATGGTTGATATTTCATAAAACTTAAGTCATTATTTTTGTTCTATTTACAAGTCGCTACGCCAGTGTTATTGTAATATTTGAGACTTAATTACAATAGAGAAAGCTGTAATCTAAGCATACCGTATACTACGCTAGAATCCGAAGCTAAAATTTAACCAGATAAATTTATTCTTCTATGGACAATTAATGGCGCTATTAACAATTTACCAAAATTGTAATAGTGCTATCAATACGTCCACAAGAGCAGTATTTTGATGCTTACCAAGTAGTCTTGCTAGATCTGACAAATATCAACTCTAGTATTTCCATATACCATATATTTTTACACATACTATCCATGCCGTATCGTACAGTTCTAAAACGAACTTCGTACTTGAATAGTTGTGATTTATAAAACCATAGAATTTGCCGTAAATTAAACAGTAAAAATAACTTGTAAAAAAACAATACCGAGAATTTTCAATAACGTGATCTTAAAAGCGTGTGCAGTTATCTTAGGTATAAATTTATTTAGAGAATAAGGTAAGCACTGCTAACATAGCAGACAGACATAATTATTATTTTTAGATAGCATTTATACGTGATTTTTTTTTATGTCCTGTATGGTGCATCACCCACCTTAGTTCTGTTCTTTTCTAAATATTACGCAAAATTCCAAAAGAGAACATATAAAGAGAACATATAAAGAGAACATATAAAATGAATCAAGAACCGCAATTTTCTAAATTTCGTGCTTTGTTTTGGCCAATCCATCGCTATGAGTTAAAAAAATTTCTACCAATGGGGTTTATGTTATTCTGTGCCTTATTTAATTATACCATCGTACGTGATATTAAAGATGCATTAGTAGTTAAAGCTGCTGGGGCTGAAACGATTAGTTTTATTAAATTTTGGGCTGTCTTACCACTAGCAGTTTTTTTTGTATTAGTCTATACAAAAGCTAGTAATAAACTTACTAAAGATCAATTATTTTATTTCACACTTTTGCCATTTATTATTTTCTTCGCCTCTTTTGGTTTCATTTTATATCCAGCTAGAGAATATTTACTGCCTAATCAAAGTACTGTCGATGCGCTAATCAATGCAGCTCCAGTTTTCCGTTGGTTTATTATTATGTATGCCAAGTGGATTTATGTCTTATTTTATTCTTGTGCAGAATTGTGGGGTGGCGTTGTTATTACTTTATTATTTTGGCAATTTGCAAACCAAAGTACACGGGTTTTTGAAGCAAAACGCTATTATGCCATGTTTGGGTTAATTGGTAATTTTGGTTTAATTTTATCAGGACAAACCTTAAAAGGACTCACCGTTTATGGGCAGCATGTTGTCGGAGACACAGGTAACCCCTTTGATTTCACTCTGCATTATATTACAGTGGCATTTACCATCTTTGGTTTTGTGTTTATGTATTTGTACCATTGGACAAGTAAAAATGTTCTAAGTGATACGCGCTTATATAATCCAGAGGACATTAAACCAAAGAGAAACAAGCCAAAGCTCATTTTAGTAGAGAGTTTAACAATGGTATTGTCGTCCAAATATTTACTCCTGATTTTTACTCTAATCATGAGCTACGGTATTGCAATTAATCTTGTTGAAGTCACCTGGAAAAAACAGTTAGGTCATGCGTTTTCTTCAATGAATGAATATGTAGCCTTTATGGGTGATTTTTCAACATATACAGGTATGATCACGATTGTACTAATGCTAATTGGTACAAATATTGTTCGCGTCTTTGGCTGGTTTGTTGCTGCCATTATTACCCCACTTATGTTGTTAATAACCAGTAGCATATTTTTCAGCAGTGTTTTATTTACCGACGCCATTACAGGCATAACTACACTCCTAGCAACCACACCTTTAATGCTAGCAGTAATAGTTGGAGCTTTGCAAAATATCTTAACAAAAGCTAGCAAATATTCTCTATTTGATTCAACTAAAGAGATGGCTTATATACCACTTAGCGAAGATCTTAAAGTCAAAGGAAAGGCTGCCGTTGATGTTATCGCTGGTAGTTTTGGGAAATCAGGTGGTTCTATTATCCAACAAACACTACTAATGACTGTTGCAGCAGGTGTAATCAACGGTCAAGAAATTATCGCACCTTATCTCTTTGGTTTTATCCTTGTTATAATTGCATTATGGATTACAGCGGTTTACAATCTCAATAAGAAATTTGCAGGTCTTAACAAACAGATTGCAAAAAAATTATCAACAAATTAAATCGAATATACATACATAAAGAAAATTTCAAACTACATAAAAGAAAATTAAAACCGTTTTTATATTTCTTTACATACTGAAAGTGATTTTTCAATGTACATTAATGTGAGCAGAAATTATCTTTGACACTAGCCTAGCTCAATCGTAAAGCTACTAGTTCATATAACTTTTCTAAAAATACCAAATAATCGATTTCACAATCAAAAATTACTAGGAAGAAAAATAGACCGCGTATGTTGCACTTTAGTATCTAGTCAATATTTGTAACACCAGAACTGTTATCATAACTAAAAACACGACTAGAAATATGAATACCATCATTAACTGTATATATAATAGTCAAAAAAACTTCATATTTTTTAGAAAGAGATATTTTATAAAATGAGTAACCTTTCTTATATTTAAGTTAACTTTATAAATGTAAATAACCTTAATATGTAAAAAACTCAACATTCATCTCCTAGCATTAAATATAGCACAAGACATTTTTGCTCATATCTTCAATTCATATTCATTTATAGGCGTTTGCACTAACTTATAATTTTAATTTATCATGTTACCTTATTTTTTATCCTGAATTTCACCTTACCCTGTCAAGTTTTAAATGTCGCAAATGACGAAACTATATTTGTTTATTAATGATGATATTTATGCAAAGTATGAAGACTAATATAGTCTCGAATATAAACCCATTTGGCGTATAAAATAAATAATAACGCTAAATATAAATGAAACATATAATAACAAAAATAGCTGCATGTATATTATTAGCCGCTGAGGCTACACATGCTAATGAAATATTGTTAGATTATGTTGGGTGTGAATATAAGTATTCAGCTAAAAAGCTAAACAAAGGTTGGAGTAATGTATTACCTAAAAATCATGACAACATTGGATTATTCGTAGGGAAAAAATTTAAAACTAACAAAAGCATTGAGTACGGAGTTTATCAATTTGCAGATAATAAGAGACAAATAATACAGGTAAAACCATATTACGGTTTCAAATATTACACTACTAATACGATACAAAGACGTATAACGAACAACTTGATGACCTTTAATATGGATGTAAATAGATACTTCCAAGTAGTAAAACGTATGAATTTTATTTTAACGATGGGTCTTGCTGCGACAAGAACTAAGATAGCAGTAAATAATAACTTTACATCGTTATATGATAAACATCAGCCTATAGAAAAATTTAAAAACAAGGCACAAGTATTAATTCCGCATGCTTTGCATTTTCTTCAAGGCAAATTGAATTTTTTACCACGTGTAGGACTTGGTTTTGAATACTTGAATGGAAAATTTGGTATTCGAGGTCGAGTATTATGGGAAGGGTCCTATTGCATGCATATGGATTTAAGTTATTTACCTAAGGTAAACAACGAGTTTATCACAAGACCATGGCAAAATCATTTTTCAATTACATTAGCTGTAATTAATTTTTTTTAAAAGTTTTCTGTATACTGCCATTGCTCACAAGCAGTGTATAGTTATGTTCATATAATCAATACTTTTGCAATTTCCATTGTTAAACTAGTTCGTACTACAATTTTTCTTTGAAAGACAAAGTTCCTTTGTAAACATAAACAATAGGTAAAATTTAGTCCTAGAACAAAACATCAACCTTAATATTCACTACAGATTTATCGTTTAGTACATTAAACTACAACATACAGTTTTAAACAGAAATATGAGCAATGTCAAATTGTAGGAATTGAAAATTAAAAGATGTTGCAATCAATTTAGTTAAGCATTATCATCTACAGTGTGGGTACCGAAAATTACCTAAAGAATTTAATAATGGTAACTCTTATGTATGTTTGTGACATCATGCTTTGGAGGATGGAAAATAATTTCACAACTAGGTGAATTATTCAGCCAATAACTATTTTTAAAATAACCTATAAGGGATTTTCGAACTTGTCGCTTAGCATGTTTTTTATAGGTTTATTAAAAAATAAATAGAACATAAATTTTAATAACTTGCGAATTTAATCAAATCATGCTAGTTTGTACATTGTCTCATGTATTTTAAATTTAGGTTTACTAAGTGCACGGTAGATTTATGCTGAAAACAAGACCTGTTAATCTTAATTTGTTTACAATAAACTTCCCGATCTCCGCTATAGTTTCAATTATACATCGTGTTACGGGAGTTTTAATTTTTTTATTAATTCCTCTATTACTTTGGATATTTCAAGTTTCTATACATTCTAGAATGTCATTTGAAACAGTGCAATCTATATTGGCTAATCACTCTCTTAGTAAATTTTTAGTATGGTTAGGCCTTTCTTTTTTAACATACCATTGTATTGCAGGTTTTCGACATTTATTGATGGATTATAGTGGTTTTGGTGAGGAAAAAGACAGTGGCTCACAGATTGCATATGCCTTTTTACTATTTTCTCTCATAACTTCTTTTAGTATAGGATACTGGTTATGGTAAGCATTGCTTTAGGTTTTGGCCGAAATGGATTGCAAGATTGGCTGTTTCAACGAATAACTGCGGTGATATTAGGTGCCTATTTTATTTTTATATTTGGCTATATAGTATCTCAACCTGACTTAGATTTTTATACATGGAATGCGTTGTTTAGTGGGACGGGTATGAAATTCTTTTCTCATATAGCATTGTTCAGTTTAGTTGCACATACGTGGATCGGACTTTGGACTATATCTACTGATTATCTTAAACCACTTTGGGTTCGATTACCTTTTCAGATGTTTGTTAACCTTGTATTGATAGGTTATCTTATTTGGGGTGTTAGCATTTTGTGGAGTATTTAGCGAATGGCTATTGCAGAACGCACATTCGATGCGATTATTGTGGGTGCAGGTGGGGCAGGTATGCGAGCCGCTTTGCAAATTGCCCAAACAGGCAATCAAGTTGCCTTAGTTTCTAAAGTTTTTCCAACACGATCACATACTGTTTCTGCCCAAGGTGGGATCAGTGCTGCATTGGGTAATGTTAATGAAGATAACTGGCATTGGCATATGTTTGATACAGTAAAGGGATCCGATTACTTGGGTGATCAAGATAGTATCGAATACATGTGTAGAGTAGGTCCAGACGTTGTTTATGAATTAGAGCACATGGGACTACCCTTTTCACGCTTAGAGAATGGAAAAATCTATCAACGACCATTTGGTGGTCAGTCTCAAAATTTTGGAAAAGGTGGACAACCAACGCGAACTTCTGCAGCAGCCGACAGAACAGGACATGCGCTTCTACATACTCTCTATCAAAAAAATTTACAGGCTAACACTACTTTTTTTAATGAATGGTACACTTTAGATATTGTTAAAACACAACAAGGGCATGTTTCTGGTGTTGTTGCATTATGTATGGAAACCGGTGAATTATTATATTTGCGTTCAAGAGCCGTTATTTTAGCAACAGGTGGCTCTGGCCAAATTTTCCAATCTACTACTAATGCTTTGATTAACACAGGCGATGGCGTTGGTATGGTTTTAAGAATGGGATTACCTGCTCAAGATATGGAAATGTGGCAATTTCACCCAACAGGTATTGCTGGCTCTGGTGTATTGATCACAGAGGGAACTCGAGGTGAAGGTGCTTTTCTACTAAATAAAAATGGCGAGCGCTTCATGGAACGATACGCACCCAATGCCAAAGATTTAGCTTCTAGGGATGTTGTAGCACGTTCAATGGCAATAGAAATTCGCGAAGGACGTGGGTGTGGTCCAGATGGCAACCATGTCGTATTAAAGCTTGATCATTTAGGTTCAGATATAATCAAAGGCCGGTTGCCAGGAATACGAGAGTTAGCAATAACGTTTGCCAATGTAGATCCAATACGAGATCCAATCCCAGTAGTTCCAACTTGCCATTACATGATGGGAGGGATACCAACTAACCGATTTGGGCAGGTATTATCGGTTACTTTAGACGGTGTAGAATCGTATGTAGAAGGTTTGTATGCTGTTGGAGAATGTGCTTGCGTTTCTGTTCACGGAGCTAACAGATTAGGTGGTAATTCTTTATTAGATTTAGTGGTGTTTGGGCGAGCAGCAGGGGAACATGTTGTCGAACACATGCATCAAGGACTATCTCTTAAATTTGCAACCGCATCAGATGTCGAAGCTGCTGCAAATCGTTTGTTTTACTGGGAGCAAAAGACTGGACAGGAATCCATAGCTAAAATCAGGACTGCACTTAAAACAGTGATGCAAGCAGAGTTTGGAGTATTTCGCACAGGAGAAGCGATGAAAAATGGAGTTTGCAAGCTCAAAGAATTACGAGAACGCTTAAAAGAAACCAAACTTGTAGATAAGAGCCGAATATTCAACATGGCTAAGATTGAAGCGTTAGAGTTGGATAATTTAATGATGGTGGCAATAGCTACGGCAATAGCTGCTGAAGCACGAACTGAAAGTCGAGGGGCACATTCTCGAGAAGATTATCTCGAACGTGATGATAAAAACTGGATAAAGCATTCATTATCCTTTGCGGATGATACGATTCGTTATCGTCCAGTTAATATGAAACCAATAACTGTTAAATCATTTCCACCTACAGTTAGAACTTATTAGGTAAAAGTAAAATGCTATTTTCTATTTATCGATATAACCCAGAAATTGACAAAAATCCCAGGATGCAAAATTATAATCTGGACTTATCACTTTGTGAAGGCGTTATGTTATTAGATGCCTTGATAGCAATTAAGGCGCATTTAGATGAAAGCATATCTTTCCGCCGTTCTTGTGGTGAAGGTGTTTGTGGTTCAGACGGAATGAATATTAATGGTAAAAATGGACTGGCTTGCATTACCTCTTTAGATTTTCTAAAAAACAGTGAAAAAGTTATTTTACGACCACTGCCAGGTATGCCAGTAGTTAGAGATTTAGTAGTTGACCTTAGTAATTTTTATAATCAATATAAACGTATTAAACCTTTTCTACAGAATTCAACATCAGTACCTGCAAGAGAACGCTTACAATCACCTGAAGAGCGTGCTGAACTAGATGGGCTATATGAATGTATTTTATGTGCATGTTGCTCAAGTTCTTGTCCATCTTATTGGTGGAACCCTGATAAATTTGTTGGTCCTGCTGCTGCTCTGCAAGCTGCCCGATTTATTAAAGATAGTCGTGATGATAAATCACAAGAACGACTATCTGAGCTTGAAGATGCTTATAGTATTTTTAGATGTCGCAGCATTATGAATTGTGTTAATGCTTGTCCTAAAGGACTCAATCCTACCGGTGCTATCCGAGACATTCGTAAAAAGATGCTAGATGAAGGTATTTAACAAAATATAATAGGAATGAATTTTTTGATAAATTAAATATTTACATCAGTTATCAATTATTTTAAAAATAACCTTATTTGAACTAGCCCCATAATTTTATTACACCATACTATAACAAAATTGTTATTTGCGACTAAAATGAATACACGGTGTACAAATATCCACTGATTATTTTAGATAAATTCGAGTTTTAACAGCATATGGTATTTAGATTAAAACAATATTAATGTAGCACCTATAAATCTAAATGAAAGTTTATACATAAGACGCTGTTCTAAAAATAGATTTAATGACATATAAAATATATTCTACTGTCAAAATTCAAGTATATTGTTAACAGTATATGTAAAACAAACTAATATTTAACAACCTTATGTGAAAATAAATATGTAATGTTGACAATAATGAACTGTAGTTTAGGGGGTAATTTAGATAGAAGTAAACTTAGAAAGAAAATTTAATAAAAAACTTTTAAAATATAAAATAAAGTGTTCAATGACATCTATAATAGATAATCAATTTTTATTGTTAATAAAGTTTTATTTTACGCACGCATATTTTAAAATCCGGAAACCCCTTTTCTTTTTTTTATTATGCATGACATTACAATGATAAATCCACGGCAAACCTATCCCTAAGGCTTGTAATGGCTATTATTTACATAATAGGTAAGGTTTAATCACTTTAAAAATTCTATCCCATCACAGTCTTTAAATTAAGCTTATATCAGTATATAAAAAAGACACAGAAGTTTTTAAAATATTTCTTACATATTTTACCATATTGCATAGTTGGCAAACTAACTCTTGGTGTTTAAAGGTATTATAATATATTTAATGTTGAAAATTATAAATTACATAGTAGGTATAATTTTAATTTGTAAAAGAGTATAAGGATATATTTATATTTATTACAGCATTAGATTTTTTTAAAGATATTAATTTTGATTTTATTCTGCCTAAAATGGATATTTAATTTTTTTCTTTATCAGGCCAAATTTCAGCATTAAAATACTTCTTAGCGCATTCTAAAGCTTTCCTTTTTCTCATTGTTTTACGTATTTTTTTTGGTAGGTCTGCAAAATCAGATTCAAAAGTGAATTTTAGTAATGCAATCTCACTTAGATTAGAAAGCCAATCTTTATATTCAAGTTCTCTCATTTTACCTTCTATTTTTAAATGTTGTTCTTGTTGTTTTTTCTTAACAGCAAGATAAGTGTTCATAGCTGCATCCTTTGGTGATAAATATCTTTCAGGAGTTTTACTTGAGTATGGCATTCCTTTTTTTAAGAGTGCTGTTAAAACCACAGTAGGTGAATTTTTAAAATCATTTGTAATATTGTTATGTTTTAAATCAAATGCTAAAGCATTTATGGAATCTTGAATTATTTCAGCTGATAATGTTAATTCTGGTTTTTTTTCATATTCTCGAAAAATTTGAATAATATGAGCTTGATTAAAACCTATTTTTTTTAAAGAAGAGTAATCAATTTCCTTAAAACTTAAATTCATAGTAGTAGTAGTAGTATTATTATTAATATTAATATAACTACTAACTA
>MPLX02370577.1_pt1 | contig 17019 bp, 11 predicted proteins | sample 1617341 | NCBI WGS metagenome assembly MPLX02 (sample SAMN05944804, study PRJNA350692) | marine metagenome | biome: marine; feature: ODZ; material: water; isolation source: 120 m water sample filtered on 0.2 um supor filter | place: Pacific Ocean | collected 2012-04-08 | depth 120m m | reverse complement strand
GTGGCAGATCAGGGGCATGCCTGCTGCCCTGAGGGTGATCAGTTGCTTGGCCGTCGGACCCTTCCACTGATGAATATACAGATTGATCCCCGCCTGCTTGTACCGCCTGGCGTACTTGGCGTCCTGCAGCCAAACGGCGATCGGAAAGAAATCCGCCCCTTGGGCAATCCCCGGGGCTTTGCTGTGGCTTGGCCCGGCTCTGTAGGCCGCATAGGGATCCACGCGTTCGGCCGGAGGAACCGCATTGGCCGCTGCAGAGATGGCCGTCAGCAACATGATCGTTATAGAAAGTTTCATAGTCTGCTCCTTTTGCCGTTTTGAATGATTCGCAAGGGTCTTAGCTCAGATTACTAAAGGGAAATTGGTTTTTCGTCAAGGCGCCGGTCCCGATCGATAAGACCGTACGGAATTGGTGAGCACACCCTTCTCTGCGGCACGGCTACAATTGTGGTAATTAGCATGTGTTTCATTTCCCTTCAGCTTTCAATTCCTTCTTGGTCTTGCCGCCGTGTTTGCGGAGGAGGTCGGCGGCGACGCCTTTAAGCAGATCGCGGCAATGTAGGTCGCGCTTGGGATTGCGTGACTCTTTCATATTGTCTTGCGGTTCGATTTGACTCACGGGACTTCTTTGAAGGGAACCTGAACGGAGGCCTCAAAGTAGTGCTCGTACCAGCGCGTCTCCTGACCATTGGGCGGGTCGGACGGCAGGCCGGGTGGCCGCAATTGATCAGCCCATTGACTCAGCCTTGCCCGCATTGCGGCTGCACGCTCCCGTTGTTCGGCCAATAGGCTATGTCGTTCTTCTTTGTCGCGGCGTAGGTTGAACAGCAGCTCACGGCCGCTACCGGTCACGATGTACTTCCAGTCTCCGCTGCGGATCGCTGCCTGGTCCCAAAACCTCCAGTAGAGACCTCGGTCGGTCGGTTTTACGACTCTGGTAGTGAGATAGGGAACCAGATCGACGCCGTCGAGCCCGGATCGATCACTGACTCCCGCCGCTGCGAGAGCTGAGGCCGTCATGTCGAGACTGATGACAGGATCGGAAACGGTCTTACCCATTGGCAGCCGAACGGGCCATGACCAAATCATGGGGACCCGGATGCCACCTTCGGCCAACATCCCTTTCTCGCCGGTCAGAGGGTCGTTACGCGAGCCGTCCCAGGCCGGACCAGGCTTATCGACGGGCAGGATGTCGGCCATGACTTATCCCGCATGGGCGCCGAGCGGAGCGCCGTTGTCACTTGTAAACAGGATCAGCGTGTTGTCCGCAATTCCCTCATCGCGGAGTAGTTTCATGATGCGGCCGACACCCTCGTCAACGGCGTTTATCATTGCAAGGCCCGTACGCCGACGTTCCGGCATCTCGCCCGGGAATCGGTCGAGGTATTTGTCGGGTGCTTCCAGAGGGACGTGCGGCGCATAGTACGCGAGGTACAGGTAGAACGGTTGCGACTTGTTGCGCCGAATGAATGCCAGGCCTGCGTCGGTCTGCACATCCACGCGGAACCGAGGCTCTTCAACGAACTGGCCGTCTCGTTTCAGATCGTTTCCCGCTAAGTCGAAATTACACCAGTAGCGACGGCTCTGGCCCATGAAGAACTCGTCAAATCCACGAGCTTGAGGAAAGTAAGGCATTGCCAGATCACGACGCACACGAACTCGTCTCCCGCGAATACCGTCGGATTGGTATTCTTTGGCCCACTTCAGACTTAATGCGTTAGGCTCCAGGTGCCATTTGCCAACCATTCCCGTGACATAGCCGGCGCTCTTCAAGTGGTCGGCGATGGTCGACTGACTCAGGGGCAGCGGACAATCAGGGATCGTGTCAAATCCAAAACGCTGTTGATACCGTCCGGTGAGCAGTCCTGCCCGAGAGGGCGAACATTGGGGCGCCGTGATATAGGCATCCGTAAAGAGCACTCCCTGTTCAGAGAGCTTGTCCAAATGTGGAGTCTTCACGTCACTCAGATTCTTGAACACACCCAGGTCTCCATATCCCCAATCATCGGCAAACAGCATGATGATGTTGGGCTTAGTAGATTTTTTTGATTCGGCCACCCCCAGTAGGGGTAACAAACCTATCAAAACTGGAATCAGTGCTTTCAATTCTTCACCTGTCTTGCCGCCGGGTTTGGAGAGAGTGTCTTAAGGGGCTTGACTAGATAAGAGGGAGTCGATTGAAGGCCGGGAACCGAATTCTTTTCCCGCCTGTTTATGGAGCCTGGAACAGAACTTCTGCAGGCTTCCGTCCAATCGCCCCCCACGCCTTGAACTCCTCCGCTAAGGGAAGCTTGAAGCCGGACAAGGCGGCGCGGCACTGGAGACAGGCAACCGGGCCCGCGCCTCGTGGCGCAATAGTCAATGTATCGTCCCGGGGGCAGGTATATCCCACGAGTTCCACCAAGTTCGGCTGGCGGCACTTGGGGCAGCATTCCGCGAACACATTTCGCGCAGTGAAAAAACGCTCGCCACATGCAGCGCAAATGTAGCCATTGGCGTCCGACTCCATTGACCCGAGAACCGGATTTCCAGAACAACCGGCGCCGGCAACACCCCACCCACCGACAACCAGGATCATCCATGCGAGGTTGCGGGCGAGTCGACGGCTTGGTGTTTTTTTTTCGTGCCCCATGGGTGAAATCCTGGATTCAGTTCCACATGAATGAAACGGTGTCCGGGGGGAGTGCCTAATAAGGGCCGTAATGGTAGGCATCATTGCCGAGTTCGAGACTGTAATTGTAGTTCTCCTTCTTGATGAATTCCACGTGGCCGTCGGCGAACAAAACGTTTTCCCCGGACTCACCATGGTTGTCCCCCTCGTCCGGGTAATTGTTGATGGCACCCGCGTAGCTGTAATCTGCCTCCTTGATCAGCCATATTTCCGAGGGACCGGTCCTGTGACCCTTTAGGCCAAATCCGGAGTTGGCGTGAATGTAGCCGTTGACAGAACTCTCGGTCTTGAGGATTCCCTGGCAACCGCCGGGGCCGATATAGGGAAACCCACTGGTGTATTGCTGGTTCTTCACGCCACGCCAGTTCATGGTCCCGAAAATCTCATAGCTGATTCCCGGATGGGCCCCCTTGCTCAAGGCAAACCTTTCCAGGTCAATGTAGATGCTCGTCCGGCCGTGAAGCCTTTCGATGTAACCCGGGTGGGTCACTGTTGTGGTGAGGGGACGCCCCGCGGAATCCTTTTGGCGGATGAAATTCTGCGTGTCTGGACAGATAACGGAACCCAGCGCGGGAAGGTAGGACGGGAAAAGCCAGTTCATGTCATCATCGCATGCGGCGTCTTGATTGGGTCCATTCCAATCGGCGCCCGTTAGTGCCCCACGCTCATCATCCTCGGCAAACATCATGCTCCCCAAGCCCATTTGTTTGCCATTGTTCATGCAGGCGATCTGTTTGCCCTTCCATTTCGCGCGGCTGAGCGCGGGCAGGAGCAGAGACGCCAGAATGGCAATGATGGCGATGACCACCAGCAACTCGATGAGCGTGAAAGCTCGCTCCTTCCGGGCTGCGATTGTTGTGAGAACGTTTTTCATAATCTTAGAGAGTTACGAAACTTGCAATGTCCACTATTCAGATTAACTCACTTAATTCTGCCGCAATCTGAAGAAGGCTTGATCGCCAATTGTCGATATATTGATCGACACTTTAGAACCCGTCTGGTCGGTGGCAATCGGAGTCCAGCGCCCGGACTGCAGATCAGGATTCACATCAACAGAATAAGGCTGACCACCGGGAATGGAGACTTCCAAAACAAGCTGGTCTCCTTGAATGTTCACACCGGTAATCGAAGGTTCCCCTACCGCCGCCGCTGGCAAACCACTCGTTCTGAAGTAGAGAAAATGAGCTTCAGTAGACCCCCATGTATGAAGTCCATTTCGATTTTCGCTACCGATTAATTGGTCGTTCCAAATGAATGACACGGTTTGTGATGGATCATCCATATCCCACACCAACATGCGATAATTTCCATTATTATGAACAAATTCGACCGCGAAAGGCCGCGCCTGTCCGAAAGGCCGTACCTGTTGTAGGTCAGGGGAGAGTGTGTTGTATATAAAGGATCGATCCTCGACCAAGATATCAGACCACATTCCGTTAGATTTTCGGCTAATATTGACTCCTTGAGGCATTCCTGCATCAGCGGAAGCTTGGTTGGAAAACACGACTTTGGCGTAATTATCGGCATCCAGAAAATCGTACACAAAACCAATGCCATCATTGTCGAAAGGGTGAAATCCAATTTCCAGAAGGAAGTTGGAGGATTCTCCAGCAGGTGCCAGCAACACCGGCCCTTCTCCATCGGCTCTTGGCACAGCCAAAATTCCAGTGGTGGAGGTTAAACCGTCGGACATTTGGACGATAGAGCCATGAGCGCTCACTTGCCAATTGCCCTTAAGAACAGCACCATCAGCGAACGGATTTTCCCAGCCCTCCGGCAAATCAGAGCCCAAAGGGGCTTCAGACCAATCTTCAGACAAGACCGTTTCACCCCCAACAGTGATGGTAAAATCGTTATACATCATTCCCGCGTCCACTGGTATACCAGGCACGGCGCTGCCTCCACTTTGCCCCCAATCTCCGATGCCTGCCCTGCCGGTCGCATGGGCCTCATCGGAGAATTCGATGATCACTTCTGTAAACGGATCATAGGCCGGTGGATTATCCACCAAATCGGTCATTTCCCAGCCAATGGCTTTCACGACGAAATCTGGACCGTTCGCCTCGACCGTGAGCAAAACCTGCTTGAAATTGTAAGCTTCGGTGTCATTAGCAGGGCTGGTTGAAATTCCAACGTCCCTAGCCAAATCAGTATAGACGCCATCCTCTTTCATCTGAACACTCAGTGCACCTCTAGGTGGACGCCATGGCGCGTGACTATCAAGGCCATTGATGGTAACTCGGTACCAATTCTCTTCATCCTGGTATCTGAAATAAAGACAGTTCCCGTCATTATCACCTACTACAAGTGTCGCTTGCAGGACAAATTCATTATCCCAATCCGAGTTCCAAACGTCGTCTCTAACGATCAGCCTTGGACCGTCAAAGCTGGCGTTGGCCACACTAAATTCTTCAGGAAAATTAGGGTTGGGACCTCCGGTTAAATCCGCGCCGATATGATCATTACTGTTTTCCCAAGCGCCGCGGTATCCATCACCAAAATCTTTAACAATCCACTTACCTGGCGCTCTGGGATCCCTTTGAACATTTTCCCAGTTCGAGGCTACAAGTTGAACTCCCCCTACGCTGGATTCAGAAAAATTTGGGTCTGTCCCTCGTTGGAATTCCTCCAGATTAGTGGGGCCATCTTGATCCGAATCACCACCCGGATTGGCTGACAAATCACCATAATTCGCCTGTTCCCAATCATCGGCCAGGCCATCACCATCGCTATCCGCCGTGAAATGAGCTGTTAGAATAATGGGCCCTGTAGCGGTGAAGCTTAGATTTGGATTTGCGGATATGGATTTTCCGGACCAACCAGCGAAAATGAAATTCGGATCAGCAACCGCCTCCAAGTTGATTGCATCATCCTGGTTGGCCCATTCTAGGTTCTCCCCGGTGACACGGCCTCCCGCGGTGGAGGTGGTTACTACTCTAAATTCATTTCGATATTGCCAGTTGAGGGAAGAAAACCTATCCAAGGTGAAGGTGATTGGCGAAGCAGTCCCGGTCGCCGGTACTGATCCGCTGCCCGTAAAGCCCGTCAGGATCCGACGAACATTGGGAATATCCGGATCTTCCACAACTGCATCGGCGCTAGCACTGATCTCGACCCCTTCCTCAAAGGAATTGATCCCCACCGGCGGGTCAGGATTCCCGAAACTGGAACTGACTTCCAATGAGACTCCACCCGCTAAATTGTCCACCTTGACCGAATCAAATTGAACTTGTCCCATGGCCCAACTCCACACACCAACCTTGCCGCTGTCAACCGTCGGCTCGAGAATCTCAATCGCATTATAGACAAATGACTGTGGAGAGACATCAGGATTGTCTACAATACGGATGTTCAATTCGTTTCCGGTGATCGAAGCGGCGAGATCAAACGGTTGCCCAGTCGTCGGCTCGAATCCATCGTCATCACCAGCGACCTCTACTAACACTTCCTCATAAAACCCGTCGACGGCTTTCTGCACCGACACCCCTTCTGGAACCCCGCTCGTCGCATTGTCTTGTGATCGAAAGGCAATCCGATAAAAATTGGCGTCGTCTTTATATCGCAGATAAACTCCAAAACCATCGTCATCACCAGCGATCATTCGTGTCGTCATCCGATAATCCGTCCAGCTAGAAACCCCAGCAACCAGGCCACCCGCCACAAAATCCACAGTGCCCTCAGCGTCGTTCCCCCCCAAGGCATTACTGCTTTCTACCAACGTGTTAAAAGACTGGTTGTCTTTTCCTACGGGAAATCCCCAATTTGGCAGGATGTTCAAGGAATTGGATCCATCTTCTCTGGACACCGGTACGGCAAGTGTCCAATCACCGAGAAGAGAAGGGGCTGCATTCACCAAAGGCGTGGGCTCAAGGCTTAAACTGTTGACCAAGAACGCAGGCGGTTCTCCCCCTGACTGCCCCCAGGAGAAGATGCCTACATTTCCACCTGCGGGACCTGGTAATTCCTGATTCTCCACCAAGACATAGGACATCTCAAAATCCGGATTACCCGGATCGTCCACTACAGTGAAGGTAAGTTTGTTATCGGTGGAAACCTTGATCGTGATATCAAAGGCCCTATTAACGGCAGGAACGAAGGTTTCTACATAATCCGGGGTAGCACTCCCAAAAAGATCTTCCGTGAGACCATCAACTTTTCGATCAATGTGCCAAGCGTGCCAAGGATAACCGGCGTCGATACGATTCTGCATGGCAAAGGTGATTCGGTAGAAATTCTGGTCATCTTGATATCCGAATATTAACCCGAAACCGTCGTTATCCCCAGTCCTTAAGCGGGCCTTATAAGTGAATTCATTGGGCGCGACCGTATCGTTGATGAGCATCACTGCCGTAGCAGTCGCGGAAAATGTGGCGTCGTCATAATAGATATTGCTATTTTCTGCAAACCCTTTTCGGATTTCGTCATAATACCAGCGTAACGGACCGGCTAAGATCGCGCCATCGGGTTGCACCGAGGTCCAACCTGCCAGAGTCCGTTCGAAGTTATCTTCCAGAAGTGGTACGCCTGAAGACAAACTATCTAACCGCACAGAATGAAAATCAACCCTTCCCATCGCCCAACTGAAAAATCCGATTTTGCCGCTATCAACGGTGCCACCGGTAATTTCAATTGGCCCATAGTTGAACACATTTGCAGCGCCGTTGGCATCTTCTATCACTCGAATGTCCAAGGTATTACCCTCAATCGTGGCTATGACGTCCAATGCCAAATTATCTGGTGGGTCTGCGGGAATATACTGAGAGGCGTCGTGAAAAACCTGTTCATAGACGCCGTTCACTACCTTTTGCACTGAAATGCCCTGCTGCACACCTTTTCCGGATGGTTGCCCCCGGAAAGCGATCCGATAAAAGTTAGCGGGGTCACGATAGCGCAAAACAATACCAAAACCATCATCATCGCGTGGGGTAATCCGAGTTGTCATGATATAATCTTTCCAGCTCGAAACCCCTGCTACTAAGGTACCAGCGATAAAATCCACCTGTCCCGGTCCGTCATTCCCCCCCAAGGCATTGCTGCTTTCCACCAAGGCATTGTAGGATTGATTGTCGGCTCCAACAGGAATTCCCCAGTTGGGTTGGATGTTTAAGGCATTCGATCCATCCGCCCTGCCGGACACGGCCGTCACCGAGGTCCAGTCCCCAAGAACAGCAGGTTCGGTATTCACCAAAGGGTCATTGAAGTCGTCCAAACTAAGATCAGAAACCAAGAACCCAGGAGGATTTCCACCCGCCATTCCCCAAGAAGTCAAACCAACCTGCCCGCCCGCGAGACTGGGAAGGTCTTGGTTATCGACAACTAAATATTCCACGGAATTTTCCGGATCGTCCGGATTGTCGAGAATGGTCAGCGTTAGCTTATTTTCAGTGCTCACGGAAATTGTCACGATAAAGGGTTGGCCTTTGGTAACGAGAAAAGTTTGATCATCAGGAGTAAAACCTTCTGAACCATTGCCAAAAAGAACATCGGTATTGCCTGCCTCTGGTGGGCCGCCCGGATGTTTGCGTTCTACGCGCCAGCCGGTTCCCGGAAAGGCAAATCCAGTATCAGGATCGAAGCGATCTTGGACTCCAAACATGACTCTATAAAAATCGGTTGTGTCTTGATATCCAAAGATCAGACCAAAACCGTCATCATCACCTGCGTTGATGCGAGCCGTGAAAATAAATTCATCATCAATTACTAGTGTGTCATTGATAAGCATCACCGAGTTCGAAAGGGCGGAATCATAATAGATATTGCTATTTTCACTAAATCCTCCCCGTTGGGCATCATAGTACCACCCCATCGGCCCTCCCCCAGCAATGGAACCCTCGGGTTGGATTGCCGTCCAGCCGGTGAGTCCACGATCGAAGGTATCTTCAAACAGCACATCCGGATATGCTTGATACCCGAAAAAAAGACAGAGCAACATGGTTGTAATCAGACTTGGCTGATGTTTCACATGCGAGAGACAAGTAGTTTTTGTTTTCATGGTAGATGTTTTACGAAAAGTGACTGACTTTTTGTTTTCGGGGTTAAAAAAAGAATTGTGCAGATATTTCAAGAGCTCGTATTGGTTGCCGTTGCATTATGGGAATTTTAGCATCCATAAAGAACAAATCCTCCCATTTTAAACGAAAAAATAATCATTTCTTGTCATTTGCTTGCCGGTATCGCGGGAACACCTTCCGACTCCCAGCATATTAGGATAACTCCTCCCATATAAAAAACGCAGATTAGACCTCATTTCTAACAAACTATTTCACTTTTTTTTGGGGGGGAATCCAAAGAAACCACCCCGCACCATAATCGGTCTTTTGCGAAAAAATTATCCGGGCCTTAACACATTGAAACCATCCCGACCAAATACAATAAGCACCTCCCACCCCTGCTCAAACATGAAGTGTCGTTCAGAGTTCGGCGATATGTTTAGGACCAATCCCGCAACATCCGCCGATGACGCGCGAGCCCATCCGCTTCCAGATGATCGCCTGTTTTGCATACTCTCCCGGTGAAATTCGCTCGCCCTGCCAGCCCCTGTTTTTCCAGACGCGACTGTCGTTTGCATAGACGCCCACAATATCGGTTATCTGGAGCTTCGATTGGAGTTTCTCGAGCGCGGCTTTCACGTATTCGCAGCGCGTGCACTGCACGAAATAGATCAACGGCTTTGTGTCACCAAGGATGTCGGCCGCTTCGGCCATGGAGACCCTGGCGAGGGTCTCACCACCGGAGCCACAGGTCAGTCCGACGGCGAAGTCACCAACGTCATGCTCGCGGGCAAGACGAGCAACGCCTTCGATCTCGCAGCGCGTCGTGAGTGTTTCGAAGATGATCAGATCGACGCCACTGTTTCTTCTGACTTGCAACTCGGGTACGAATCGTCGACAGGCTTCTTCGCCGGTGATTTGGCTCTCTTGGGCATAGGGTCCGAGCGGCTCAACGCTTCCTAGGCAGCTAGCAACCGCGATCTCGGCGTCCGGCGGGATTGCTTTCTTCGCGCTGTAGACCGCCTGTTCATGGAACCAACGGTGCAAGACTTCTAGACGCTCGGAGCTGGCCACGGCAGCGACACTTTCTGGAAGCTCACTCGGGTCCAGCTTCTCGAGGAATTCCGCGCACTTGGCACGACGTGTGTTGTGCGTGTTGGCGATGAGAATCCTTGCCCCGGCGGCGACGTAGTCGGCGTGGATCTGGTCGTTGATCTCGCGACCCGGCCCATCCACGAAGCAATACGAGCCCCACATCGCACTACGGACATCGATCCCACGGTCTTCGATCGCTGATCCCATCCCACCGTCCATGATGATCGGTTGCTCGTCCCTAGCAAGCATCCGGCGGAGGATCCCCTCCGGCATTGCGTGTGCTCCACTTTTCATGGATCGTTTTACAGCAACGACCACAGTCGGTACTGCTCTTTCCTACTACTGATAAAGATGTCCATGGGAATGGGCACCGTTAGAAGGAATGGTGGAGCCATGCGGAATTGAACCGCAGACCTTCGCATTGCGAACGCGACGCTCTACCAACTGAGCTATGACCCCAACCGCAACGGCGCGGCAGCCCCGAGCCGTGAAGGGCGGACATGATGCCTTGACGCCGCCAAACCGCAAGCCGTTTTCAGTCCCGGCATAAATTAGGTTGCCAGCCAAGCGGGCGACGGGACAAGCTGCCGCCGCATAAATGCCCAGCTCCAACTCAAAAAAGTTCCCCCGCCCCTGGTTGCTCACGCTTGGCTTTGTGCTGTTGTTTGTGGCAGCGGTGCCGTGGTATTGGGGCGATGGCGGCGGCGAGACGCCGCTGGTGCTCGGGATGCCGCTCTGGGTGGCAGTGAGCACCGGTGTGATGTTCCTGATTTCCTGCCTGACGGCCTGGGCGGCGTTTCGCACTTGGCCAAGCGGCGATGACGATGCGGAGGGCGGCTCGTGAGCAACATCCCGCTTGGCCCGGCGGAGCTTGGCTTCATCGCCGTTTATCTCCTGTCGCTGATCGGCATCGGCTACTGGGGCATGCGCGCACGCCGGGAGAACTCACTCAAGGATTTTTATCTCGCCGGCTCCGGGGTCGGTTTTCTGGTTTTGGTGCTCACGCTTTACGCCACGCAGTACAGCGGCAACACGCTGTTCGCGTTCACCGGCAAGACATTCCGCATCGGCTACGCCTGGCTGATGAGTGTGCATTTCATGATGGCAATCATTGTGGTGTACCTCGTGTTCGCCCCGAGGTTGCATCGCTTGGCCAAGCGCGAGAGTTTCATCACGCCGGCGGATTTTCTGGAGCACCGTTTCAGCCACCGCCCGTACACGGTGCTGGCCTCGATCACGATGGTGGTGGCTATCGGCAATTACCTGCTTGCGCAACTCACGGCGATGGGGCTGCTGCTGCAGGGCATGACCACGTTCGAACCGCGGGTGGCATTCGTCGCCGGGGTGATTCTGCTCGCGGTGATCATGCTGGTTTACGAGACGCTCGGCGGCTTTCGAGCCGTGGCGTGGACGGATGTGATCCAGGGCGGCATTTTGATGGTGGGCTTCGCGATTCTGCTTTTTGTCGTGCTCGACCACTTCGGCGGGCTGGCCAAGAGCTTCGAAACGCTGAAAGAAGCCAAGCCGGAAAAGGTCGCCGCGCCGGACGTGCTGACGATCCGCCAATGGTTCAGCTACATCGTCGTTGTGGGCATCGGCGGGGCGCTGTACCCGCAGGCGATCCAGCGCATTTATGCGGCGCGCAGTGGCAAGGTGCTGCGCAACGGCGTGGCGATGATGGCGTTCCTGCCGCTAACGGCTTCGCTGATCGCGGTGTTTGTCGGCGTCACGGCGGCGGCGTCGCCGGAGTTGGCCAACCTGAAGGACACTGAGTCGGATCGAGTTTTCAGCGAGGTTTGCCGGATTGTGATGGATCAATCGTTATTCCACCGTTGGTTGGTCGTTGTATTATTGGCCGCTGTGCTGGCTGCGCTGATGTCCACCGCCGATTCGGTGCTGCTTTCTGTCTCGTCGATGCTGACGAAGGATATTTACCATCGCCAAATCAATCCCGCCGCCAGCGAGGAGAAGTTGACGATGATTGGCAAATCAGTGTCGTGGGTTGTGGTGACCATCATGGCCGCTATCGCCATTTACCTGAACTCGCTCGAGAACAAGCCAACGTTGGTCAAACTCATGGACATGAAGTTCGACATGCTGATGCAGCTTGGCCCCGGCTTCATTCTAGGCATGCACTGGCGCGGCATGAAGCCAAGTGCCCCGTTCTGGGGCCTCGTCAGTGGCTTGACGCTGGTGTTCGCGCTGTACCCGGTGGGCACGCTGGTGAACTGGGGTGTTCATGCCGGCGTGTTCGGCCTGGCTCTCAACCTATTGGTGGTCACCGCGATCTCCAAATGGCCGCTTGGCCAAGCGCAACCACCAAAAGGGTTTGCTTGAAACCTGGCTGTTGAAACTCGAGACTCCCCGCACATGAATCGTGTTGCTGCACTCTTTCTGCTGCTTGGCCTCGGTGCCGGTGTGTGTGCCAAGGAGCACCGCTTCGACCGGGACAGGGACATCGTTTACAAGGAGATCGACGGCAAAAAGCTCAGACTCAACGCCTTCGTGCCTAAAGGCGACGGCCCCTTCCCCGCCGTACTCGTTGTTCATGGCGGTGCCTGGCGGGCGGGTTCGCGAACCCAGCTCACGATGTATGCCAAAAGCCTCGCCCGGCGCGGTTTCGCCTGTTTCTCCATCGACTACCGACTGGCACCGAGGCATAAAAGCCCGGCACAAATCGAGGACTGTCGCGATGCCGTCCGATGGATTCGCCAGCACGCCGCCAAGCACAAGACCGACCCCGGCCGTATCGGCGCGATCGGTTACTCGGCCGGTGGCCATCTGGTCTCGCTACTTGCCACCACCGGTTTGTCAAAGGCGGACGACCCGAAGGGCGTCGGCACAAAAATCACCGCTGCCGTCGCCGGGGGTACGCCAACTGATTTTCGGTCCACCCGCGAAAACTCCAAGATGCTCTCCTATTGGCTAGGGGGCTCGCGCAGTAATAAACCACATATCTATCACGCGGCATCGCCCGCCGCGTTTGCCGACAAGGAGGACGCGCCGATTTTCTTCTTTAACGGCTCAGCAGACATGTTCGTGCCGGTGAAAACCCACCGCACTGTCGGCTACGCCGGCCCGACCGCCCTGCACTCTGCACTGAAAGAGACGGGCGTCGAGACCGACCTGCACATCATCAAGGGCGCCGGCCACTTCCTTGCCATCTTCAACAAAACCGCGCTCGATGGCGGCTACGCCTTTCTCGACAAACACCTCAAGCCCTCCAACAAGCTTCGTGTCTTCCTGCTCGCCGGCCAGTCGAACATGCAGGGCCAGGGTGTCGTCGATTTTGATCATCCGAAATATTACAACGGTGGGAGGGGCATCCTAAAAAACGTGATGAAAAACCCGGAGCACGCCCACCTGTACAAGCACATCGTCAATGACAAGGGCGACTGGGTTGTGCGCGACGACGTCTTTGTCCGCCACCAGGCGAAGGAGGAACTCAAGACGGGCGGCCTGTCGGTCGGCTTCACCGGCTACGGCGGCAGACACCACATTGGGCCGGAATTTCAGCTCGGCCACCTCGTTGGCGAGACGTACGACGAACCGGTGCTGCTCATCAAGACCGCATGGGGCGGCAAGAGCATTTACAGGGACTTTCGCCCGCCCAGTTCCGGGAGCGCCACCGGTGAATTCTACAAAAAGATGCTCGCCGAATACCACGAGGGTTTGGCAAAACTCGGCGACGAGTTCCCGCAGTTGGCCAACCGCAAACCGGAACTCAACGGCTTCGTCTGGTTCCAAGGCTGGAACGACATGTTCGACGACGAGGCACTGAAGGAGTACGAGGCCAACCTCATCCATCTCGTCAGGGATGTGCGCAGAGAATTTAAGCAGCCAAATCTGCCGGTTGTCATCGGCGAACTGGGCAACGGCGGCCCCGAGGCCGGCAAAAATATGCTCGCGATCCGGGCAGCGCAGAAGGCCGCCGCGGCGGCGCTTGGTCCAAACACGGCGTTTGTGCAAACCACACAGTTCGCCCGGCCGGCCAAGGAGTCGCCCAACGTCGGCCACGGCCACCACTGGTTCGGCAACGCCGAAAGCTACTTCCTCATCGGCGACGCGCTTGGCCGGGCGCTGCTCGGGCTGGCCGGCAAATAATTTTAATATGCCCAAAATGATCCAACAAACGATACTCGCGATCGCACTTGTGTTCGGTGCACTTGACCAAGCGGTGGCAGAGAAAGAGGAAAATAAGTTTTACGATCCGGTCGTGAAAAAACTTGAGGGATGGACGATCAAGGTTGATCCCAAGCTGCTTCAAAAAGAGCACAAACAGTTTAAGGCGCAAGTATTCACCGCGCTGGCCAATCACCTCCAGCGGATCAAGTACATCCTCCCCGAAGCCAAGGTAAAGGCACTGCAAAAACTGCCGATCTGGCTGGACCACCACTACGAGCCGCTAGGCTCGATGCAGTACCACCCCGGCGCCGCGTGGCTTAGGGAACACAACCACGATCCGCGTCTCGTGAAACATGTCCACATCCCCCGGGCCAAGGCGCTGCTGAACCGGGGCCAATGGGCCAAGCACCCTTACGTGGTCCTGCACGAACTCGCGCACGCTTATCACGATCAGGTGCTCGAAAAAGGCTTCCAAAATAAGGCTGTCCTGGATGCCTACAACGAGGCCAAGGCCAAGGGCATCTACGAAAAAGTGCTGCTCTACACCGGCCGTACGGTGAAGCATTACGGACTGAACAACCAAATGGAGTATTTTGCGGAAAGCACCGAGGCGTACCTCGGAGTGAATGATTTTTACCCGTTCGTCCGCGCCGAACTCAATGAGCACGACCCGGGGATGTTTCAGCTTCTAAAAAAAATCTGGGGCGAAGTAAAATAGCACCCGGCCAGGCGGCCACTCATACCTGAGCCAGCGCAACATCCCGAGCACGCTTAACTGCCTTGCGACGATCGTTGGCGTCGAGTATGCGTTTTCGGAATCGTAGATGTTTCGGCGTCACCTCCACCAACTCATCGTTGTCGATGTACTCGATTGCGCGTTCGATGGAGAAGTTGATCGGCGGCGTCAGCATGATCGCCTTGTCCGCGCCGGAGGAGCGCATGTTGTCAAGGTGCTTGGCCTTAGTCGGGTTCACCGGCAAATCATCGCGCCTTGAGTTTTCCCCCACGACCTGCCCGGCGTAGACCTTGTCTCCCGGCGAAACAAACAAGCTGCCACGAGCCTGCAACATGTCCAAAGCGTAGGCCATCGAGATGCCGTTCTCCATGCTGACCAGCGTCCCGGTCGATCGCGTGACCAACTCTCCGCTGTACGGGCTGTACTTCAGGAACAGGTGGCTCATGACTCCGTTCCCGCTGGTGAGCGTGACAAGGTCGCTCTCAAACCCGATAAGCCCGCGCGTTGGAATCTCGGCGGAAACCGTTACACCAGAGGTGTGATGCTCGGTATTGGTGATTTTGCCCAGTCGCTTGCTTAGGTTTTCCATGACGGTGCCGAGATACGCCTCCGGCACCTCGATCCAGATCTGCTCGAACGGCTCACAGCGTTTGCCGTCGATGTCCCTGAACAACACCGTCGGGCGGGAGACAAGCACCTCGTAGCCCTCGCGACGCATCGTCTCGAGCAACACAGCGATCTGCATGCTGCCGCGGGCGTCCACAAGGAAGCGCGTGCTCTCGTCGGTGTCGTGGACGCTAATTGAAATATTGGACTTTGTCTCTCGCTCGAGTCGTGCACGGATTTCGCGCGAGGTGACCTTTTTACCGTCACGCCCGGCCAGCGGTCCGTCGTTCACGGCGAACTCCATTTGCACTGTCGCCGGATCGATCTCCACGAATGGCAGCAACTCAGCGTCGTCGGCCTTGGCCAGGGTGTCGCCGATGTCGATCTCGTCGAAACCGGCCAAGCTGGCGATATCCCCTGCCCCGGCTTGGGTGACATCGTTGGTCTGCAGCCCGGCAAACTGCTTGAGCTTGATAACTTTCATCCTCTGCCGCGTGCCATCCCTCCGCAGGACATTCAGCGCGTCACCTTGTTTGACATCCCCGGACAAAATGCGGCCGATGGCCAGGCGGCCCACGTAGTCGTCCCAGTCGATATTGCTCACCAGCATGCGGAATGGCGCATCTTCAATCACCGGCGGCGGCACACGCTCGATAACCGTTTCAAACAGGTCGTTCATGTCTCTGCGCGGGCCGTCAAGCTTGCGGTCGACAAAACCCCTTTTTGCGCTGCCGTAAAGGAACGGCGCATTGAACTGCTCATCGTCCGCTCCCAACTCAAGGAACAGTTCCAGCACCTTGTCATGCACCCACTCCGGGCGGGCGGTGTCGCGGTCGATCTTGTTGACCACGCAGATCGTCTTGAGGCCGTGACCAAGTGCCTTGCGCAACACCCAGCGCGTCTGCGCCTGAGGGCCGCTTACAGCATCGGTCAGCAGCAGCACGCCGTCCACCATCTTCATGACACGCTCCACCTCGGCGCCAAAGTCGGCATGACCGGGCGTGTCAACAATGTTGATGGTGTAATCATTCCAGTTGATCGCGGTATTTTTCGCCTTGATGGTGATGCCCTTTTCGCGTTCGAGATCCATCGAGTCCATGACTCGCTCGGCCACCACCTGATTGTCGCGGAATGTGCCGCTCTGCTGCAGCAACTCATCCACAAGCGTGGTCTTGCCATGATCCACGTGCGCAATAATCGCGATATTTCGAATGTGATCTGCCTTCACAAATATAAGCCGGGGAACAGAAATGGACCGAAACAACGAAATAGTCCGAGTCGGCCGCCCGAAGTGGCGACAACGAAAAACGATGACGGAATCTCCGGTGAGGGTTGACCCAGAATTCCCCGCGCGCGCAGACGGATACAGAAACCGCCCTGACTGTTCAAGCAAAGGTTTGCCACAAAAGCAGACAGAGTGCTTAACCAAACTGACAAAAAAAACACGGAAGGAGCGCTTGGCTCATACCGTGTTCTTTAAATTGATGCGTTTGATCAGCGCTTGGCCAAGGTCAGACTTTCAAATCGCCGCGGTAATCGCGGGTCAACCAGGCGGGATCTCCGCCGGAGGCGAAGGTGTTTTTCTTCGGGTTCCACTTGATCACCGTGTGGTTGTAGTAGGTCTGGTTGAGCAGATGACAGGCGATCGCCGTCCGCGCGCCGATGATCTCGTGCGTGCACGACTTCTTGCGGGTGCGCATGGAGTTGAGGAAGTCCGGAATGTGACTGCTGCTGCGGTACAGCTTCACCTTGGCATCCTTGAGGTACTCGGACTCCATCTTGTCGAGTTCCTTCCC
>MPLX02009708.1_pt1 | contig 17029 bp, 21 predicted proteins | sample 1617341 | NCBI WGS metagenome assembly MPLX02 (sample SAMN05944804, study PRJNA350692) | marine metagenome | biome: marine; feature: ODZ; material: water; isolation source: 120 m water sample filtered on 0.2 um supor filter | place: Pacific Ocean | collected 2012-04-08 | depth 120m m | reverse complement strand
TGGAGCTGGTTTGACTGCGCTGATGACCGTAATGATCACTGGTCTGATCCTGTGGAATTGCGGGTGACCCTGAACAAGACAGAGTTGTGCCAGCATTTGCAGGATATGGCTCTATCTGTCTGGGCTTCTTCCTCATCAAAACCTTCAACTCTCGTAGTGACAAAGCGGGAACCCATCGGTGAGATTTCCTAAAGCCGTTCATCGCACTCAGGATTGGTACCGGCGTCTGACGGTTCCTCAGTTCACTGTGGTCACCGGCTTATTGGTGATCGCAGCCGGGACCCTGCTACTCGTCACACCGTTGTGCTCTAGTGCAAAGGTGGGGTTATGGGAAGCACTTTTCACAGCGACTTCGGCTGTGACTGTGACGGGACTTTGCATCATTGATATTGGCCAAGATCTGACCAACTTCGGTCAGGGGGTGCTTGCAGCGATGATCCTGGCGGGTGGGCTCGGTCTGATGGCTATCACCACCTTTCTGCAAGGCTTTGTAGTGCGTGGCACTGAACTTAAGTGCAGGCTTGATCGAGGTAAAACCCTTGATGAATTTGGGGTTGGTGGCGTAGGTGCAACTTTTCGTGGGATTGCCCTGACAGCAGCAGTGATGATCATGATCGGTGCAACTGTGCTTTATAACTTTGGCTTCAACGACATAGATAACCCTGGGAAGCGGCTGTGGGCAGCGCTATTTCACAGCATCTCTGCCTACAACAACGCAGGCTTTGGCCTCTGGTCGGACAGCCTGGAGCATTACCGCAGCAATACAGTCGTCAACGTCGTGATCATCTTGTTGATCGTTCTGGGTGGACTTGGTTGGCGAGTAACCAGTGATCTTTGGAGTAATCGCAAGAATTTAAAACGCCGCAACCTCAGCCTTCATACCCGTCTGGTGATTCGCACATCCCTGGTGCTGATTTTGATTGGAGCAGTGGGCTTAGTGATTACTGAATCGCTAAGCCGTGAACATTTTTTCACCAGTATTGGCTGGTCTGAGCGACTGATGAGTGCCTTGTTTGGATCCATTAGTGCCAGAACAGCAGGTTTCACAACCGTGAACCTCTCTGTGGAGAATATTTCCGACTCAGGGCTTTTGCTCTTGATGGCGTTGATGTTTATTGGAGCTAGTCCTGGAGGTACCGGCGGTGGTATCAAAACCACTACCTTGGCTGCCTTGATGGCCGCCACCCGTTCAACTCTGCGTGGCCAGGACGATGTCGTAATCCGGAATCGTCAGGTTTCTGACAAGGTGGTGCTGAAAGCTGTAGGCATCACAGTGGCCTCACTGCTTTTCGTGCTGGTGATGGCATTGTTGCTTGGTATATCAAGCAACCTCAAGGGAGAGCAACCATTCACCTTTTTGGAAATGCTGTTCACCTGCATTTCTGCCTTTGCCACTGTCGGCTTCGATGTGGGTGTGACCCAAAAACTGAGTCATTTCGGTCAGCTAGTGCTAGTTATCGGCATGTTTGTAGGTCGACTCGGCATCCTTCTGCTATTGAGCGCAATCTGGGAAGCAGTAAACCGAGATCAACTTCACCGTCAAAATCGTATTGGATATCCGTCGGAAGATCTCTATGTCTGAACTCTGCTCCGCTGAGGAAACACGATGAATGAGTGGTGGAATTGGTCACCCCAACAGGGTACCCATCAACTGGGTTTCGCCGTAGTGGGAGTAGGCCGCTTTGGTAGTGCAGTTTGTCGTGAGTTGATTCAAAACGGTGCAGATGTCTTGGCGGTTGATCGCTCAGCAAAGTCAATTGAGGAGTTGCGTCAACTGGAGCCCTCGATCGAGGCAAGGGTTGTCGACTGCACTGACGAGGAATCAATGAGGGAAGCAGGTGTACTCGAAATGGGTACGGTTGTAGTGGGTATTAGCGAACCGATCGAAGCGAGCATCACAACCACGCTGATTGCCAAGGACAGTGAGGGCAGCAAAGTGCAAAAGGTAATTGCTCGAGCTACTAGCGATCTGCACGAAAAGATGTTGAAGCGGGTTGGGGCTGATCGGGTGGTGTTCCCTTCCAGAATGCAGGGGGAGCGGCTGGGACTTGAATTAGTTAGGCCCAACCTGATGGAACGCCTTGAACTGGATGAGCAAACTTGTATTGAGGAAATCAAGGTGCCCGATGAGTTTGTGGGACATTCCTTGCGTGATCTCAACCTGCGGAAGAATTACCTGGTGAACGTTCTGGCAGCGGGTCCAACTAAGGGGCTGTCGGTTAATCCTCCCGCTAGCTATGTGCTTGAAAAGGATCATGTGCTGGTGGTGATGGGTCTGACTGACGACCTCCAGAAACTTCCTAAAACCTGACTTCAATGCTTGTGCTGGGGCTGATGAGCGGCACCAGTGCTGATGGTGTAGATGCCGTACTAGCTCAGTTCAGTGGTACACCAGCTCAACCAAATTGGAAGCTGCTGAATCTTGTTTCCACTCCCTATCCGCAGGACCTTAGAGATACCGTTATCAAAGCGGGTCAGGGCCTGAGGCTTAACAGCCTCGAATGGCTTGAGCTCTCGGAAGCAATCACTGAGGCCCAAGCTCAGGCTGCTCGGGCCTGTGACCTTAACTCTCAGGCTGAAATCGTTGGTTGTCATGGACAGACTGTTTGGCACCGTCCTCCCAGCAAGGATCATCGCGGCGCCAGCTGGCAAATGCTGCAGGCACCCCTACTGGCTCAGCTGTTGCAGTGCCCGGTTGTACATGACTTTCGATCCATAGATCTGGCCCTTGGCGGTCAGGGTGCACCTTTGGTGCCCATGGCGGATGCTGCATTGTTAGGCCGAGTGGATGGCTGGCGTGGGGTCCTTAATCTTGGCGGGATTTCTAATCTCACCTTGATACCGCCGCGTAACGGCCCGGATTGTGGTGCTTCAGTGCTGGGTTGGGATTGCGGCCCAGCTAACAGTCTTGTAGATCTGGCCATGCATCAATTCAGCAAAGGCAAGCTTGCTTTTGATCGTGATGGGGCCATGGCTGCCAGTGGACGAGCGCATGCAGCCACGATCGAACGCTGGTTAAAAGAACCCTTCTTTCAGTTGCCGCCTCCCAAGTCAACAGGTCGTGAGCAATTTGGCCAAGCTGATTTGGAAAACCGTCTGCAAGAACTCCCCGGGCTGCCGACAGCCAATTTTGTTGCCACTCTGACCGCTTTTAGTGCCGCTGTTGTGGCGCAGGATCTAGAGAAGCTACATGCCAAAAATGGGCTTAGGCCCTTGGAGCTGGTGGTTGCTGGTGGTGGCAGCCGAAATCCAGTATTGATGAGCGAGCTGAGGCAACGTTGCCGCGGCATGCGAGTGCACATCAGCGATGAGCTGGGCCTCAGGGCTGAAGCTCGAGAAGCATTGGCTTTTGCTTTGTTGGCCTGGTGGCACAGTCTTCGTCACCCTGGCAATGCCCCAGCCATAACAGGGGCCAGTAAGTCTGCAGTGCTTGGTGTTAGAGCTGATCCAGGCTAATTGGCAAACAAGTTGAATGAATGGCTCATCAGATCACCCCTATGGGGAAGGGCGGTATAGACGGAGTCGGCGCGGAGCCCCTCTCAAGCGCTGAGGCTCTTGGGCTTCCAGAGCAGATCGGAAAATTTCTGTATTAGCAAGAGACGTCGTTGAGGTTGCGGAACTTTGACCTTGCTCGTGGCGCTGAACACCTTGCTGAATTAGTACTTTGGCCATATTGCTAACGGTGCGGGATTCCATCTCGGCAAGAGCTGCCAGGCGGGCACAAAGTGCTTCAGGCAGTACGACTTGAACTCTTGGGGACTTGGGCTTCCCACTGGATGAGGTTTGACGGGTAGCCACGACCCAAAAAATGTAAGTCCTACTAATAAGTGTACAGAGGTGTGCAAGGATAGTATCCAGCACTATGCTGAATTCACTCCTCGGAATGGTCTATTCCGCTGGCCCAGTTCAAAAGATCTCTTGGACCCTCGGAATAACTAAGGCCATCTCCTCTCCCCCGCAATCGTCTATCAGGCCACCAATAAGGATTGCCCCATGACCAAGCCCACCCTTCCGCCTTCAACTCGCAAGAAGGCCGCGCAGACAGCAAGCAGCCGTATCAAATCCAGCAGCCGTATCAAATCCAGCAGCGGTATCAAATCAAGCAGCCGTACCGCGCTAAGTAGCGGCCGGCGTTCAAGTCGGAGCAAAGAAAATAGCGATGTGCTGGTATCTGCCGTGATCAGCAGCTATTTACTTACGCACCTGCATCAAGTCTTGCAACGGGCGGAATATGGCGCTGTCAAAGACGGACGTGAATCCCATGCCGCAAATTTTGCTCAACTGCGCAAAGTGCTTTGTATGGATGCCCGCAGCATGGAAGATGCATCAGCAGCAGGCTCTAGAGAGGTTGACTTGGAGCAGGCAGCATGAACAAAGAATTGAGTCAAATCACTACAGGCTGAATAGGGTTCCAACAGCCACTTCCTTTCCGATGAGCAGCAATGCTTCAGAGCTCTACGAACGTATTCAGAACGATCAGAAGCACACCAAGGTTCTCTTCCGTCAGGCCCTCCAAGATCCGCAGGGAGCCTTGCAGGCAATTTGTGATCTGGGGAGCAGCATGGGATTACCGGTTACGCCTGATGAAGTCAAAGCCCACCTGGCCAGCTTGGATGACGCAGAAACTAAACAATGGCTAATCAAGGCCCGGGGGGGGCTTTAAGGCCAGGAACGGAATCAAGGGGGCGTTCTACCTGAGCAGGCGGGGATTTCTCAATCCCGCGACGGTCATAACCGCCGCCGCCTGCCAAGCTCCAAAAAAACCAGTAGCTGGGGATTGCCAAGCCGGCAGCCAGTAAAAGAGCCGTAATTTGTTCGAGTTTCACCATGGCCGGGAATCCGGAATGGGTAGCTTCCAGTCTGCCTTTAGTTCGAAGCCCGATGATGGTCTAGTGGTTGATTTCACCCTGTGCTGCGACTTGAGCGAGTTAGCAAGATCTATCCAACCGGGGAAGTCCTCAAAGATGTCACCTGGGAAATCAAGGCTGGAGATCGGATTGGACTGGTAGGTGTTAATGGGGCGGGTAAAACCACCCAGCTCAAATTGATCGCAGGACTGGAGGAAGCCAGCAGCGGCCAGATAGTGCGTCAAGGGAATCCACACATTGCCTATTTGCAACAAGAGTTTGATGTAAATCTCTGCCGCAATGTGCGGCAGGAGCTTTTTCAAGCTTTTGGCGAAGCTGCTGTTGTGGTTAATCAACAGAGCCTTGTGGAGGCGGCCATGGCTACAGAGCGGGCTGCAGAAGATGCGGTTTATCTCGATAGCTTGATCAAGGATTTAAGCCGTTTACAAAGTCGCTTTGAAGCCCTGCATGGCTACGAGCTAGAGGCTCGAATCGAAAAACTGCTACCTAATATTGGCTTCAGCTCCGAGGGTGCCGATCAACTGGTAGGGGACTATTCCGGTGGCTGGCAAATGCGCATTGCCTTGGGCAAGATCCTTCTTCAAGAGCCTGATCTTCTGCTGCTCGACGAACCTACAAATCACTTGGACGTGGAAACCATCCAGTGGTTGGAGGGATATTTGATTGAGCAAACCGCCGCCATGGTTGTAATCAGCCATGACCGAACCTTCTTAGATCGGATCTGCACCCAAATCGTTAGTACCGAAAGAGGAGTCTCGCGCACTTTTATCGGTAACTACAGCGCTCATCTTGAGCAGAAGGCACTCGAACAGGAAGCCACTCAGGCTGCGTATGAACGTCAGCAGAAAGATCTCGCCAGTCAGCAGGCCTATGTAGATCGCTTCAGGGCTAGTGCCACACGAAGCACTCAGGCCAAGAGTCGAGAGAAACTCCTTGAGAAAGTGGAGCGAATCGAAGCTCCAATTGCAGCTGTAAGCGGCCCCAGCTTTCGCTTCCCTGATGCACCACGCTCTGGTCGACAGGTGGCGTTAATCGAAGATCTCAGCCATAGCTACGCAGAAAAGATTCTTTTTCTCGGGGCCCATCTAGAGGTAGAGCCAGGTGATCGAATTGCTTTAGTCGGTGCCAATGGCTCTGGCAAGTCAACTCTGCTGCGCTTGATCATGGGTTTGGAAGCTCCGGATGACGGTCTGGTCTCATTGGGAGAGCACAACGTGATCGCTGGCTATTTCGAACAGAACCAGGCAGAAGCGTTGGACCTAACTAAAACCGTGATTAACACGATGTTTGAAGTCGTGCCGGATTGGACCCAAACTCAGGTGCGTTCGTTGCTCGGAAGCTTCTGCTTGAGCAATGATTCTGTCTTCAAAGAGGTTGGCAAGTTGAGTGGTGGTGAGAAGGCTCGCTTGGCCCTAGCGCTGATGCTTATACAACCATGCAATTTGTTGGTGCTCGATGAGCCCACCAACCATCTCGACATCCCTGCCAAGCAGATGCTGGAAGATGCGCTGCGGGCATATGAGGGTGCCGCTCTGTTGGTTTCTCATGATCGCTACTTCATTTCGCGTGTAGCTAATCGCATCGTGGAATTGCGCGATGGAGAACTGGTGCTTTACCGCGGCAACTACTCCTATTACCAGGAAAAAAAGGAGGAAGAAAAAACCGCTGCTGCCGCTGCAGTAGCCCTGGCAGAGCGAGAAGCCAAACGCTTGGCCAATCGCGATCGCCAGAGGAAGCGACAAGCCCAAAAAAAGACTGCTGGCTAACCCGGACTCTCTCCGCTTGGCAAAAAAACTTTAAAAAACATTAGGCAGGAAGACTCATTTCTCTTTGTGGACTCAAAATATGTGCATAAGCTGACACCACTGTTTCTGGTCCGTAATGACGAACGCCTCTGCCCACCGTGCTGGAGACCCCCACATCACCAGCTCGACCAGCGACGTAAGCCATGACCACGAGCAGACTTGGGATGCAGTTGAAACTTACTTCGAATGCATCACGACCTGCTCGTTGGATGACGGTGAATGCATTACTCGCTGCGTAGATCAATTGCGAGACTCGGACGATTGAATGGCTTTTGCCAAGATCTCAACAGAGATTGCAAAGTATTTACGCTGGGATAAATTTACGGTGGGATACGAAGTCTTCAGAAAAAGAAATTGCTTGAGCAATTTGGTTTTCGCTAGCTACAGAATGATTAGGGATTAGGTGGGGATCAAGGGGTTTGCATTGCCTTCAGCTCAATAGGTATGACAGTTAGTTCAATTTGATTGTTGCCCCGAATTAGTCCGAGCTTGAGTGGTCGCCCCGCTCCATGATTATCAATCGCCGTTACTACTTCAGCAGGGCCCTTAATGGGCTGCCCTTTTACTGAAACGATCACATCATTAACCTTTAAACCGGCAATAGCGGCAGGCCCACCGGGCACTACCGAGCGAATTACTGCCCCAGCAGAGCCGCTAGTGCCAGGTTGGGATAGCGGCACTGACGAGAGCCCAACACCCACGATCGGGTGACTGGCCCAACCACGCTCCACCAGTTGCTTTGCGATGGCTATTGCCCGGTTGATTGGGATAGCAAAGCCCAGGCCGGCCCCTGGCCCGGAGCGAACGAGTGTATTTATTCCCACTACATTGCCCTGAGCATTTAGTAGAGGGCCGCCGGAGTTGCCTGGATTGATGGCGGCATCGGTTTGAATCAAATCCAACCGCTTTCCAGAGATCCCAAGCTGGGAAACATTGCGGTTGAGGTTGCTGATAATTCCTAAGGTCACAGTATTTTCAAGACCAAACGGGTTGCCAACGGCAATAGCCCAGTCCCCGACCTGAAGCTGATCAGAATCTCCCAATGGAGCACTCGGCCAAGGCCCCTGGCCATCTAATTGCACTACCGCTAGATCTGTAATCGCATCCTGACCCACCAGTCGGGCCGACACTCTTCGACCATCTGGCAATCCCACCATGAGCTGATCGCTTTTCTCAACTACATGGGCATTGGTCAGTACCAATCCCGTTGTCGAAAAGATCACACCACTTCCTTGTCCCCGTTCGATTCGGGAGCGGGGAGCAACTCTGCCGGACTGGCCGAAAAAGTGTTGAAACAGGGGGTCCATCAATAGCCCCTGGGGCACACCAGTTGTGCCCAAAGAACGGATAGTCCGTTGAGTTTCGAGAGTGACGACGGCAGGCCCACTGCGGGCTACAGCTTCTGCCACAAACGATTGTCTGGATAATTTTGATGAGGCTGTTGCCGCCGGCAGCGAACTGGCAGTAAATGCCGAAAACACTGGCAGACAAACCAATCCAGCGCCTAATAGAAGACCACCACGACTCAATCTGCTCCAGCTTGAAGTTGGAGGGAAGAGTCGGAACTCTGTGGAGGATTTCTCAAGCAACGCAGACATAAGCCATCAAACAATCCTTTGATGGCTTTGACAGTAGGCAAGGCGTTCAGGCACAACGGAGTTAATCCTTGTTAGAGCTGTGACCGAATACGTCTGAGTTCGATTGATAAAACCTTCATCTCCCGACGAAACCGCTCAAAAAGCCCCAGACTGAATGAACTGTTGCAACAAATCATGGATGCATCGACCCCGTTGCCATGCTTTCGGAAATTTGAACAGTCTTTGCTTTGTGAGGCACTTGCCATTGGCAGGACCTTTCAAGGGCAAGCAATGATGAACACCTCTAGGCGATAAACCAATCGCCTTTGTCGCAAACCATGAAGACTCTATGGATAACTCCCTGTTCCCGATTGTTTACGGCGCTGCCTTCTTCATCCTGTTGTGGCAAGCCTTTCGGGTGATGGGGAAGGGTTTTAACGCTGCTCAGCAAACAACGCGTAGCCAGGCAATTAAGAGCAACTCAAAGGGTGATCGCACTGGTTTGATCACTGTTCATCCTGAATTACTAGACCAGGAAGGTCGCATCACAGATGAGGAACTACTCACCGTTCGCTTCTCAGGAGACAACGAGCCACCTCAGTCAGCGGAAACTCCTGCTGAATAAATTAGAAAGAGAACGTCCAAGGCCGGCACGGGATTGGACTTGATGGGGGAGGCCCTGGTGGATCAAAGAACACGCATTGTTGCTGCTGTTATTAAGGCAGTGAAGTTGCCTCCAAGGTTTCGATTGCGGCTGGTGAAAGAAGATCCTGTGCGGCTTGAACTCAGCCTCACTCCGGCCTACGGCAAACAGCCAATTCTCGTGGGATTGGTGGAATCTCAAGACCTTGTTGCTCGGCGAGATCGAGAAGGCCGCATCCCTAGAGATTTGCAGGGAACATGGGATTGGACGGTTCGTCATGGAGATGTGAGCACCGGAGGTTGGAATCCTTTGCTTAAAGAAGCCCTTCAGACCATGTTTGAGACAGGATTGCCAGCCATCGTCTATGAAGAGCTCACAGGTGAGGACTATCACCCAGTTGACGGCGCTCGTCACGTGCGTTGATTGTTGAGGATGTGAAGCCCTGCGAACTACTAGGGCTGTAAACAGGGGTCAGGGGCTAGACCAGTAAAGTCCATGCTCTTAAGGTTTTCTTCATGACCAGCCTGCAGCTTTCGGCAGGGCCTTTCGTGAGGCTTCTCTTTGCCATTGGAGCGCTAAGCAGTCTGATGCTGTTGATTCTCCTAACTTTGTTCAGCTGACTGGTGAGAGCTTGGGAGAATTCCCGATCGACTCTTTACTTTCGCAGCTCTCAGAGGCGCTTGCTGAAAGCGCCACCGTGCTGCTGCAAGCGCCTCCAGGAGCCGGGAAAACTACCAGAGTCCCTCTTGCTCTTCTTGGGGCTATCAATGGCCAAACTCCTCTTCCAGGTCGAATCTGGATGCTGGAACCCCGACGCTTAGCTGCTAAAGCAGCAGCGACGCGCTTAGCCGCAAGTCTGAAGGAACCCTTGGGGGGGCGTGTTGGCTTCGCTGTAAGACATGAACAGCTGCGTTCAGAACGAACTCAATTAGAAGTGATCACCGACGGCTTGTTCCTGCGTCGTCTTCAGAGCGATCCGAGCCTAAAAGGGATTGATTGTGTGATCTTCGATGAATTTCACGAACGAAGAAGGGATAGCGACCTTGCTCTGACTTTGCTGAGAGAAGCACGCCCGCTGCTTCATCCAGAGCTAAGGATTCTGCTGATGTCTGCCACCCTCAATATTGATGAATTACAAGCTCGCTTGCCAGAAGCAACTCTTTTGCAGAGCGAGGGAAGAGCATTCCCGGTAATCACTCAACATCAGCCGCCACGCCCAGATGAATCTTTGCCCCACCAGGTGATGCGAGCCATTGAGGTTCATGCCTTATCCCTTGCCTCAACAGCTGCATCTTCAGCAACAGCCTTATCTGCAGCAACAGCCGTATCTGCCTCAACAGCCGTATCTGCCTCAACAGCCGTTTGCTTCGGTTCACGCCCCACAGTTTTGGTCTTCCTGCCTGGACAACGTGAGATCAAACGCACCCAGGAGCTATTGGCGGCGCAAGAAAGTCTTGATCACTGGGAGATTGCTTGTCTTCATGGCCAGCAACCTCTGGATGTACAGGCGCATGCATTGCTGGGTGCTGAATCGCCTTGGTTGGGCAAGATCGTCCTAGCAAGTTCGATTGCGGAGAGTTCCCTCACACTTGAAGGAGTTTGCTTGGTAATCGATAGCGGCTTGAGTCGGCAAAGTCGCTTTGACCCCAATACCGGCATGGAGGGACTTGAAACTGTGCCTTCCAGCCTGGCAAGCGCTAGTCAACGTCAAGGTCGAGCTGGACGTCAGGGACCAGGTCAATGTGTTCAACTCTGGTCTCCAGCGGAACAACTGCGACGCCCAAAACATTTTCCTCCAGAATTGCTTGTGGCTGATCCCATGCCAGTGGTGCTTGAGCTGGCGGCCTGGGGTGCCGGCCTAGGAGAAACCCTGCCATGGCTTGATCCACCGCCTCAGGCAGCGTTGCAGAAGGGGATGCAACAACTGATCAATCTGAATGCTCTCGATCGAGATGGACGGATTACCACCTCAGGACGTCATCTATGCAAACTTGGCATACACCCAAGGTTGGGAATCCTGTTGCTTCAAGCTCAGGCCTGGGGCTGTGAAGAACTAGGAGCCGACCTTGCCGCCTTGCTTAGTGATCGCGATCCTTTGAATAGCCATGAGTTTGGCTCCGACTTGATTGCTCGTCTGGAGTGGTTACGTCAAGACTTGAGTGAAGTGCATCGCTCTATCAGAAAGCGCCATGAGCAAATGCGTCGTCTCAGCAAAAAGCTGGTGCGTCAACTAAATGCCATTCCGCATCGCGCTGATTACAGCAAGCAAGCCGAACAGGACTTCTCGGAATACGCCCTGGCAGCACAATTGATCGCCAAAGCCTTCCCAGAATGGTTGGCTCTGGAAAGGCCCGGCCAAGCCGGGCAATACCGTTTGCGACAGGGGCGCGGCGCTCTACTCCACGAGCATGACCCGCTTAGGTCTACGCCTGCCTTGGCAGTGGCAAGGGTGGATCAGGGCCAGGCCAACACACTTATCCGATTAGCACTCCCCCTTTCGATGCAATGGGTGGAGAAGCTGTGCGAGATAGATGGTGAGTGGTGTGAATCACTGAGCTGGGATGAAGAGAGCTCCAGGATTCGAGCTGAACGACATTTGAAGGTTGGTGAACTACTGATCCAACGCGAACGCCTCCTTGAACCTGCACCTGAACGCTGCCTGGAAATATTGCTGGGAGTCTTGTGCAATAAGGGCCTGGAGCAACTCCCTTGGGGTAGTCGAAGTGACCAACTTCGGCAGCGCCTGGAGCTAGCCCATCGTCATCTGGGCAGTCCTTGGCCGCCTCGTGATCTTGAACACCTTGCCAATCAACCAAACTCCTGGCTCAATAACTCCCTCTTGGGTTGCCTTGGCTTTGATGACTTGGGCGAGGAAGGTTTGATCGAAGCTCTATGGGGAGACCTCCCCTGGGAAATGCATCAGAAACTAGAGCTCCTGCTGCCACAGAGATTAACCATTCCTTCAGGTCGATCTGCTGCGCTGAGTTATGGCGATGGAGAGGTGAGATTGTCGGTGAAGCTTCAAGAAATGTTTGGTTGTGAAGATGGTCCAACATTGCTTAATGGCAAGCTTCCCGTGACCCTTGAGTTGCTGTCTCCAGCAGGGCGTACCTTGCAGCTCACCAGAGATCTATCAGCTTTCTGGGCTGGTAGTTATCAGCAGGTGAGACGCGAGATGCGCGGTCGTTATCCCAAGCATCCTTGGCCAGATAACCCTCGCGAAGCTAAAGCGACTGCCAGCATCAAAAAACATATCCGCGATTGAGATGCAGGCAAGCAGGGGAATCTGCATTAGGAATGCATCTCCATCGCAATTAAGGCCGTCAAGATATTTCTAAGCTTTGTTACGTTGATGAGGACTTGGAGCTTCTAATGCCAGACAAAGCTCAGCCACAGCCTCGTTTCGGCTTCGTCAACTTTGCAGAAACCTGGAATGGCCGTTTGGCCATGATCGGCATAGTCATTGGCCTTGGCACCGAACTGCTGACCGGTCAAAGCATTCTTGCTCAGATGGGTCTGGGCTAGATGCCCTTGAGTCTTGGTAACAGAGCAAGCAAATGCATCATGTTTGTTGCTGTTTTTCAAGCGATAAAAGTTGCTGCAGGATTAAACCGCAAAGGCGGTGGTCCACAGTAGTGAGACCCTTGCTTTATTGACTTGGCCCCGTTCTTCGTAAACAACCGACGCGACGGTGCACGTTTGATAAGTAGCGCACTGGTGTTTTTCGCAATCGCGTCTACCCAGTTAGATCATGCTTGGGGTCAGGCCCTTGCTGCGCTTAGCGTCGTGACCTGCCTTTATTGGGGCCTGGCCTACAGACGTCTTGATCGCTGAATCTCTCCCAAACTATTCGGTCCGCGAGCTAAACGCTGCCATTGGCACTCTGCTGGAACGGGGTTTTGCTCCCCGCTTTTTGGTGGAAGCCTCGGTTTCCAAGCCACAGGTAAAAAAGGGCCATCTTTGGCTAACCCTTACTGATGGTGACGCGAGTATCACAGCAGTGGCCTGGGCTTCGAAGCTAAACCAACTGACTTACAGACCTGTAGAAGGTGATGGGGTAACGGTTGTTGGCAAAATCAACTTTTGGGCAACTAGAGCAAGCTTGGCCGTACAGGTAATCGACCTTCGGCCAACTCTTTCCACGGTGCTTCGTCAGTACGAAGTTATAAAAAACCTACTACTTAAAGAAGGTGTGATCAATGAACTTAGGCGTCGAGCATTACCTAAACATCCGGCAGCTATTGCCATCCTTACCAGTGTGCCGAGTTCCGCTCTTGCTGACATGCTTCGCACAGCAAAAGATCGTTGGCCGCTAACTCGATTAGTTATTATTCCAATTCCAGTACAAGGTGATGTAGCAAAAGAGATTCAATCCGTTTTGCATTATCTGTCTAATCAGTATCAACAACTAGGCATAGCAGCGATAGTGCTAGCAAGAGGAGGTGGAAGTCGTGAAGACCTGATGGTGTTTGACGATGAATCCCTCTGTCGTGAATTGGCTGATTTCCCCATTCCTGTAGTAACTGGATTAGGGCATGAGGACGACCAGACCGTGGCTGACCTGGTCGCTGACCATCGGGCCGCTACGCCAACGGCTGCAATGGTTGCTTTGCTGCCAAGTAGGGAGTCGGCTAAAAGCGAACTGATGCAAAGGCGTCAACGACTCGTGGATCACAGCAATTGGTTGATTCGTAAACAACGAGAGCGGCTTTTAGATCGAGGCAAAGTGTTGGAGTCTCAACAACCGCTGAAGCAGATAGAGCTTCAGCGAATGCGCTTGAACCAGAAAAATCAGCTCCTTGAGGCCTTATCTCCAGAACTCTGGTTAATGCGCGGTTTTGCCATCGTCAGGAATAACCAAGGCAAAGCCCTACGAAGTGTGGGTGATGTATCTGCGCAGGACAGTTTGAACATCCAACTCAGTGATGGTCAAATCGATGTCACAGCAGAAGCAATTCATGCTCAAAGTGCATCAACATGAAAAAAAATTCATCGTCAGAGAACGCTTCTAAAAGCACCGGTTCGAGAGGGCAAAGGCATGCCATTAACACAGCAAAAGCAGCGATTGAGAGCATGCAGGAGCAGTGGCGCCAAGATGCACAGTCGCTCAGTTATGAGGAATCCCTCCAAGCACTTGATCTACTGCTTGTTCAACTGCAGAACGAAAATGTTCCCGTAGAAGAGCTTCAACGGTGCTACTTACACGCAAAGATTTACCTGGAACACTGTGAAGCACTGCTCAACACCGTAGAGCAAAATGTATTGGAACTCGATGTAGATAGTTTAAGATAATTCCCAAACTTATATTTGGCCAGAGTATTTTGCCTGGATTATTGATACCTGAGTTCTTTTTTATAATTGTTCTAAGCCAAGCATTCCCTGGCTCCCAATCTGTAAACTGTGAGCCAGATTCAATTACTACTTTCTAGTAATTGCATAGCAGGAGGCCTCTATGCGCATAAGTTTTGCAAGAGCATTGAAATCCCAGCTAGAGTTGGACAAGTTAAGTTTGATCAATGGGCATGATTTTTAATTACATACTCCTGACTTTAATCATGTGGCCATTTGTAGCGCTGATTGCGGGATGGTGCTGCCAACCTCTGTTCCCTGGCAACAAATCTTTCGATTTGCAAAGGAATAATGGCCGAATCACCTTTGCTCTCCGATCACTAATCATCTCTGCTGCCCTATCAGCAATTGCCTGCTTTATTGATTTGCCAATTATCAGTCAACCCCCAGCCATGGGTCTTTGAACTTAAGAGCAGCTTTTGCTTAAGGGTGCACTACAGCTGCTTAAGATAGTAATAATATATATACAGCGAATCGTCTGCCTTGCATAGCTGATTTGTTAGCATATATTCTATTGGCTTATTAGTGAAATGAAAGCACCAAACAGCTGGCTTCAATGGGTTTACTTGATCCTGGCGATCACAGGAGGGATCCTTCCTACAATGGCCAATATCGACTTTATGAATCAATACGGACCGGCTTTTGATATTAGTTTATTTGTAAAGCTATCTAATGTGAATCCTGCTGCGCAATCATTGTCCCGTGATCTGATCATAGGTGCTGGAGCTGTAACCATTTGGATGATTATTGAGAGCCGTCGACTTCATATGCGTCATCTATGGTTAGTACTTTTGAGCACCTTCACTATTGCCTTTGCATTTGCAGCCCCATTGTTTTTATTCCTGCGTGAGCGTCGTATGCAAGAAATGGAAAGAATAGGTTGAGAATAAATTGCACTATTTCTGGATTTGGATTTGACTATATTCAAGGTTGTTTAATGATTGGCAAAGTTCTGTCTAGCTGCATATATGCCAACGGAATTCAAGCGAGATCGTTAACCATCTGAGCCGGCATCTTCAGCAGTTATGTCAATAGTGGCATCACTGGCAGGTGTAGACATGCTCGCATCAGATTTAAAACTTGCTGAACCTGTCGTATCCGATAAGCCTGCACCACATACAGGACACTGGCCAGAGCTGCTTAGCGTACGCATGCCACAGGCCTGACAGGTCACCATGCGGGATTGGAGAACTCGCCATCCCAACCAACCAAGACCAGTTAGTAGGAAAGGTAAGACCAAGGCGGCAAGCATTAAGCCGCCAGCAAGATCAAGCAAAACTCGTCCGGCTGCAGTGGGCAATAGCAAGATCAGCAGCAGGGCAAACCAGATCAGAGGAGAAGGTCTTGCCATTTTTCAGTTTAGAAAGCGGAATTCTCGCCCGATCAAGAACTCCAGCGCTGTGAAGGTTTCGATCAAGGTCCAGTCATTAAATAACTCCCTATTCATCAGGGAAACTACAACCATAATCAGCAGCATTAGAGGCCCCGCCAAAGGAGTAAACCCCATAATTACTCCAAACTTACCTATCGCTATGCCCAAAAGTGCAATTTCGATAAAAGCTAGCTTTAATCGAAGAGGGTTCGTTCGCAGAAGTGAGGGTTTGATCAGTAACACATCAATCATTTTATGTTGAGTAGAGCTAAGTAAAAATCAGTTTTTTAGCGGTTTTGATTTTTCCCGTTGTTGTCGTCTCATTCCCGCCAAAACTACGCTCCAGCACTGCCCAAAGTAAAGGATCACACCTACCATCCAGACCCAAAAGGTGAGCACCAGCACGCCGCCAATGAAGCCATAGGCTTGAAAACGAGTACCTAGAGAAAGAATGCTTCGACTGACTACTAGGTTGAGGATTGTTAGCAGAGTGCCAATTAAAAAGGCCCCAGGGATAAGTGGCCGCAGTGGCACTCGCCTACTTGGCAATAAAGCTTGCAACAACAACGCCATACCCGATAGGCCGAGTAGTGGCAGGACGAATTGGCCTACTTCAAGCACAGGAATTCTGGACAACAACTCAGCAAGCCAAGGTGTTGAGCGGATGAGCACATCCCAAACAGCGCCTGGGATCATGCGCATATTGACACTGATCTGATCAACAACAACAAGTAGCCCAATCAGGATCACAACAAAAAAAGCTTCTACTCGAGCACGAAGGAAGCGGGTTGCCTGAATGATCCAAGGTGCAGGCGTTGAAAGAGGTGGCAACAGATCACGCCAAAGACGATCAGCGCCACGCTGCAAAGTCAGATAGGCATTGCCTGCAGTTACCATCAGAAACACAGCTCCGAGTATTCCTGCACCGAATCCCTGCTTGACAAGTTTCACCAGTGTTGACTCCACCAAGCCCACAACAGAGGGAGGTAGGACTTGTGCGGTGAAATCAATAATCTGCTGATCAAGACCTTGTTGTCGCCCCAAGAACCATGAGGCCACTGACAGAGAGATTAATAAAATCGGGAAAAATGATTGCAGCGTGTAATAAGCAAAAGCAGCGCTGAGATCTACACAATCACAGCGCATCCAGTGTTCATAGGCCCGCCACAAACTTCCTAAAAACCATCTAGCTTTACGGCGCCAATAGAACTCCACGATTGCATTCATCTGCTGCTAATAACGCTAGCGCTAGCAGATCAAAAATCCGAGTGTATTAGTTGATTATCTTCTTGTAAGTCCCCATTGAAGTGGCCATCAAAAAAGCCACCCTTTATGGGTGGCTTTTTCTTTGCAAATCAACAATGCTCATCACGAGATCAATGATTTGTATTTGGAAATGTTTTACCTGGCATTGA
>MPLX02056095.1_pt1 | contig 17046 bp, 12 predicted proteins | sample 1617341 | NCBI WGS metagenome assembly MPLX02 (sample SAMN05944804, study PRJNA350692) | marine metagenome | biome: marine; feature: ODZ; material: water; isolation source: 120 m water sample filtered on 0.2 um supor filter | place: Pacific Ocean | collected 2012-04-08 | depth 120m m | reverse complement strand
TCGCAGTGGAGTCTGCTTGCCAGCCCCCTTTAAGCATAATTCTTTCAAGTGGCTCACCTTGCTCTAATAGATCAAGTGCTGCCCCTACTCTAAATGAATGGCCGAGGGGACTTCTGTGACATCAGATGATAATCGGAAGATGGTGCGGGTATGGGCCCGCATGCAGCGTACGGAGCGTCGTCAAGGTGGCCCGTTGTTTCGTCGTACCGCTGATTGCCACAAGTTAATTCGCTATCAGCAAAATGCCATTTCCCGCCTCGCCAAGGCCATTCGGTCGGCGTAAAAAGTCACAAAACGAACCCATTTCTTATTTTCTTTCTAATCTTCGATAAATAGGCTTATCGGATATTTAAACAGCTGCAGCTATAGGCTGAATCCTCGCCACTTCTTTTCCGATGGCTTGCTCAGCCACCTCTAGCTCATAATGGTGTTGCAGGTTCATCCAGCTTTGCGCGTCAGTGTTAAAATATTGGGCCAACCTTAGCGCTGTTTCAGCAGTAATTCCTCGGCGTGCCCGTACAATTTCATTAATACGTGCTGGCGTAACGCCTATGTGTTTAGCAAGTCGATTGCTGGATAAACCGAAAGGTTCCATGAACTCATGCTTTAAAATTTCGCCCGGATGTACAGGATTTAGGCGTGTCATAGTAATCTCCTAGTGGTAGTCCACAATTTCAACGTCATAAGAATGACCATTTTCAAATCGAAAACAAAGCCGCCATTGTCCGTTAATACGGATACTGTACTGACCCTTCCTATCGCTTTTTAGTGCCTCCAACCGATTCCCGGGTGGTGTACGAAGCATATCTAGGGTTTCAGCGGCTTTTAGTTGCATCAATTTGCGTTGAGCAATGCGCTCAAACGCCATAAAGCGTCTGACACGATAGTTGTTAGCAAGTTTTTCGGTATCACGACAACTAAAGCTCTTAATCATTATTGTATAGTATATCGATAAACGATATATTGCAAGTAGCAACCGCTGCCAATGTTTGACTAAGAAAGCATACATGGCGTGACAAAGCGGTTAGATCGCGACCATTTGATGGTTGTGCTAGCGTCTATAGGTCGGTTAGTCAGTGGATTACTTGTCTATTAATGGATGAAAATCACAGCAGTTGATCATGCAGGTGGAAATCATTAGTTGCGTAAAATAAGGACATGCGCTTACAGGGTTTAATGCGGATTGACGAGTAACTGATAAGTGCTGTTATAGCGGATTAACAGCCTTGCAAATACAGCCATCAAGATTTATCATGATATAAAATGAAATTTCATGATGGAGTGCGGTTATGTCAATAGCAAGAGAAAAATTTGCAACTCAGGTTGATTCAGCTCTTTTGGAGTCAGTCCGAAAGCTTGCCAAGTCAGAGGGTAGGCAGATCCAGGCTGTGGTCGAAGATGCTCTTCGGGACCATTTAGATGCCAAAAATGGAACGCCAGATCGTGAGCATGTGATGACCGCATATCTTAAAAGTACTGAACGTTTCTCAGGTCTCTATAAAAAGCTAGCGCAATGAGCTTTGACTATATTAGGGTCGATGACATTCTGGCTATTCATGCTGATCAGATAGAGCGTTATGGTGGTGGCGAGGGCATAAGAGATCCCGGCCTTTTAGAAGCGGCCTTGTTCCGTCCTCAAACGGGGTATTATCCGACATTAATCGATGAGGCGGCAGCCTTATGGGAAAGTCTTTCTCAAAACCATCCTTTTGTTGACGGTAACAAGCGAACGGCATTCGCTGCGACTTATGTATTTTTGGCAATAAATGGACTGGATATCACTGCGACGGATGACGAAGCTCAAGACTTTGTTTTAGGGCTTTACGATACATCGAGTGTAAGTTTCGACAACTTGCGTGCTTGGCTGGGTGAAAATACCAAAGTGCTCTAGCGCCGCTCATATAGGATTGTTAAATGGCGATAACTACCCTTATCGATGCGATCATAGGAGGGGCTCGCAGAAGATTATTAACTAGGCATCACATTATTTAATATCGTATTTGTCATACTTACTTAATTGGGTGGGGATATAGCCTTATCTGTGTGGCTAGTTGTTTTGAGGTGGCCCCATTTCTTTTCTATTATGTAAAAGTAGCGCCAGTAACAAGAAGGTTCCTGCTTGCATTGCAAATATCCATACCCACAGTGGACTCGATATTGTCAATAGCTCGGTCAAATATAGAATAAGGGGCAATATTGATGAAAAGCTTGCTAACAAAATACCTGTCATTGAATTAGCTACTAGAGGTGATTTGCATCGAATTATGAGGAAGTGGTGGATGAAGTTGTGAAGGTGATTATTGTCTGAATAAATAGGCGATTTTCCTTGAAGCATTCTTAGGGACATAACGCGGATTATCTCAACACAAGGGTAACTTAGGAAACTCGCAAATAACCAGATTGACACAGCTTGAGTGTTAAAAACTTGATAAGCGACGAGTACGATCAGTGCGCCAATGGAATAGGCTCCAAAATCGCCCATAAAGATCCTTCCGGTGAAAATATTAAAAAGGACAAACGTTGATATGGCTAAAATGAGTGCCCAATACAGCGGCTCGTTGGTCAAAAGGTAAACAAACAGGAAAAAAACGGCAGCAATAATACCTAATAATCCATTAGCCCCATCCACCATATTGGAGGCATTGGTAAACCCAACTAGAACAAATGCCGCCAGAATGATTGTTACCGCAGGTATATTCACCAGCTCGCTATATACGGAATATCCATGTAGGTCTGGGAGCCACTCTGGAGCCCAAACAAAGCCAACGATGCTTATTGCGAACAATAAAAGCATCCTCTGCACGGGTTTCAATCCAAAATTAATATCATCAGCAAACCCAACCAGGCCAATACTGAAAGCCAGCCAATGATAACCCGTAATGGTACCTAGTTTGTCTCCATCCGGCTCAATTAAGAGTGCAACGGAATCGCTGAGCCACGGCGCGCCAACACTGAAAAGCAGCACTGAAAAAAAGATAGCTATGCCGCCCAGTCGAGATGAATCTTTCTGTGAAATGCCGTGCTTACCTTCTCGGTCTACACCGAAGGGCCTTGAGGAGAGCCAGTAAAGTAGTGCCAGTGTTAGAACAGATATCAGGCCACCAAACAGGACTGCCAGGATAAATAGTCCCGGTAATACCAGTGGAGAGGTGACCCTTTCACTTTTATTACTTAGAGCTGTGGTGCTCACGAGCCAGCCCGTGAGCGAGACCCCATGCACAACGCTTTCAATTTAACTTTTTGGTATTTCAGCGCGACAGTCACGGGTTTAACCTTTTCCTGCAAATTATCGTAACTTGATCTCAATATCCGGTAACGCATAATGAAGTATCACCGCGGTTAAAACAGCAAGCATTCCTCCTAACAGGGTGCCGAGGATACAGATCAACGCCCTTTTCGGTTCCGACTTTAGCTCAGGGGCATAAGGAGGATCCAGGACTTGAAAAACGTAATCTTCTGACACATTAGCCAACATGATGGTCTTGGTCTGCTCTTCAATGAGCTGCGAGAAGATAACATCCATGTTGACTAAGTTAGTATTTTCTCGCTGTTCATTGAGGTAAGTAATTGCTTTTGTGGCTTCCAAAATGTCGGTTTGACGTAGGCTATTGCTAATGCCAGCGATAACTAAATTAACCCACTTCTGAGCCACATAGGGTGAAATATGCTGAACAGTGATTGAAACTAAGCCAGTTTTCGTATCCTGGGTTAGACTGAACATTTGAGCGAACTTTAAATGAGCCTCTTGCATTGAAGGTCTTGGATTACGCGGAGGACGAACATCACGAATCCAATTACCGCTGACAACATCATAATTTTCTTTATCGATTTCAAGTGTATTAGACGAAGGTTCCCATTTTTTCGCCGCCATGAGTTCAACCAGAATCCCCTCGTAAAGGTATTCTTCAAAAAACTGTTTGCTCTTCATCTTCTCCATAGCGATAAGCGTCTTGTTGCCCTCCTCTCCGCTGGGCAACTGTATACCCGCCATTGCTGCTAACCCTCCATACTGGGCTGCTAATCCAGAAATGCCACTTTGGCTGCTTCTAGGCGAAAGCAATGCTGATGATTCATAAATGTTGGGCAGCATTAAAGCATAAACGACCGACAATACTGCGAAAAAGCCCGTAATTGCGACGATGAACAGCTTTGCATTCCACAGCACGAAGAACAGTTCTTTGAGATCAATTTCGTCTTCATACTGTAAGTGGTTAGAGCTTTGCTCGGAGTTTTCAGATAATTCATTCACAGGATTATTAGTTGCTCATGTTAAAGAAGGCTGCAATCGATGCCATGGATTGAAAGACAATCGAAGTCACAGCATTGATTCTATTTAGCGGTTGCTCATAGTCCAGATTGGTCGGCACTACAATAGTATCACCGGCTTCTATTCCGCCTTTACGGCTGAAGCCCGATAGCCACATACCGCCGCCTCGAGCGGGCGTTACAGAACCATCAGCTTTGATTACATAGGTGCGTTTTTTGTCCGCGTAACGCGTTTCCTGCCCTGCTAATGCTATAAAGTCAGATTTGCTGCTGCCTTCATCAATAAGGAAGGTGCCAGGATGAAAGACTTCGCCGGCCACTGAAACGGTTCGATTCAATCTCGGTATGTGAAGCGAATCTCCATCCTGCAATTCAATATTGGCTTTCTTGCTTCCCTTGAGAATGCTTTTGATGTCAATGACTATTCTGCCATCAATGGCTGCCAATACCGATTTTTTTAGCCCTGATGCATCAGTAGTAGCATCACCCTCACCCTCTTCTTCTATCGCTGCGTCGGTTGCCAGTTCACTCTCAAGTCTTTGTACAATTGTTTCCGCCTGAGTCAATTGTTGTTCTTTAGCGACCTGATTGATAAAAATAGCTGCCTCAGGGAAAGCTTGATCTGTTAAGCCTCCAGCCCGATTAAGGACCGAAGCCAGGGTTTCGCCATTTTCGATCGCATAGATACCAGGGAAAACGACTTCACCGCTAAGAGTAACATTTTGTTCTTGTTGCCAACCGGGAATTGTATTTACGCGTACTATGTCTCTCGGTTTAAGCTGGAAAGAACCCATGTCAGAAACACTAGCAAGGTCCACCTCTAGCAGTTCGATTTTTTCTTTTTTGTCTGCTGTTATAAATCGTCGAGAGACTTCAGCCTGATCAACATAAGCACCTTCCGCGAAGCCACCCGCCAGATCAATCAAGTAATTCAGTTCGCCTGATGCCAGAATTGGGTAATCACCCGGCATGCGTACCTTACCTTGTATGGTGATGATTTCGGCTTCTCTGGCGGCTGTTGCCTCATTGCGTAATTTAGCATTAACATCAGCCAATAGTTCTGATCGATTTGAGCCTTCGCCTGTTACTAAATCTAAAATGAGCACTTCGTCAAGCGGCTTCAGAATTGGGTCCAGCTCAGACCCAGGGTTTTCAAGCGCAGCTTCAAGAGAGAAAGGTATGACTTTAATATCAACTAAGGACTCGTCTTTTCGCAGGATCAAGGCAACATCCAGGTCCACAAAGAATTTGAGGTAACCGCTTCCACCTGCAAGTGCTAACAGCGAAGACACGGTTTGCCCTGCAGCTAAGGGATAATCTCCAGTTGTTTCAATCGCGCCTTTTAAAGTCACTGTTAGTGGCCACTCACTACCCAGGGTTTGCTGTACTAACTTTCTAACGACGGGCTTAAGCATCGTTAGCCGATCTTCTCCGGGTTTTTCGGTCAATGAAAACACGAGCACCTGGTCATAGGGTTCTAGTAACAAATCAGCATCACCGCCGGGTTCTGCAATTGCACTGCCTAAATTAAAAGGTAATACTTCGATATCCAGTCTGAAATTCTTGCGTCGAATGACCAGGCTAATAGCAAGATCAGCACTTTCCTTTACGTCCCCGTCGATGTTCTTAATAAACGTTGAAATACGTACACCTGGCATCCAGGCAACAACTCCGGGCCGTTCTACCTCTCCGATTAGCGTAATCGGGTTCTGCATTCGTGTTGCCATCTCTTCAACGGTAATGATATCACCGTCAAATAGTTCTGAAGACAGTGTTTCCTTGAGGGTCAGGTCGAGATTGTTTAGGGTCGGAAGATCAGCGCCTGGCACATAGCGCTGTAACAAGGCCTGGGACGTATAGGCTCTTGATAACAGGCCGCCTGCCATGTTCAGCAGGTCTTCAATGGTTTCGTTAGATCTGAACTCAAATATAGCAGGTCTTAACACTTGTCCCTGGATACTGGCCATGGCACTGGTCGGCGGGACAAAAACCACATCATTGGTCTGCAATCGAATGTCTTTATCCAGCGAGCCCTTTAACAGCAGATCATACAGATCAAATGTGGCCACGGTCTGGCCACTTCGTTTTACCTGGATATCTCGATAACTTCCTACAGGTGAGATACCCCCAGCTGTGTAAATTGCCTGGGTAATCGTGGTGAGCCCAGATACAGAATAATTGCCTGGCACCTTAACCTCACCCGCCATAAAGACATTGATGCTGCGCAGGCGACCCAGGGATGCGACGACATTAGTCCCTATCAACTGCTGCTTAACGCGGGCTTCGATGACCTTTCTAGCTTCTATCCAGGGTAGTCCCGCTAAGGCGATGGGGCCTAATTGCGGAAAATTAATGGAGCCTTCACGGTTGATTACCAGCTCCGACTGGAGCTGTAGGTTGCCGTAAAGCAGGATAGAGATATTATCGCCAACACCCAGCAGATACCCCGGCGGTACCGGGACATTATCGACAGGTGCAAAAGTAGTGACCTCAGCATCGAATATTTGCGCTCCAAATCGTTTAAGTTCAGGGGCAATTTCGAGGGCTTCCGCAGGCGCCTCCATGTCCACTGCCTGAGCAGGCGCGGCCTTATCAGGTGCCTCTTTTTCTTCATCCTCAGCTAAATCAACCTGTTTGATAGGGGCTGCCGGTTCTGCTAGAACTTGAGCAGGCTTAGCCGCGGCAGCTTCAACTAGGTCAGTGATGTCAACGCCATACTGCTTTGCCAGGGCGCGCTGTTGTGCTGGAGACATCTGCTTAAACTCGGCAAGCAGCCCAGGGGGAATCTCGGGTGCCGTTTGCGCTAAACCGCTTAATGCCAGCAACGCTATCCCCCAAACTATCAGGATGTAATTCTTTGTATTCAGGGATGTTGTTTTCATTGAGTGATTGCCTAAATTATGCCCGATATCGAGAACTATAGCGTTTGTTAGATTAGCCTGATCTGCTCTCTGGACCAATTAATTCTCAGAGCAATTATAACCTATCATCGCCATTACGGATAATGACCTGGGGCATTTGGTTAGATAGATTTAACGGAATTAGCCTGGTGCTGGATATTAAGACTCTGGTGTGCAATGGCTGACTAGATTTCTTTCACTTTGTGGCTTGCTTATTAGTGTTAAGGCAGTGCCTGCCAGACCAACCACCGCGGCACTTTCAATGAGCCGATTATTAACCAGATTGTCGCCTAGGCGAATACAACTTGAGGGGGGTGGCAATTGACTCCCTATAACGTCTGCTTCTGCGACTTTGGTACTCAGGGATGAGCCTAGGTCTATGAGGGACGCCGTGCAAACAATCGCAAAAAAAAGTGTTGTTCTTGCTAATTTCTTAGCCATTTGCATAACAACAATCACTAATCACTAAGGGACGGACATTTAATCACTTTGAACAGAAAATTTGAAGTGTTTTATGTTCACCTTTATCCAAAATCAATTAGAAAGTGTAGTAAAAAGAGTGGGTTACCTACTACATTGAGTATCATTGGCAGTTCTCTTCATATTACTCTCCAGGGTTAGAACGACACGATAATACCAGCTGAAAGCTGTGCATAGGGATGCTCAAAGAAACGGCTGGTCTTGCGGTTGTAAGTAATGGGGTCGAGGCCCAGCAGGTAATTAGAGGAAAACTCGGCTCTGATGTAAGTTGCCAGAAATCGTGACGGCGCGAACCACAGCGATGCGTTCAGAACAAAATTATGGTTGTAATCTTTCTCTGCCGAGCCTGCCTGATACTGGTCACGTCCGACGTAGACATAACCTATGGAAGCAGCTGCCAGAAAAGAATCGGCAAATGTATAGGTGAGACCAATATCATATCGAGCGGATTTTTCTTTCCATGGTGTACTCTGCGGTAAACTATTTCGTAGTTCCGTTAGCGCATCACCCAAACGTCTACCGCCAACTTGTGCATTAAGCAGAAAATCCGATTGAATGTCGAAAAGCGGTGATGTGGTTACCACCGATATTTCAGACTCCTGGTACTTAAGCGCCTGTTTCAAGGTCAGCCGAGGGGACCATACCAGTTCTGCCACTGCTCCGATAAACCAACGGTCCTCCTCTGCTCTTGTTGAAAGAACGGGATAATAAACCTTCTCACCGGTCTGAGAAAATAAATCACCATCAAACAACCTGAAATCAGCGTTATCACAATTGCCCCCGAGCAATGTATCGCCATAGTCATAGCATTCAATATCAAGGTCGTCCTGATCGCGATTCGCTATCCCGGCAAAAAGTTGGGTTTTAAAACCAAACCACTTGCCTATAGACCACCTGAGGTGAACTGATTCTCCTGCGAGATCAGTCTCTACATTAAGAGGTTCAGCGGTGCGAATTACGGTTCCTTTTGAGTTTTCATCTTCGTAGGAGAGCCAGATATTTTCGGTTACCTTTAGTCCGAGACCGATGAATGTAGCCGAAGCGCGCTCCGGTTTTGAGGTGCCGCCAAGTCTGGAAGAATAATTAAAGACATCCAGGGATTGATCAAAATAAGTATAATCGATGATTACATAGCCGCGGTTAACGCTCGGATTCGGAAACAGGTTGAGGAAATACTGCTGATCTGAAAAAGCGATAGCGGGCATAAAGCAGGACAGATACAGCAACCCTTTCCCGATTATCAATATCCAGTTGATTTTCATTAACGCGAAGTCCTTCTAGCAAAACGCTATAACTATAAGTTAGTTATAACACCATTATAAGAGTATAGGCCAGCAGCATTGAACCGGGTTAACTTGCTTCATCGACTTAGTAGACAGGTGGAAACCAAACAGGGAACTAAAAACGCAGCCCGAAAGCTGCGTTTTCTTGTTTTAACACTACCGCTTGATTTTACTCAACCGATAGCACTGCCTGAACGCTATCCATGGGCAATCCATCGTAGTGAAGATTATCCAAACCAGTAATAGTTACATTCAGGAAGTAATCCCCCGCCACAAACGCGTCCGTTAGGCTATAAGAGCTGTTTGCACTGAAGAACGACATCAAACGAACGTTAAGATTATCAGGCAAATCTGGAGAAGCACTACTGACGGAAACCCAGTCTACATCAACGTTAGTAAAGGTAGTCTCCACCGCCGATCCATCTCGCGTTATGATACTTACCGCCGCGCTCTGAGCAGCAGGAACAGTTACTACAACATTAGAGCCATCCGATGACCATTCAACCGTGATTTCTCCGGTTACCTGCCGCTCGCTTTCATCACGAGTCGAATCTATACCATCTGTAACACTGATCTCAACCGTAAACGATCCGCTCTCCCCTGTATCAGGTACCTGCGAGATCTGAAAGGTCAATTCTGGTGATGCAGCCGGAGATATATCACCATCCGCCAGAGCGATGAGCGTGGCTAGATCAATCGAATCTGTAGATATCACTTGCAGCGTTTCTCCCAGCATCATCGACTTTGCTGTATCAGTATCCACATCGCTCGAGTCCACAATAGCCACAGATCCAACACTAAAGCCATTGCTGACTTCAAGAGAAACATCTGCCACTGTGAAAGGGCCCTGCACCCTATTAACCAAATCTGCCCCGTAATAAAGATTAGGCAGCTGCGGTGATGGCTGGTCTATCTGCACGTCCATGAAGTAAGAGCCTTCACTGAGGAAGTTAGCAAAAGTAATATCGCTTCCTACTGCGGTTAAAAAGGTAGCAATCTTCACTTCCAGAGACACATCGGTGGTCGTCCCGTCTACGAAACCGTCAAACACATTACCAAAATGTACGCTGTCCGCATCGACATTAGTGTAGGTCTTCTCTATTGCTACACCGTCTCCATCAGTAAAGACTACGGTAGCAGTCTGGGCAAGTGCCCATCCCGTGACCGCGTCTCCTGTTGAGGACCATTCCAGGTCGAGCGATGTAGTGATGCTTCTTTCACCGGAGCCTCTGGTTGCATCACTACCGTCCGTTAGGGTCGCTGTCACTGTCAAGGTGCCGGTCTCTCCACTGCCTGGAATGGTACTAAACTGTATAAATAGCTGAGGCGAAAGACCCCCTTGGCTGGTATTATCAGCCAATGCTTGCAGATTGGTAATATCTAGGCTGTTCTGGGGAGCGATCGTAACCGTTGACCCACTTACTGACGGATCAGCCCCATATACAACACGGCCCCCAGCAACACCATCAACATAATCAATTAATCCTACATATTTTACCCCGAAGCCATTCCCACCTATAGTCGCATCTAACGGGTCTAGGTCCGCTGAGTCAGCAACTCCATCTCCATCATCATCGGTATCAACATTGTTACCGATGCCATCTCCATCGGTATCAACCCATTCGGTGCTATTCGTCGGGAATGCATCCTGGGTATCAAGGACACCATCGTTATCATCATCCGGGTCAACAGTATCTGCTAAACCGTCACCATCAGTATCGGTTGCATCGGCATCTACCGGTACATCCGCAAAGATCGTCCCTGTATCCGTTGCCGTTTCAAACGCTTCGACTGTGATTTCACCACTGACCACATCAGCTACACTATCCTGCACACTCGTTTGAGCGGCTGTTGCCACAGCAATAGCTAGTGCACTGGTGGGATTCACGGTCGTATCGCTTGCTACTGTATTGACAGTGGCAACAACCGAAGCTGTAGCATTAATGATGGCCTCAGCCACCACCAAACCAGGGGCTGCTTCTGCCAAGGTATCGGTCAATATAGTCGCTACTATAGCTGCAACTGCCAGGTCAACCGAGGTATCGTCTGTAGCTGCAGCCGTCTCAATTAGGCTCACCAAAGCATCAGCGACAGCTAAAGCTAGTGCTATTGCTGTTACATCTTCATCAGCAGCAGAAACTGAAGCAGCAGTTGACAATATAACAGCCAACTGTGTGTTCATGCGCTGAATAGCCTGGGACGTAGCATCATCTGCTAGAGCTCCTGCCCAGCTATCTGTCGTTAAAACATCATCAACAGTGATATCTGCGGAGAACCCCACTGCGGTTAACACTGCCAATTTTGCTTCAGCTGTATCAGCGGCTGCTATAATAGTAGTCAAAGGCGAAATGTTAGCATCAGCCTCATCAGTTGGAAGATCAGACACTAAAGCCACATCAGCACGATCTTCCCCAGTCGCCGTATCGGTTCCACCCGTAGCAACAAGATCTGGATCACATCCTTCTTGGTATGCAACGCTACTGCTTATTTCGAAATAGCCATCTGCATCCGTCGTTGCTGTTGGCTCATCTGCATCAGCAATATAATCACAATTCAGATCGACAAAAACTGTTGCACCTTCGATTGGCCCATCAACAACGCGACCTGCTATTTCAACCAGATTGGTTACTGTAACGCGGATAACCAGCGAGGTGGTGGCCACCCCATCCGTAGCTATCGCAGTAATCGCATAGACATTATCACCGTCCGCACTGAGAGGCGTTTCAAAATCCGGCGCCGCTACAAATGATATCTGGTCTTCACTGAGTTCAAACAGATCCGAGTCCGCCCCACTTAAGCTTAAAGTGGCACTACCATCAGCATCGGCTGCTGTTACTGACGCAACGGCGGTAACATTTTCGGTCACGGAGATGTCAAAAATGTCAGCTTGAGTAACACCGTCAACTGATATTGTCGGTGCGGAGTTCGTCGTTGATGTCGTACTTCCACCGGCGCCGCCGCCGCCGCCACAGCCCACCAGTAGACTTGCGAAAAATAAGATTCCTAACAACTGTTTCATGTCGATTTCCTATGAATTTCCTTTTGATCGAATGGTCAATTCCCAACGGACCTATGGAGGAGTGAACCGTAACATTAAGTGTACCGTATCTTTAAAGGAAATTGACTTTTTTTTATCAAATTTAAGTATTTATTAAGAATTAAAAAAATTGTAGTTTCAGAGCTTATTCGCAAGTATACCGTATTGATTACTAGAGCTGTTTAGAATCTGCTTATAAAGTATAACCTATTGATATATATAGAAAATATACCCATTCAGGGGTGTATATAGCCATTCAGGGGTGTATATAGCCATTCAGGGGTGTATGTATTATGTACTATATCGTGCATGAAATAGTGCATGAAATAGTGCATGAAAAATCAGCCTCAGCTGATCTTACGCCCATAAATTAGTCCATGAGTGAGATGGGATTTCCCGTTACGGTAGACCTAAGGGAGGTCTCAAGTGAAGAGAAAGCGATTCAACGACGAAGAGATTATTACGATCCTGAGGCAACATTAAGTGAGCGTCATCAACTATGTCAGCGTACTTCTCAAGCAAATAGCCGAACATTCCAGCAATCTGCGCGCATTCATCACAGTCGATCATGAGGCCGTGATGGCGGCAGCCCGTGCAGCAGATGCAAGGTGCAAACAGGCTGAACCATTGGGATCGCTGTTCGGTATTCCCATCTCACTGAAGGGTTTGATCATCACAGCGGGGACTACAACAACTTTTGGTACGGAAAAATTCAGCAATTTCGTACCTGCAAGCAACGCGTCTCTGGTCGATCGACTGTTGGCGGAAGACGCGATCATTTTTGGCAAGAACAACCTGCAGCTGAATCCTTATGACAAAACCCGAATAGCCGGTGGTGCAGCTGCGCTTGCCAGGTAGAGTCGGCACCTTATAACTATCGTACCCCGTCAGCACCCTGTGGACCAATTAGCCTGATTGCCTAAGAGACACTTAAGCGATGAAACGGACATGGGTTGTTATCAACAACAGGAAGGCTACGAAGAAACAGAATATGGCTAATCCGTTTTTTGAACGTCCTGTCCGTCGCCAGCCCATTTGGTAGCTACAGATCATTTGCTATAGCACTATTAGTAATTAGAAGATTAGTATTAGAAGTGGATAGTAATTAGAAGATTAGTATTAGAAGTGGATTACACCTCACGGATAGGTTTCATCACACTTACTATAGCTCGTACTATAGCTCGAGCTATACCTCGAGTTTGATTACCAGGGGAACCTTCGCCTCGAAGTCGTTCGGCAACGTGAGCCGGGGGCCATCACCGCTTTGGTTAATCTCGGTCACAACTCCAGTCCCAAGCGCTGATGCACGGCCTACGGCGCCCAATTCGGCGGGGATTGTCAGCTCTCCCGTGTCTGATTTCCCGAGCGCGATCAGATAAGCCGCGCCATTTTTCCGGGTCGATACCGCATTTTCCCCGGCCGGCGGCCCGTAACTCGTGCCGTAGATTGCCTCGCCGTTCGTCGATATCCAACGTCCGATTTCCTCGAGCCGTTCCATCGCCTGCAGGGGGAACCTACCGAGGCTGTCCGGGCCCACATTGAGCAGGAAGTTGCCTCCCCTCGCAACAACTTTCGCCATCAATCTGAGAAGCAGTTCCGGCGGCTTCCACAACGGATCTTCGCTGTAGGCCCAGGTCCTATTCATAGTCATACAGGTTTCCCACGGCTGAAAACGGTCTTCCCGGGGAAAAGGCTCGGTCGGAAACCGGGTGAGCGGTCTCGGGTTTTCACTCAAGACTCCAAGCTTCTTTGAGACATATTGCCGGACACCCGGCAGGTTAAGAACCTTCATGATCCGGCTGAAGGCCTTTGCGCTGATCTCTTTTTTCTCGCCGGTGCGCCTGACCGGCACGGCATCCGGAATCCCCTGTTCCGGGGTGACAAAATCACCCATCGATCCAAGCCTGTCGTTGATGAGAATCTTTGGTTGCAGGTCACGGATAATCCGGTGAAACCGAGCCGGCTGGTATTTATCCTGTTCAAAGAGGCCGTCGAGCCAGAGAATGTCTACATCACCATAGGCGGTCAGCAAATGTCGGAGATGACGCTCCATATAATCAAGATACTCAGCCCAGGCAGCACGCTTAGGCTCGCCGTACCAGTTCTTCTTAGCCGGTTTCGATGTATCCCGATAGCCGGGATGGTGCATGTCGGGGGGGGAATAATAGATGCCGAAGCGCATACCGGCCGCTGCACAGGCTGCCGAGAGCTCGGCAATCACGTCGCGCCCGAAGGGCGAGTTGGTAATTTTGTATTCGGTTCCCGGTGCGTCGAACATGCAGTATCCATCGTGGTGTTTGGCAGTGATGACCAGGTAGCGCATACCGGCGTTCTTTGCCGCCTTGACCCACCGGTGTGCATCAAACTCAACAGGATGAAACGTCGCCGCAAGCGCCTCGTACTTGTCCTGGGCAATGACCGATCCTCCCGACAGGGCCGACATCCCGGGAACCATGATCGGCCACGAAGCTTCGACGCCGGCCTGGGAGTACGGCCCCCAATGGATAAAAAGCCCGAGCTTCGCCTCTTTATACCACCTCAATTTGTCTTCCATCATTTCCTTGTTGAGAGACTGATCCGCCACAGTACCTGTGCGCCGGGAGGCCGCATAGGTTGATTCAGGCAATGCTTAACAAACAATTTGTTATTTTTCTTCATTCGTCATATTCGTCATATATGTACGGGAGAGGGAGCGTCGGACCGATACATTCAAAGCCTATAAACAGCAGGTTTAGAATGCCAATCGTACAGTTACAGGTCGAGTGCAGGAACCATTAACGCGCTGTTCGGAGAAATCGGGTTGTGTCTGAGCTCTTGGATCGTGTAACTCCCTGAATCTCTAAGAACTGTCGATCAGTCACCTATTCGACTCGACGTAATGCGTCGCGTAAAGGATCAAGTTTCTCACCGTCAATTGTATCCCGTCAAAGCATATGAGACAGAATTGACCTGATTCCTAAGGGAGACTTCTGATAAGTAAACCTCAATAGCAGGCGTCTCATTAGAAGCAATAATAGCGAGAAGTTAGTTAAAGATATACGTCGTCTTAGCCGTAAGAAGTATTCTTCTGAAGAAAAGATCCGAATCGTATTGGAAGGCATGCGAGGTGAAGACAGTATCGCCGAGCTATGTCGTCAAGAAGGCATCAACAATAATCTCTACTACCCTTGGAGCAAGGACTTCCTGGAGGCAGGTATAAAGACGGTTGTCCTGTCATTTACAAAGAGATAGGCTCTTTTGATGGGCTCTAGATGCTCAGATCTAAACGGGATTTTTCCAATGCTTTTGAGGATTTTTTTGCAAAGAAATTCCTAAAAATTCCTAAAATTTTTTTCTGGTCTAAAAACAACCAAATCTTGTAAAGTCCCTGTTTTTACTGGCTTGTATGGTGCCGGAAAGAGGACTTGAACCTCCGACCAATTGCTTACGAAGCAACTGCTCTACCAACTGAGCTATTCCGGCATAAGTGTGATTATAACTTGATTTAGTCAACCTGATAAATGGACTGCACTTTCAAGGTACCTTGTGTGTATCGGTGCCCTCAATCCGGAAAAACTGACGTGGATTTACGTCAGATCTGATCTTCCCTAAAGCGGTTTGCATAGACAAGATTCGCATCAAAGTTCATCCGATCAACACCGAACACTTCGTAGAGTGCCTCGAAGTTATTTTCAGTGTTGTGCTGTGCTTTCCTTCTTCGACTGAGTTCACCAGTTCCGTCCGAGTCTGTGTATTAGACAACGCCTGTGCAGTATGCATGAGTCCCGGATCTCTCATACCTGATATTACAATGACCTGTGTTTCGCTGCTGGCTGCCAGCTTCAGTTTAAACGCTGGACTAGCGTTCACGTTGATCGCTCTGTTAGATTATCGATCGTTAGATGAGCAGTCGCATTGAAAGGTCGATAGCCTGGCAGTGTTTGGTCAGTGCGCCAATGGATACGAAATCGACACCCGTTTCAGCGATGCTGACCAGATCATCATCTTCTTCAATACCACCCGAGGCTTCGAGTTTTATTCCCCTGTTTGCAGAAGCCACTGCCTTCAGCATGTCTTCCAGCGGGAAATTGTCCAGCATAATCCAGTCTGGTTCAGCCTCAACGGCCTTGTAAAATTCATCAAGGTTTTCAACCTCGACCTCTACTCGACGGCCGGGATAGAGTTGCCGTGCTCTGTTGATTGCTTTGTTAATGGAACCGCAGGCCAGAATGTGGTTTTCCTTAATAAGGAAAGCATCGTAGAGTCCCATGCGATGGTTTTCTCCGCCACCTTTTGAGACTGCATATTTTTGCGCATGTCTGAGTCCGGGAATGGTTTTTCTGGTATCCAGCAGTCTGGCATTGGTGTGTGAGATGAGTTGTGCGTATCGATGGGTTGCCGTTGCGGTGCCGGACAATGTCTGCAGAAAATTAAGTGCCGGACGCTCGGCTGTCAGGATACTTCTCGCCAGTCCGCTGACGCGCAGCAGCGGCCGTTCAGCTTCGACGAGATCAGCTTCATTGATCTGCCATTCGATTTTCACCTTTGGATCGACTTGTCGGAAAACCTCGTCGACCCAGGGCTGACCGCAGATAACAGCCTCTTCCCTCGTAATGACTTCAGCCGTTGCGGTATTTTCAGAATCGATTAGCTCGGCAGTAATATCGACATCGCCAACATCCTCCGCGAGAGCGAATTTAACTGTCTGGTTAAGGTCTTTGAAATAATCTGGATTCATCATGAATCACTTAATAAACATGGCGTAGTGTAAGGGAATCACCCTTTTGAATAAATTCAATCCGTTTTAGTGCCGACATCCCCAACAGAATGGAAGGAGTTCTCATGGCGGGGTTGATGCTCGCGCGAACATTGTACAGGGTAATATCACCAATGCTGAGTTGATCGATATTGGTGTCGTAGACGGTGACCGCGCCGTTTGCCGTCAGGGCCCGGTTAGCTCTGCCGCGTCTCAGTCCAAGCTCCCGGGCAATGCGTTGAGGTATGACCACATCGGTTGCACCTGTGTCCAGCAGGAATTCGACTTCTTTAAAGTTAATCAACCCCGATGCAACATAGTGCCCCTGTCGGTTACGTTTTAAAT
>MPLX02314671.1_pt1 | contig 17060 bp, 11 predicted proteins | sample 1617341 | NCBI WGS metagenome assembly MPLX02 (sample SAMN05944804, study PRJNA350692) | marine metagenome | biome: marine; feature: ODZ; material: water; isolation source: 120 m water sample filtered on 0.2 um supor filter | place: Pacific Ocean | collected 2012-04-08 | depth 120m m | reverse complement strand
ACCCGAGCCGCCAGCGCCGCCGCCATGAAGTCATCCAGATCGCCATCCAGCACACCTTGCGTATTCGATGTTTCGACCTCTGTCCGCAGATCCTTGACCATCTGATAGGGCTGCAAAACATAGGAGCGAATTTGATGACCCCAGCCAATGTCTGTTTTGGCATCATGTTCCGCCTGGGAATCCTCCTCGCGTCTTTGCAATTCCGCCTCGTAAAGACGCGCCTTCAGCATTTTCATTGCTGCGGCGCGGTTCTTGTGCTGCGAGCGGTCGTTCTGGCATTGCACGACAATATTGGTCGGCAGGTGGGTGATGCGGATGGCGCTGTCGGTCTTGTTGACGTGCTGACCACCAGCGCCGGAGGCCCGGTAGGTATCGACGCGTAAATCCTTATCCTGGATTTCAATTTCTATCTTGTCGTCAATTTCGGGGTAAATCCAAATCGACGAAAAACTGGTGTGTCGCCGGGCGCTGGAGTCATAGGGTGATATTCTTACCAACCGGTGAACGCCACTTTCGGTTTTCAGCCAACCGTAGGCGTTGTGGCCCGAGATTTTCACCGTCGATGATTTAAGCCCGGCTTCTTCACCGGCACTTTCCTCCAGCCATTCTACCTTGTGGCCCTTCGATTCAGCCCAGCGGGTATACATACGCAACAGCATTTCGGCCCAGTCCTGAGCCTCGGTTCCCCCGGCACCTGCATGAACTTCAAGATAACAGTCATTGGCGTCGGCCTCGCCGGAAAGCAGGGTTTGCAACTCTGCCTTGGCAGCCGTCTTGTGAGCTATCTCAAGGGCAGCTTCTGCTTCTGCGACGATATCCTCGTCCCCTTCGGCTTCACCCATTTCAAGAAGCTCGATATTGTCTTCGAGTTCCCGTGTTAACTCGTCAATGGCTTTAAGACCATCTTCCAACTGGGTTCGTTCACGCATAAGGCTCTGGGCGCGATCACTGTCGTTCCAGAATTCTGGGTTTTCGGTTTCAGCGTTTAGTTCGTCCAGGCGACGCAAGGCATTGTCGTAGTCAAAGATGCCTCCTCAACAGTTCCAGTGACTGTTTGATTTCCTGGGTAAGGCTCGCGATTTCGGCGCGCATGTTGCTTGTTCTTTCTTTTGAATTTTGATGAGCTTGTTTCTACCCCCGACGGGAGTTTAATACAATCCGCCTGTTCCATTGGCGGGAGCCCCGCCATGCGACGAAAGACCTCGCAACACCTGGGATTCGCCAGTCAGCACCGTTTCGGGTTTGAAGGCTTCAAGAATGACTTTTTTTTCACCGGAGCGCGCTGGTCGTCCCGTAATGGCATTTACCCTGACCAGGCGAATGCCGGGGGGAATTCGAAACGGGGTCGCTGTGCTTTCGGCCAAGGCTTCTTTCATGAACTGGCGAAAAATTGGCGCGGCGACAGATGCCCCCTGTTCACGTCTCCCTAAAGAGCGAGGTTCATCAAAACCGGTAAATACACCGACAGCCAAATCGGCTGAGAACCCGATGAACCAGGCATCAACGCTTTTATTCGTGGTCCCGGTCTTGCCCCCCAAAGGTTTGCCAACGGACCTGATCGAGCGGCCCGTACCACGATCAATAACGCCTTTCAGCATGGAAACAATTTGATATGCGCTGGCTGGGTCCGACAATTGTTGGCGCAAATCAGGCAATAAGGGCACCGGTTGCCGGGTCCAGAACGAGGCCTGACAATCGCGGCATGTTCTCAGATCATGGCTGAACACCTTGCGACCGTGGCGATCCTGAATGCGGTCTATCATGGTCGGCCTGATCTTCTTGCCGCCATTGACCAACATGGCGTATCCGGTCGTCAGGCGCAGCAGCGTCGTTTCCCCGGCCCCAAGGGACATCGCGAGTTGTTCAGGCATATTTTCGACAACTCCAAAACGGTTTGCGTAATCGCCGATTTTGTCCATGCCGACCGTTTGCGCCAGACGGACGGTCATCAGGTTGCGGGATTTTTCGATCCCCAAACGCATGGTGCTGGGACCATAGAATTTTTTGGTGTAGTTGGCCGGACGCCATTTTGGCAATCCCGGTCCCTGATCGATGACAAAAGGTGCATCAAGAATAAGGGTCGACGGGGAATAGCCGGAATCCAGCGCCGCCAGATAGACAAATGGTTTAAACGCCGACCCCGGTTGTCGTTTCGCCTGGGTAACCCGGTTGAACTGGCTTTTTTCATAATCGTAACCGCCGGACATTGCCAGGATGCGCCCCGTATGTGGGTCAAGGGCCACAAGCGCGCCCTCGATTTCGGGAATTTGCCTTAAAGCATGGGTTCCGATCGGGAAAAGTTTTCCCTCCTTGTCGATCAGCAGTGCTTCTACCGCGACGACGTCACCCTTGGTCAGAACATCCGAAGGGCGTTTCACGCTTGGTCCCAGTCTTTCCTTCCTGGCCCAGGCCCTGGCCCATTTCATCTCAGACATGGGAATGTGGCCGGTTGTTCCGTCGGTCAGCGCAATTTGTGCGGCCTTGTCATCCATCTCAAGGACAACGGCCATCTTCCAGTTGCCAAGCCCCGGAACAGGCTCCAAAGCGGCCAGCCTTTGTTGATAAGATTTACCAGCGTCGTCGTCTTCAAAGTGGGTCAAAGGCCCGCGCCAGCCATGCCGTCGATCATAGGCCCGAAGGCCTGCCTGAACGGCCCTGTCTGCGATATCCTGAAATTTCGGGTTCAAGGTCGTGCGAACGGAAAGACCGCCCTTGTAGAGTTCCTTTTCTCCATAGTAATCGGCCAGTTCACGTCGCACTTCTTCTGTGAAAAACTCGGCGGTGATGAATTCAGTTTCAAAACGGGTTTGCGTGACAAGCGGTATTGAGCGGGCGTTGTCGGCTTCATCGGCGGTAATCACCCCGTCTTCCAACATGCGTCCGATAACCCAATCACGGCGGGTGACGGCGGCATCGTATTTGCGCACCGGGTGATAGTTGTTCGGCGCTTTAGGCAAGGCCGCCAGATAGGCAACTTCCTCAATAGTCAGCTCGTCGAGGGGTTTGTTGAAATAGTTTAAAGAAGCCGCCGCCACGCCGTACGATCCGAAGCCTAAGTAAATTTCGTTCAGGTATAGTTCCAGTATCCGGTCTTTGGTAAAGGCGCGTTCAATTCGAAAGGCCAGAATGGCTTCTTTCACCTTTCGATCCCAGGACACCTCGTTGGTCAACAGGAAGTTCTTCGCCACCTGCTGGGTAATCGTTGAAGCGCCCACCATGCGCCGTTGTTTGTCCAGGTTCTTCAAGTTGACGATAATAGCGCGCGCCACGCCAACAAAATCAATTCCTGGATGACTGTAGAAATTATGATCTTCAGCGGACAGGAAAGCGTTGACGACACGTTTTGGCATGGCCTCGATAGGAACGAAGACCCGCTTTTCGATAGCGTATTCCGCAAGCAGGCGACCGTCACCCGCATGTACGCGGGTCATCACCGGGGGCTCGTAATCCATCAATTGTCGGTAATCCGGTAAATCCTGGCCGAACTTGTTGAACACATAAATCATCCCCCCGACCCCGACAAACGCCAGGATGATCAGCAAGCCAAGAAAGGTCAGTAGGGCTCTTAACATCGATTTTATGCGGAACCTTTTGGGAATTCAGTAGTTAACATCTCGCAACGTATCATAGGGCATCCCCTTTCCAATTCTATACAGGGCAAAAATTTAATGGCTAAATATGGCGAGGATAGGGCGAAAAAGCCAAATATCGCCTATTTTTTATAGGCTTCTTCGATATTCGAAAAATAACCGGTGATGGCGCGAACCATGCCTTTGGCCAGCTTGGCGCGGTATTTTTTGTCTTTCAGGGCTTTCTCGTCACTTCGGTTCGACAGGAAACCCAACTCGATCAAAACAGAAGGTACATCTGGCGCTTTCAATACAGCAAACCCGGCAAACCGGTGGGTCTTGCGCAACAGTTTGGTCTGACGGCGCATTTCGAAGACGAGTCCCGTTGCAAATTTTGAAGACTGATTCATCGATTCCCGCCGGGCAAGATCAATTAGAATATTAGTGACTTCCTTGGTTTCCCCGACAAGGTTGATGCCCGCGATCAAATCCGCCTTGTTCTCCTTGTCGGCAAGAGCAGCCGCCTCTTTATCGGAAGCCTTTTCAGAAAGGGTATATATCGAAAGGCCGCGGGTTTTGCGGTTCTTGATTGCATCGGCGTGGATTGAGATAAATAGCTCGGCGCCTGCCTCCCTTGCCCGGGAAACCCGCTCGCGCAAGGGAACGAAGATGTCTATCTTGCGGGTAAGCATCGCCTGAATACGACCTGTCTTGTCGAGTTGGGCTTTAAGTTCCCGCGCCATCGCCAGGGTTATATGCTTTTCGTAGGTTCCGCTTACACCAATGGTTCCAGGGTCAACGCCGCCATGACCAGGATCGATAAAGACGACCCGTTTGGCCGGCGTTTCCGGAACCATATCGGGTTTGGCCTTGGGAGGTGAAAAGAGCACGGGAGAAACCGCCGCCCGCTGTTGCTGCTTTTTTTGCGTTGGCGCGGTTTTCGATGCGCTTGCAAAATCAGCCGCAGAGACCTTTCCTAAATCAACAACCAGTCTGTAACTGCTTTTTCCATCCGGCTTCAGGATAAAGCTTTTTTCGATACTGGGAGGGGTGGCTACATCCAGAACGATCCTTGAAGTTCCCGGCTGAAACAAACCGTAGCGGAGTTTTTTCAGCATCCCCGCACCAACGGGCAAAGGGCGCGGCGGCAGACGCCAGCCAACTTCCGGCAGGTCAATCACGATGCGGTAGGGCTTTGATAGGGCGAATATCTTGAAATCGACCTTATTGGTCAAATCGAACACGAGCCTGGTCGTTTGCCCATGATGCCCAACCCGAACATCCGTCACGACGGCTTCCGCAGCCTGAACCGCACTCAATCCCGTAAAGGCAAGAAACACGGCAAGCGCAATTGAATAAAACCAGCAGCCAGGTCTTAAAATCATTATTTAATCCCGATGAAAAACAAACTAAAAGCAACAATACGATTGTCGAACTAAAATCCTACCGTTATGTTAACATCATGGCACTAGGGATTCAGTCTTTTTGACTCCCTTGTCAGGAATTTACGAATGGAAGCATCAGTTTATCAGAAGCTAGCCCCATTCGAGAAGTGAAACGAACAAGTTTAGGTTGAGTTTTTTCATGCCGGATAGAGCAGCGCGAACATTCATGAAGGAAGCATCGTCTTTATTGACGAGCGCCAATTCGTTCGAATGCGCCGCCGGCGAACAACGAACACGCGTCATCCACATGTACGGATTTAATTCCAGTGAGGGACCGACGCCTTGGAGTTACAATTTTAATGTCTATCAACAGAATGCTAATCGACGCCGCCCACCCGGAGGAAATCCGGGTCGCGGTATTAAGTGGGAATCGTCTTCAGGACTTTGACGTCGAATCCGTAGCCCGCAAACAAAACAAGGGCAACATCTACCTCGCAAAAGTGATCCGGGTCGAACCGTCGCTCCAGGCGGCTTTTGTCGATTACGGCGGAAACCGTCATGGTTTCCTGTCTTTCAGCGAAATTCATCCCGATTATTACCAAATTCCCATTGAGGATCGTCAGGCCCTGCTCAGGCACGAGGCCGCCGAACTGGCCGAGGAAGCCGCAAAAGAACCTGACGAGGGCGCCGAAGACGCCGATTCAGACAACCCGAATGAGCAGGCTGCGAAAGACGAGAGCGGGGATGAAAAAACACCTGATGAGAAAAACAAGGACGATTCAGAATCTTCCGAAGCATCAAATGATGAAAGTAACGGTAACGACGACGATGACGAAGAAGAAGAAGGGACGCCCAGGAAAAACCGCAAGGGTGTAGAGACCCTGGGCGGTGACGATTCAGAGGATACCCGTCCCAGTCGTCGCACCCCGAGCCATCGCCGGTACAAAATTCAGGAAGTCATCAAGCGCCGACAGATTTTGTTAATTCAGGTGGTCAAGGAAGAACGGGGCAACAAAGGTGCCGCGTTGACAACCTACATTTCCCTGGCCGGCCGTTATTGCGTTTTGATGCCCAATACCGCTCGTGGCGGCGGCATTTCGCGCAAGATAACCAACGGCGGCGATCGCAAGCAGTTGAAGGCCATCCTGGCGGATTTAAAAATTCCCGAAGGCATGGCGGTCATTGTACGCACCGCCGGAATCAAACGTTCCAAAGCGGAAATCAAACGCGATTATGAGTATCTTGTCAGGCTATGGGACAGCATCAGGGATTTAACTCTCGAGTCAATGGCGCCGACGCTCGTACACGAAGAAGGCAACCTGATCAAACGGTCGATTCGTGATTTGTATACCCGCGATATCGAGGAAATCATCGTTGCCGGTGATCGTGGATATCGCATGGCTAAGGATTTCATCAAACTGCTGATCCCAAGTCATGCCAAAAGGGTTCAGCCATACAGCGTGACGACGGAACCGATTTTCCAGCATTATCAGGTTGAAAGCCAACTTGACGCCATTCATTCGCCGGAAGTGCAAATGAAGTCCGGCGCTTATATCGTTATCAACCCGACAGAGGCTCTGGTTTCCATCGACGTCAACTCGGGTCGCTCGACCAGCGAACGCAATATCGAGGAAACGGCCTTCAAAACCAACCTGGAGGCCGCTGATGAAATTGCCCGCCAATTACGCCTTCGTGATCTGGCCGGACTGATCGTTATCGACTTCATCGACATGGAAGTGTCACGCAACAACAGCCAGGTCGAAAAACGCCTGAAAGACGCCATGCACAATGATCGGGCCCGCATCCAGATTGGACGCATCAGTCCCTTCGGGCTACTTGAAATGTCGCGCCAGCGCTTGAGAATGTCGTTGATTGAAACAAGCTCGGAGCCCTGCCCCTACTGTGGCGGCACCGGTATTCGCCGTTCGACGGATTCCGCCGCCCTGGTGGCGCTAAGGGCCATTCAGGAAGAAGCCAATCGCAAACGTGCGAGTGAAATCGTCACCCACGTTCCAACGGCAGTCGCTCTTTATATCCTGAACCAGAAACGCCCAGCCCTGGCGGAAATCGAGCAAAGCACGGATATTTCAATAACCATTACCGCCGATGAAGCCCTGATCCCGCCTGATCTGCGCATTGAACGCATCAAGGCTTCCGGGCAGGTCGAGACCGTTTCGACAGGCACGACTGGAAGCGAAATCCAGGCCGAGGAAAAACCTGCAAAACGCCGTCGCCGTTCTCGCCGTCGCAAGTCGCCAGAAACCGAGTCCGAGACGCAAGTCGCGCAGACCAGTACTGACGGTGACGCCGGTTCGCAGACAGCTGGCGAAACCGCACCCAGGGATGACGAAACGGGCGAGGGCAAATCATCCAGGCGCCGCCGGCGTGGCAAACGTGGTGGCCGGCGTCGCAGGGGGCGTCCCGACGACCAGAGCGCTAACGAAGAAGTAGCGGGCGAAGAAGCACCTGTAGAGGCCAGGGCCGAAAAAGCGGATGATGAAAAGACCGCGGAGAAAGGCGAAGCTAAAGAAGAAAAGAAGACCACGAGGAAGCCGGCGCGCCGCCGTTCACGCGCGAAGAAAAGTGACGGCGAGACCGAGGCTCCGACGAATGAGGCGGAAGCGAAATCACCGGAACCTTCTGACGAAGCGGCCGTAGAAAAAACTACGGAAGAAAAGCCAAAACGCCGCCGCCGCACCCGCAAGAAGACGGAAGAACCTGAAAACGATCCAAAACTGATCGCCGAGGCGGCAAAAACCACGGTCATCAATATCGGGGACGATGCAGCAGTCGACAAAGAAAAGCCCAAACGGGGTTGGTGGCGGCGTTAGATCAAACTGCGTTGAATTGGTTTGATTTATATGCCGATTTATCGAACTACCGCTTCCACTCGATCAGACGCTTCCCTGCTCAGGAAATCAAACGACGCACCCAAAAGGTCCGCATCGAACAATCACTCGAACGTCTGGTCAGCGCCGTCCTCGTCTAAATCGACGACAAATGGGCCAGCGCCGAAAAGGCATATATTAAATGGGAATGCCAGGATGACTGATCACATCAAATTCAAATTTCCAGACATCAGGTTGCTTAATCTGGAATGAGAATTAAGCCGGTACAGTATAATTAAAGCACTAGATAATGTGCTTGGGGTATTGACACTACACCCCATATATAATATCCGGGTGTTAGTTTGATTTTGAAAAAGAGTCTAGCGATTCCAACGAGTCGCACAGGGAAAACAGATAAGAACTCGTTTTGGAATTTACTTTCAGCCAGATGCCATGGGGGTGCATCCAGTTGATTTCCGAAGCCCAAAAACAAAGACCCCGGCAGGCGCGAGGAAGAGGGAACCATGCCTTCCAAGGATAAGGTCAAAGCTCAAGAAGAGCGTAAGAAAAGTGATCTCCGGCCGTTTACGGTTTTCTACGTGGATCCGCAAACACCGGAAGAAGTCCACACTGACACGATTATGGCTTCAGGCTGTGAAGATGCTTCGGCGATTGCAAGCGAGCGTCACAGGAGCAATACCATTCTTCATATTCGGGGCATCGGCGATAACGATTTTACCACCGGCACGGAAAAACAATCTGAAAAGGGTGTCGTCGCCAGGGGCCGTTTTCCATGCGCCAGATTTATCAATGGGAAGTTCCATTCAACAACTTTCAACGATGATCCTCTTCTGGAATCCCTGTTCGAGAACGCGTAGAGAAACCTGTGTTGTATGACGCCGGAATTATCCGGCCTTAAGCGAGCGCTTCCACGGCTGGTAAATATTCGTAGCCCAGGTCTTCGGCTACGGCTTTATACGTCACGCGGCCTTTGTGAACGTTTAGGCCTTCCATGAACATCGGGCTGTCGGAAAGGGCCTGTTTGTAGCCCTTGTCGGCCAATGCCAGGGTGTAGGGCAGGGTGACGTTGTTTAGCGCATAAGTCGATGTGTGCGGTACGGCACCTGGCATGTTGGCGACGCAATAGTGAACAACATCATCAACGATATAGGTCGGCTCGGCGTGGGTGGTCGCCTTCGAGGTTTCGAAGCAACCGCCCTGATCGATGGCGACATCGCACAGGACGGAACCCGTCGACATTTCCCTTACCATGTCGGCGGTGACAAGTTTCGGTGCTTCGGCGCCTTTAACCAGAACGCCGCCGATAACCAGATCGGCCTCAAGTACGTACTGTTCCAAAGCCGCCTGGGTCGAGTAGACGGTTGTCAGCGCAGGACCAAAGCGAGTGGTCAGGTTGCGCAAAACATCGACATTGCGGTCCAGCACGGTAACTTTTGCAGCCATACCAAGGGCCATATAGATGGCGTTCTCACCGACAACGCCGCCGCCAATAATAACGACATCTGCAGGGGCGACGCCCGGAACACCACCCAACAGGATGCCTTTGCCACCCTGAGCACGCTCAAGGCAATGGGCGCCAGCCTGGATTGACATACGCCCGGCAACCTGGCTCATGGGGGCCAACAGGGAAAGCCCGCCTTGCCCATCGACAACGGTTTCGTAGGCGATGCAAACGGCGCCACTATCGACCAGGTCCTTGGTTTGTTCCGGATCGGGAGCCAGGTGAAGGTAGGTAAACAGAATTTGGTCTTCGCGCAGCATCTTGCGTTCAACCGATTGGGGCTCTTTGACCTTAACGATCATGTCGGCTTCGGCGAAAATTTCTTCAGCGGTGTCGGCGATACGTGCGCCAGCGGATTCGTAATTTGCATCTGTCGACCCGATGCCGATACCAGCGTTGGCCTGAACAACAACAGAGTGCCCATGAGCAACGGCTTCCTGAACGCTGGTCGGAGTCATGCCGACCCGGTACTCGTGATTTTTAATTTCCTTAGGAATACCTATCAGCATATGAACCTCCTTAAAATGTCGTGCGAACTTTGGGAAAGACCGTGTAGATTTTGACGCACCATACATCTTGTTATGTAGAATATGCTTTCAAATATGTTGGTGAAATTGGAAGAAAAGTAAAAAAAATTCTATTAAAAAGAGGCCTCTGCATAAGCCCTGATATGGCGCATGATTTCAACAGAATTGCGGATATTCGGGGCCATTGTCGCCAGACCATGGAAGGTCAGGTTTTTATCGAGTCCCATGTGACCTGCCCCATCAATAGTATGCCTAAAGCCTTGTAATGTTAAAAGAAAATCTTCCCGGGAGTTTCTGATGCACAAATTCCACCAAAAAAGGGCCGCCCCGGTTTGGGGTGACCCTTTCGCTGTTTGTGATGGGCTAATGAAGGATTAGCTCGAATAATACATCTGCCATTCGACCGGATGCGGGGTGTGTTCGAAATTGTAGACTTCTTCCCACTTCAGCTCCATGTAGGCGTCGATGGCGTCGTCGGTGAAGACATCGCCCTTTTTCAGATAATCGCGATCCGCGTCCAGGGATTCCAGGGCTTCTCGCAAGGATCCGCAAACGGTTGGGACGTCGGCTAGTTCTTCCGGTGGCAGGTCGTACAGGTTTTTGTCCATGGCGTCGCCCGGATTGATTTTGTTCTCGATCCCGTCAAGGCCGGCCATCAGCATGGCCGCAAAAGCCAGGTAAGGGTTGGCGACGGCGTCCGGGAAACGAATTTCGACGCGCTTGCCCTTCGGGTTGGTCGCGAACGGGATACGACAGCTGGCCGAACGATTGCGGGCGGAATATGCCAGCAGGACCGGTGCTTCAAAGCCCGGGATCAAACGCTTGTAGCTGTTGGTCGACGGGTTGGTGAAAGCGTTCAGCGATTTGGCGTGCTTGATGATGCCGCCAATGTAGTGAAGGGCGGTGTCGGACAGATCGGCGTAACCGGAACCGGCGAAGGTCGGCTTGCCGTCCTTCCAGATCGACTGGTGGGTGTGCATACCGGACCCATTATCACCGGCGACGGGTTTAGGCATGAAGGTGGCCGTCTTGCCGTAGGTGTGGGCAACCATGTGGGTGCAGTACTTGTAGACCTGAACGTTATCTGCCGTTTTGATCATTTCATCGAAGGTCATGCCCAGTTCGTGCTGGGATGGGGCGACCTCGTGATGATGCTTGTCCATACCTAGGCCCATTTCCTTCATCACGGTAACCATTTCAGCGCGAAGGTCGTGAGAGGCGTCGACCGGGGGAACCGGGAAGTAGCCACCCTTGACGGCGGGACGGTGGCCGGTGTTACCTTCCTCTAATGTCTTGCCTGTGGCGTACGGGCCTTCGTCGGAATCGAACTCGTAGAAGCAGGAATTCATTTCGACGCTGTAGCGGACATCGTCGAAGACGAAGAATTCAGGCTCGGCGCCCATGAAAACTGTATCGCCGATACCGGTCGAACCCAGGTATGCTTTGGCTTTTTTGGCGACGGACCGCGGATCGCGTCCGTATGGCTGGCCGGTGGAGGGTTCCATGATGTCGCAGAACAGGATCATCATCGGTTGGGCGGCGAATGGGTCCATGACGGCGGTGGTGGCGTCTGGAATAAGCGACATGTCGGATTCGTTGATGGCTTTCCAGCCGGCGATGGACGAACCATCGAACATGACGCCGTCGGCGAAGGCATCATCATCGACAAAGTCCGCACACATGGTCAGGTGCTGCCATTTGCCACGAGGATCGGTGAAACGAAGGTCAACGTATTCGACGTCGTTTTCCTTCAGGTATTTCTGAACGTCTGCGGGGGTTTTACAGTTCAAAGACATAGGCTTGGTCCCTTTTTAACTTAATGTTTGTCGGGCCTTCTAAATCCTGCTGACGCGGGGAAGGACCTTGTTGGTGAGATGTGATTAGATGATCAAAATTCCTGGACATACTTGTTGTCGGGCATTGTTATCGGCCACGGTGGAAGGACCTAAATGGCTTCAGATCCACGTTCGCCGGTGCGTACCCGGATGGCTTCCTCGACCGGGATGATGAATATCTTGCCGTCGCCGATGCGTCCGGTATGGGCCGATTGCTGGATCGCTTCGACGGCGCGTTCCACCAGATTGTCGTCAATAACCAGCTCGATTTTGACTTTTGGCAGGAAGTCGACAACATATTCGGCACCGCGATATAGCTCGGTGTGACCTTTTTGACGGCCAAAGCCCTTGGCTTCGAGAACGGTAATGCCTTGTAACCCGATTTCGTGGAGGGCTTCCTTGACCTCGTCCAGTTTGAACGGCTTGATGATCGCTTCAATTTTTTTCATATTTCTTCCGCCCTGTATTGTATCGGGCCTTCATGTCCAGCTTTCGCAGGAAAGGACCTTTGGTTCCGGTTGGCCTTTTGGTTCAGGCCGTAAAATGACTTCATCTTGTACGCACAAGAGCATAAGTCGTGCCAACACGGGTAAAATACTCCAAATGGCTTGAAACGTATGGCGTTGGGGGGTTTTGAAAGGTTCTGGTATAGCCGCCACACCGAAGTAACATGCGTAAAAAACAGGCAATCGCCTATTTTTTAGCGGCTAATAATTAGTGCTTCTGTAAGCATCTGGTGAGTTACAGGCCAGACGGGATCAATTGGCGGGCGGCCTTCGCACCCTTTGCTTCAATGGCAATGATGTCGACTTCTGCCGCCATATCACTGTAGAGGCCGGGGTGACGGCGGTTCCAGTAAGCGCCTTTTATCAGGAAGCCGACGTCAATCACTTCGCACGCTTCTGTTTTTGCAATGGGGAGGATCTGCTGGACTAGGCAATCGAACGGCTGTCCTCTCATTTTTCTACGGCGTAAGGCATCGTCCCGCTTGACGGCGAAGGACAGGGAGCTTACATAGTCGCTTCCTTTTATGGTGGCTGTAGCTCAGTTGGTTAGAGCGCCTGGTTGTGGTCCAGGAGGCCGTGGGTTCAAATCCCATCAGCCACCCCATTTTTCCCTAGAGCCTATACTGGCTCTTGCTTTCATTGATTTCAAAGGCTTACGCTCCCTTGGCTGGTACAAAATGTGTCGCACCCTAAAACAGGCATCTACATACCAGTTTGTCAAAAGACCTGTCCTGTTACATTTTGAAAATCGCCAGGCTCGGTGGCTATCTCGCACGGACCAGTGACCCACCACCGGAATCTCAAAACTGTGCAGCTACCATGTCGGCTATCTGGTTTCCTTGTTCATGACATTGACAATAAAACTGGCCATGGTTTTGCCGTCGATGCCATCACGAAACATCATGCGCAGCTTCCCGTCCGGCCCTGACAGATAAGTGAATGCGGAATGGTTCATGGAATAATCGAGGTTATTGCCGGCGGCATAAGTTGCCGAAACGTCTACATCATAAGAGTTTGCGGCAGCCAGTGTTTGCTCCTTGGTTCCCGTCAGGCCCAAAAGACGAGGGTGGAAATTGTCAACAAAATCTGCCAATAACGCAACCGTATCACGGTCTGGATCGAACGTTATAAAGAGCGGCTGGACGCGCCCAGCCGCCGGACCAAGCACATCCATTGCTTCCGTGACCACTTGCAGACCCTTCGGACAGACGTCTGGACATGACATATAACCAAAATAGATCAACATAAACTGGCCACGGAAGTCCGTGTCGCTAGCAGGCCTGCCCAGGTGATCCGTCAGGGAAAACGGCCCGCCGGTCACTTTGCCGCCGACTGCCTTGGGAAGGTCGTAGATACCCGGTACGAAGGCATCGTGCCGCTGAACGTCGGCCGGACTCGAATCGGCTCCATAAGATAACAATAGAACCATGACAAGTGCCGCTAATACGGCCCACTTATTCATAACTCTCTCTAACCATGGCAGAGAGCAAGAATGTTACTACAGTTATAGCACCTGATCATGAGAAAGTTCGAGAGGTGAAGGACATTTGTGCAAATGTTCGCTTGTACTTGCTTTCTCCGATCTTCCGTATCTTGCTGACGCCCAATTTAAAACGGTAGTTAGAGGTCAGCGGATCAGTTACACGTGGTACCAAGGAGTTTGTCGGCTGTCGACCATCGTGCGCCAACGTAAAAGTAGTACCTGGACGAACATCATCGGTGACAACTGCCACTAGTTCAACGCTGCCCTTATCAAACTTAATGTGTCCTGCTTCCAATAGTCCCGCATAACTGGCCTCATGAACGGTCCGGGCGACAAAACCTCCTGTCTGCACTGGAACACGGTCGCTGTAAGCTTCAACCATGTCACCGCTCTCGATCCCCCGGGATTTGGCATCGTCGGGATGAATCTCCAGGAAGTTAGCCGGCCAGCGCTGGGTAATATAGGGCCGACGCATCATGTCATCGAAGCCACTTTGCCAAACTTCGGCAATCCGACCAGTGTTGATCCACAATTCATCTCCTTGCGGCATGATAGCCAAGTAAAAGTCACTGAACAGCTCCCACGGTGACTTGATGAAGTTAGCTTTCCCCGATTGGGTATTAAATGAATAAAGCACCTTGAGATCGGCGCTGAAACCCTCAGGCCCGGTTTCGAGATGTTGATAGGTCGAATCGTGCAAACGTTTGGTTCCCACCAACTCACCATTCTCAATTCGCACGGGGGCCTGAATACCAGTGGTGCCGAGTTCACGCAAGGCCTCATGTCCAGTTTTGCCAGCCTGCGTGGCGAACATGACCAATGGTTGGAAATTACGCCGGTTACCCCGGTTGAAACGGGCTAACTCTTCGAAAATTTCGTTAGAGTCCTTCCAATCAAAACCTTCAAAGCCTAAACGCTTGGCTACTTGGGCAACTATCCACCAGTCGGGCTTGGCCTCGCCGGGAGCATCGTAAAATTTTGAATAGAGGCGAAGCCGCCGTTCGCCATTCTCACGGGTAAAATTCTCTTCTCCCCATGTAGCGGCGGGCAATACCAGATCGGCAATACCAGCTCCAATCGGGTCGCGCAGATAGATGTCTTGATTGACAACTACCATACCGCCAGAATCGATGCGACGCTTCAGCGCCGCTACGGCTGCATCTTTATCAGCGTTGGTAACTTGATGTGGATTATCGGTGGACAGCTCCTTAATCCGCCGCTCCAGGGCTTGAGAGGCGGCCATGCCTGTGGTCCATGTGCAGCCGACAACGTAGGCCAAGCGGACATGCCCGGCCTCAACCCACTTATCAACGTCCAGTGGCTTACGCCGCCGACCGGCAAACTTCTCCGGAGATTTAGAACGCGGGAACGCCCCACCCATGGTACTGCCGCGCTGGTGACCGCCTAAACGCGAAATCATCTGGCCAGGACGGTTGCCGGTTCCGCAAATCAGCGCCAATGAGGCTATCGACGCCGTATTGCCATAATTATTTGACCAGTAGTTACCCTTCTCAATGCCGATTGAGGTCTTGGGCCGACTGCCGTCGACGCGAGGCTTAGCCATCATCTCGGCCGCTGTTCGTATCTTCTTGGCAGACACGCCGCACACCTTTTCAGCATACAGAATATCAGATTCCTTTTGATCCAGTATCCATTTTTTATAATCTTCGAAGCCATCGCATTGTAGCTTGCCCCAAGTAGTGCGCCATTGCCATGGCGTATCCCGGGTTCCCTGGCCAAAACCTTCATCGGATTCCCATCGATTAGCAGTGTATTTCTTAATCCACTCGTCGTCTTGCCAGCCATTTTCAAGAATAACCCGAGCGATAGCCATGTGTAGTATGGTATCGGTGCCCGGTATCAACTGTAAAAACAAGCCACCATTATCTTCGGCAAAACGGGAACCGCGGCTACGGCGCGGGTTGATGAAAATTTGCCTTTGGTTATGTTCGTTAACCCCGCGCATCATCCAACCGCTCCACAGGGAGGTCTTCGTTTCAAAAGGATCGGTGCCGCTAAGCACCAGGGTATCAGCCAAATACCAGTCTTCGTAGGATGCAGCGAAAGGATCGAAGCCAACGTCACGGAGACCGGCTACTGACGGTGCGTTGCCGGGATTGTCGTGCCAGGCAAACGCCGGCGTGCTGATATGACGCAGGGCGAACTTCGTCAGTGCATAGATGTTCTCATTATATTGATAAGAGAACTGTTTTTGCGCATAGGCATGTTCACCGTACTTGGCTAGCACATGCTCAACCAGTTCCGCGAACGTGTCCAGGGCGGTGTCCCAAGAGACCCTGCGCAATTCTCCATTTACCCGCATCTGCGGATATTGCAGGCGGTCCTTGGTTGGGGTTTCCGGGTTATAGCATTTTTTGGCTATACAACCACCTCGTACACTGTGCAAGCCGCCAGGATTAACTACATCTGCGTCTTTATCAGGAACAACAATAACATTGTGCAGTTTACCGCCGACAGAGACCACATTATGCATGTTTGGGCTGACCCAGCCACCGCTGCCTATCTCGGTTGGAAAATCTATGCCGAGGGCATTCCTGGAAGCCTTTTGGCCACCTTCTTTGCCAACCGGCCAGCGGTAAACCTTGTAACCACAGGCAACAACGCAATAGTCACAGCAAGTGGTGAATACCTCAGCGTCAACCGGCGGCAACACCACCTTGTCTGGCGGATTATAGAACGGTTTTGGCATGTGTGCTCTCCGGAACTCTTGTGTTAAACTGAGAATGGCTGATCAAAGGTTACTGGCCCTGCCGTATATCAGGCCCATCACCCCAACGGCGTATATAGCGTCGCCCTCAACCTCCAACATAACCTGTGGCAGGCTTTCCGTGGCATGTCCGCCAATCATAATACCGTGCCGGGTTAAATCGAATGTAGTTAAATGTAAGGGGCAAGGACCAAGTCCCTTGTGAATCTTGTTGTAAGTGCCATCCATCGGTCCGCCCATATGGGTGCACAGGGTGCTGAAAGCCACTATATCATTGTCCACGCCAACACCGCCCCCGGCGGCCGTTCCAAGCTTTACCAGCATGGCCGGCGAATCCTCGTCCGGATAATCAACGTCAACTGGCTCGTCTTGTTGCAGTTTTTTTATATTGCCGACAAGCTTGCGCGGGTAACCGGAGGTCTTGGCCCAGCCCGACCATGGTAGCCCGGTTAAAAACACAGAGCTTGCAACCCCGCCAGCAAGCAAGACGTTGCGGCGCGATACACAGCCTTTTTCTTGTGGCTCATCATTCACGTCACTGTCATGTATCGTCATAGACTTTCTCCCGGACTCATTATTTTTGGTTTGGGAAGAACAGGAGTCGGCAACATAATTTCGTCACCCGACAGACTCTCCAGAAATGCAACCAGATCGTCCTTCTCTTCATCACTCAGATT
>MPLX02040561.1_pt1 | contig 17060 bp, 13 predicted proteins | sample 1617341 | NCBI WGS metagenome assembly MPLX02 (sample SAMN05944804, study PRJNA350692) | marine metagenome | biome: marine; feature: ODZ; material: water; isolation source: 120 m water sample filtered on 0.2 um supor filter | place: Pacific Ocean | collected 2012-04-08 | depth 120m m | reverse complement strand
TTTGGTTTTGTCGACAAGGCCGAGTCCATGATCGAGATCATTGCGTGTGTCGAAGCCGGCCGCATTTGGCACTTGGCCGTCTGAATGACGCTCTCTGACAGTCTTGGGGGGTAATGGTGCAAACCCGGATACATGATTTTCTCAACGAAGCGGTCACAGCCAAAGGTGCGGAACAGGCCCTGATCGATTTTGCAGATCGCACGTATAGCTGGAACGAACTGCAAACTGCGGTCGATGATGCCGAAGCTGAGTTGAAAGAGGTTGGGCTACGGCCCGGTGACCGCGTCGTGCTGGTCTTTGAAAACTGCATCTCAGTCGCGGCCTTTATTTTTGCCGCAAGTCGCATGGACGCCATTGTCGTAGTCGTGAATGCCCGGCTGACCGGGGCGGAGCTGGAAAGGATAATTGCCCATAGTGATCCCAGCGCCGTTGTTTTCTGCACCCAAGCCTCCGACACGGCTCAGGCGCATAGCGTCGAATGTAGTGCAACCAAGGTGTACGGCGCCTTCGTAGAGGCGGCGATATTCAAACGTGCGAGCAGCACGCCTGAGCCGGTTTTTTCCGCACCGTCCGAACAGGTTGCAATCCTGCTTTACACCTCGGGTACGACTGGGGCGCCAAAGGCGGCAATGCTGACCCATGGAAACCTGATCGCGGCGGCCCATGCCTCGGCCAAGGTGCGCGACATGGCGGCTACCGATATGTGTTATCTGGCGTTGCCACTGTCGCATATTTTCGGTCTGGTCACCTTTCTTGCGGTGTGTTCGGCCAAAGCGGCAATGCGTCTGGAGGCTAAATTCTCTGTTGAGCGGCTGTATGACGCTTTACAAAGTAATGTGACCCATCTGCCGGCGGTACCGCAGATGCACGCGCATCTGTTTCACTATGTCCACGAACAAAACAAACCCGCCTGCAACCGCGGCGTGCTGCGCTACGTCTCCTCCGGCGGCGCACCGCTGGATCCTGTCTGGAAACGTGAAGCCGAGGCTTTTTATGGCTTGGCTCTACAAAACGGCTATGGCCTCACCGAATCAGCTGCTGGTGTCTGCCTGACGGTCAACAAGTTGGGCGACCCGGATATCAGCGCCGGCCGGCCGATGCAGGGATGCATCCTGAAACTCGATATGCACTCTGTGGGGGCAGAGCCAGACAAGGGAATAGGCGAGATCCTCATCGGTGGCCCTCAGGTGATGAAGGGGTATTTCCGGGACGCTGACGAGAGCGCAAAAGTCCTGACGGATGACGGGTTTTTTCGCACCGGCGACCTGGGGCGTTGTGACGAAGAAGGAAGGTTGCATATTGCAGGTCGCTCGAAAGAGCTGATCATCCGATCAGGCTTCAACGTTTATCCGGTTGAGGTCGAAGCCGCGCTGACAGATCATCCCGAAGTTATTGTTGCCGGGGTTGTGGGGCGCGCAGTAAGCGGGAACGAAGAGGTGTTGGGCTTTGTCAAGATTGCCCCTGACTGCACTTTGACCGAGGCAGATCTAAAAGCCTTTGTGCACGACAAGCTTGCTCCCTACAAGCGTCCGTCGCGAATCATTCTGGCGCCAGATCTGCCTGCAGCGCCCACTGGCAAGATCTTGAAATCCAAATTAATCGACTTTTTTTCCCAAGACCTGGGTAACCCGCCGGAATCTGGAACTGGAGGCGAGACCTAAACCGGCGCAAAACAGTCATTTGGTGTTGTATCAACTGTTGTCGCAGAATCATTTTCGACATGGTTGCTTAATGCCCGCTGTGATCGGGCTGTGATCGGGCTGTGACAAGGGCACTCCTGCCATCACGTGGAGTCATGTTTGTGGCTGTCACTTTTGCGAGCAGCGCAGGGTATCGTGTGACTGCCGGGTGGGTTGGGCACTTGCAAAAAAGCGACAGCACAGGTGACGCCGCGCAACGCGGATTCAATACAGAAAAAAGAGCGAACTGGCTAATTAGAGATAACAACTGCGATATGAAACAGGCAACACCATGGTTTTAGTCCTGCTGATGCGCGAGGCGCCGCATCTGGTAAAAGCCAATTGGGGTTCTTAATCAGGTCATCATTGCAGTACAGATTATCTTAGCAGCCCTTGAAATTGGGTGGCCGGCGTTGCGCCATTGCTTGCACGCCTTCCTGGAAATCCGCACTCGCACGCAATCGACTTTGTTCTGCCAGTTCATGTTCGGTTGCCCCGACAACCGCTTGCGCAAGACCCTCGCGCAAGGTGCGCCGGATAGCGTGCACTGCTAATGGAGCGGACATGGCAATCTCGCTGGCCAATGCGAAGGCACTTTGGCGCACCTCAGAGTGTGGTACCAGTTCATCGGCAAGCCCAATGGCATGTGCCTTGGCTCCGGAAATCCGCCGCCCGGTGAGTAGCAGCAAGCTGGCATGGCTCGTACCCACCAGGCGCGGCAACGTCACGCTAAGACCAAAACCCTGGTGAAAGCCCAGGCGGGAAAAATTAGCCGCAAAACGGGCTTCTGCACAGGTCACGCGATGGTCTGCCGAACAGGCCAGCCCCAGGCCGCCACCGACAGCCGCACCCTGGATTGCGGCGATTACAGGTTTTTCGGCCTGAAAAATGCGCGCGGCTTCGCGGTAGATATTGCCCGCCTGAGTATCCAGTTGTTCTTGCCCCCACGAGTCCCGAGCTGAGAAATCGGCGCCGGCACAGAAATGCTTGCCTTCTGAACACAGCACGATGGCTCGGCAATTACTGTCTTGATCAAGCTTTGCGTATGTGTCTGCAATCTGACGAATTAACTCGAGATCAAAAAAATTATTCGGTGGCCGGTGGATTTCAACCGTCGCCACGTAGTCGGTGATTGTGACGCTGAGTTCTTCGCGTATCGCTTCGGACATTGTCAGTTCTCCAGATTATTTTTCTACAAAGATGTCAGGAGTGGATCAGTTGCTGTCGGGCGGTGCATCGGCGCTGCGAGTAGTAATCAGCGCGTCGGCTACAGTGATGCCCTTGCCCGGCGCATGCACTATTACAGGATTAAGATCCAGCGTGCCCAGCACTGCTTCGTTGGCGAGGCTGAATTGGCTGACAGTTACCAGCAAATTCACCAGTGCATCCATGTCGCCGCCGCTTTGCCCGCGCACGCCTTTGAGGAGAGGCATGCAGCGCAACCTGCTGACCAAGGCCTTGGCCTGGCGGTGACTCACAGGCAGTGGGGTGGTCACAATGTCGTTGAGCACCTCGACCAATATGCCACCACTGCCTACAGACAATAGCAGCCCAAAGTCATGATCGTGATGCACCCCAACAATGAGTTCGATACCGAAGCCGGCCATGCGCTCCACGCGAACCCCATCAATCCGGGCATCGGAAAACTGGTCATGAGCCGATTGAACCATCGCGGTATAGGTTGACGAGATAAGTGCTGGCTCGACCAGATTGAGCGCAACCCCTGCGGACTCTGTTTTGTGCGGAATATCGCGTGACTGCAATTTCAATGCCACCGGCAGACCAAGTTCCGCTGCCGCGGTTACCGCGCCTGCGGCCGAAGTCGCGAGTACTCCCAAAGGGCAGTCGACCCCTGCCCGGGCCAGAACTTCCTTCGCCTGGTGCTCGGTATACATTGCAGTTTCTGGATCGAGAACTGCATGTTGCGAATCTGCCTCGCCGATCACGCTCTCGTGCGGATCAAAATTATCCAGGAACACCGCATAGTCCGCCATGGCTTTAATTGCCTGGGCCGTGTTGGACATGTTCTCTAGACAGGGAAAACCGGCCTGAGCCAGCAGCTCGACTGCACGCGGATGAGCCCGGGTGTAAGCACAAAAGATAATCGGTTTTTCAAGGCTTTGGCCGAGCTGGACCAACGCATCGAAATCAGATTCTATATAGGTGGGATGGGCGAGGGACCCCACAACCAGTAGTACATCAATGCTTGGCGACGCCGCCAAGATTTCAAGCACCGGTGCGTAACCGAGCTTAAAGATAACCTGTGCAGTGACGTCGACCGGGTTTCGCGAAGCACCGTACGCCGGCAGTATGGCATCGATTTTTGCGCGGGTTACGCAGTCGAGCTCCGGCACATGAAGCCCGTGCATGTCGCACTGATCTGCAAGCCAGGCACCGGCACCACCCGAAGGTGTGAGTATGCCTACACGTGTGCCGCGCGGCAGGTGCTCGTGGAAATACGCGAACGCCGCAGCCACATCTATCATATGGTCACTGTCGTTGCCGTTAATGATGCCATAGCGTGAAAACACCGCTCTGTAGGCCGAATGTGATCCAGCCAACGAAGCTGTGTGTGAAACCGCCGCCGCCGCAGCTGCCTCGGAATGTCCAACCTTGGCAATGATCAGCGGTTTTTTTAAACGCGCTGCTCGCAAAGCGATCGGGGCGAGCCGGCGTGGTTGGGCAAAGCCCTCAATAAACATCAGCACCACTTTGGTCGCATCATCGTCAATCAGGTATGAAAGGACATCCAGTGCATCAAGGCCCGCTTCGTTGCCCGTTGTCACAACGAAACTGAAGACCAGCCCTTTGGGGCGGCCGCGGTTAAAAAATGAGAAACCGACCCCGCCGCTCTGTGAGATCACCGCTATGCCAGCACCGCGAGTGCCCTTGGCATGCAGGCCGCCCTCTACCTGAACTACTGTCGGACTGAAACTCGCGGCAAGCGGCATGTGTCCATTGAGAAAGCCTTCCGCATTCGGGCCGATAATGGCCATACCAGAGCGTGCTGCAATATCGCTGATGGCCTGTTGCCGCGCGCGGCCAGTGTTGCTGTTCTCCTCTGCAAAGCCTGAGCTAATGATGACGGCAGCGTGGATTCCTTTAGACACGCAGGCTTGCAAAGCGTCAATCACGTGCTTCGCTGGGATGGTAATGATTGCGAGGTCGACAGATTGGGGCAGATCGCTCACGCTTGGGTAACAGGCAAGATCGCGGATTTTGCTGTGGCTGCGGCTGACTGCGTAGATTGGGCCGGGAAAAGCGTGCTCCAGAATCGCATCAACCATTCGCCCACGAATAATTTTCGCATCGGAGGAAGCGCCGATCAGTGCGATCGACTTTGGCCAGAATAGTGCCTCCAGGGCGTCTGTTGCCGTGTGCTTCAACGCAGTCCAAGACCGCGGGCAATGATACCGCGAAGAATTTCGCGGGTGCCGCCCTGAATAGTCAGTTTGGGGGCAAACAACGTTGCCTGGTGGATCAACGCCTCCAAGTGCTCGCGCTCACCCGCTTCGCCGATGATATCAGGCACCAGATCGCGCGCGACGCCCGGCAATGCCTGTTCCCAATTGGTGCCCATCTCCTTGACGACAGCAGCTTCGACTTCGGGCACCTTGCCATCGCTCAACATGCCGGCCACTGAAAGGGACATCTGCCGCAACGTCGATAACTGCGCGATCAGTCGTCCGATACCTTCGGCACTTCTTTGCTCGGGATCGCGGCCCGCAGCATGGACCAACCCGTACAGGACCGCAAATGTTTCAAGGAACCGTTCCGGTCCGCTGCGCTCGTAGGCGAGCTCGTTGGTGGCCTGTTTCCAGGCATTATCGACCTCGCCAATGATATGGTCGCTGGCAACAAAAACATCGTCAAAGGTGACTTCATTGAATTCATGTGCGCCGGTCAGATTGTGGATTGGGCGCACGTTGATGCCCGGTGCATCCATCGGAATCAGAAATTGTGTCAATCCATGTCGGCGGTTGCTATCGAGCGCTGGTGCTGTTCGCAGTAGAGCGATTATGTATTGGGATCGATGAGCATTACTGGTCCAGATCTTACGGCCATTAACCAACCAGCCTTCAGCAACTGGATCAGCACGCGAGCGCAGCGAGAAAAGATCGGATCCGGAATCCGGCTCGCTCATGCCGATACAAAAATAGCACTCGCCGGCAATAATCTGAGGAAGCACCCTTTTTTTGACCGCAGTGCTACCGTAGCGTATCAACATCGGACCGCTCTGCCGATCGGCTACCCAGTGCGCCCAAACCGGGGCGCCTGCGGCTATCATTTCTTCGGTCACCACAAACCGTTCGAGAAAAGTGTGTTCGCCGCCGCCATATTCGCGCGGCCAGGTCATGCCGATGAAGCCCGCGTCGCCACACAACCGACTGAACTTCGGCGAGTGATCGGTCATACCAAAGCCGTTTGGTATAAAACTCCCAGCGCTCGCTTGCCGGTGAAGAAATTCACGCACGCGTTTGCGCATAGCTTCTGCCGCCGCGGGCAATTGGACTGGGTCAAACTGTATTGCGCAAGCCATTAATAAGTCATTAAAGTGTGGCGCTGAATCAAGGTTAGAATCCTGATTCTCCGCTATTTACTGCCCAAGGCCAACTCAGTGGACAACCAGACTCTGAACGGTGGATAAATGATTCAAGCTGACCCACTGATTATGGCAACGCTCGATAAATTGCTGGCAGATCAATGTTCGAACGATGTCGTTAATGCGGCGGACAACGGTCAGTGGCCCGAAACACTGTGGCAGTCTCTGGAGGCAACTGGCCTCAGCCGGGCCTGGATATCCGAGGCGGCCGGTGGCGGTGGCGCTTCACTTGCAGATGGTTTCGCGATCGCCCGCCTAAGTGGGCACCATGCGACCCCTGTTCCTCTGACCGAAACACTGCTCGCAAGCTACCTGCTGGCAGCCGCTGGGCTGGATGTTCCAGCGGGCCCCATGACGGTTGCACCCGTTTACGGCGACGCCACTTTGCCTGCCGTCGCTAACGGTCGGTTTTCTGGCAATGTTCAGCGTTTGCCGTTTGCCCACAGCGCGCAGCATGCTGTGTGCACCGTTACTCTCGAATCCGGTGTCGGACTGGCCTTGTTTGATCGTAATGCCTGGCGAGTCGGTGAGGCGACCGGGGCTGCTCGGGGCATTGATGCAGATGTGACGTTTGCTGGAGCGCCAGTTGCCATTGCCACCGAAGGTGACTGGGGAGATGCCTTACTGCTAATGGGCGCTGCCTTGCGATCGCAACAAATGGCGGGTGCGCTTGCGTATATCCTGGCCCAGTCCAGCGACTACGCACAGACGCGAACCCAGTTTGGGCGAGCTATCGTCAAGTTTCAGGCAGTGCAGCACAACCTGGCGATTCTTGCTGGTGAAGTGGCGGCGGCCAGTGCCGCAGCCGATGCCGCGATGAAAACAATAATCCAATATGGCCTGACAGATCCCCGTACCTTCATGGCGGTCGCCTCGGCCAAGATTCGTGCTGGCGAAGCGGCGAACGCCGGTGCGGCGATCGCGCATCAAGTTCACGGTGCAATTGGATTTACCCGCGAGTACAGCTTGCACCACAGGACCCGTCGGTTATGGACCTGGCGTGATGACTTTTTACCGGAACGGGTCTGGGCAGCGCGACTCGGACAGTTTGTCTGTGACCAGGGCGCGGATGACCTGTGGCCAACGTTAACTTCGATTTAAGACCCAGAATGGCAACTCACCCCGGAAGACCTGGCTGATCTTTGCACCGCAGAACACCGCTCGGTAACTGCAGGCGCTTGAACGCATCTAAGCTTTTATCTACCGCGCCCGCATACTCCCATCCCAGGCCGAGATTGCAAAACTCCATTCTTTAAGGATGCCAGGGTCACCCTGCCTGGTGGCCCGCTGGATTCTTTAAAAGAATTGGCGACATCGGGCAGCGAGAGAAATCTTTTTCTTTCGGGCGCACAGTCAGTTGAGACAAACAACGGCATGTCTTCAGTTGGTAGCGGGCCAATGGCAGCCGAGTAGTCGCTCATGTTGAGATAAGCGTTGAGCGGCCTGGATAGGTCAGCATGGTTAGCACAATGATCCGGAAAATTTAAAAAGACGTTGTTTTGGTATGTGGGGTGATCTACCCCCAGCACCGAATAGCACTAGTTGCAGTAGATCCGGGTAGATTCTCCAGTACTGCGCAGCTTAAAAGCCTTCATCTGAGCCTTTCCTGCAACGCCAACAATGCCGGATCGAAGATAAAAAAGACGTGGCAATGGCTCAGGCTTGGCACCGCCATGCTCATGCCCCCACTAAAGCGCCTGACGGCAATCAACGCACCCACAACGCAGAAAAAGCGTGGTGGCTTTATCGGCAATAGTCAAGGCACATTTGCCGCACTGGCATTCGATCAGGGCTTCTTGATTCTGGTCAGTTATTACAAGCGATGGCGGCAATCAATTCAGCGCCACGCCCTCAAGCGTGATGCGGTGCATGATGCGCCGGTGGCCCTGGTAGTCGTTCATGGCGTAGTGCCATGTGGCGCGGTTGTCCCAAAAGGCAATGGAGTCCGGCTCCCAATGAAAGCGGCAGGTGAATTCCTGGCGCGCACCATGGGCGTAGAGCAAATCCAGAATAGGTTGCGATTCCTCAACAGTCCAGTTGTCAAAGCGGACGGTGAAATCGGCATTAACGTATAGCGCTTTTCTTCCCGTCAGCGGATGGGTGAGCACCACCGGATGCAGAGCATCCTGGGTCGCCTGGCCCGGGTTGGCGAGGCGCCCGTCTTCGTAGTGCTCGCTGTCGGTGACGCTGTAGCCAAAGGCATGGCGGCTGGAATGCCAGGCCTTGAGATCTGTGAGCATTTTTTTCATGTCCTCCGACAGGGCCTGGTACGCCAGATACATACTGGAGAACAGGGTATCGCCACCAACGGTTGGCACCTCACGGGCACACAGTATCGAACCCATGGCCGGAATCAGGTCGTAGGAATGATCCGTATGCCAGGTACCGCCAATGTTCTCTTTCTGGTTTGCCTCCTTTATGACCTGGGCGATCTGCGGGTAACCATCGAGGGGTTTGAAAAAACGGTTTACGTTAATTGCACCCCAGCGTTCGGCCAGAGCGATGTGCTGCTGTGGGGTGAGGTTCTGATCCCGAAAAAAGATCACTGAATAGCGGCCAAAGGCATCTTCGAGTTCTGCCATGGCGTGCTTGCTTGGCTCTTTGGATAGATCAACCCCGCTGATCACGGCGCCAAGCGCTGCTGACTGGGGTGTGACTTCAATCTCTTTGTAGTCCATCGCATCCGTCGTCACGTTAGCTACACCTCGGCTTTGATTATAAGTTCATCCGAGTCGGCGCCATTCAGGTTGTTGGGTAGCTTCCAGTACAATCACCCCATTCGCTTAGGGGGGCGGCATGTATTTCGACTTAAGGCTCTGGGGTTTTACCAGAGGCGTGCGCTTGCGCATATTCGGCTCAGTGGCGATTGGCGTTGTGGCTGTATTGTTTGGTATCGCCCGTCTGGCTTTGCTGGGCTGGTTGATCGCCCGGGTTTTCGCCGGGGCGCCCCTTAACGATCTGACCCTTCCATTTATAGGTGTGGCCGCCGTTATGGTGGTTCGTGGCTGGCTTGAATACCTGCGCACGATGGTGGCGCACAATACTGCGGCGATAGTCCAGGTACATCTGCGCCGGGTGATCTTCGATCAGGTTACGCAGTTGGGCCCGGCGCATTTTGGGCTTGAGCGAACGGGGGACGCCATTGTGGCAATGGTCGAAGGCGTCGAGCAGCTTGAGATCTATTTCGGGCAGTATCTGCCACAGTTAGTCGTCTCGATCCTGACGCCGTTTCTGATCTTTGCGGTGGTGGCCTTTTTTGATGTGCCCATCGCGCTGGTGATGCTGATCGCCGCGCTCTTCACACTGGTGGCACCGCAGATCTTTCACCACTGGGATAAAAAGAGCAGCCTCGAACGGGGCCGGTCTTACACCGCGTTTGCGGCAGAGTTTTTAGATTCTGTGCAGGGCCTTGCCACCTTAAAGGCCTTTGGCCAGAGCAAGGCGCGGGCGAAGAAGCTTAAAACCCGGGCTGAGGATCTTTTTCGCTCCACTATGTGGGTGCTGGCCACCAACTCACTGGCCCGCGGCATTACCGATACGGGAATTACCCTGGGCGCCGCGGCGACCCTGGCTTACGGAGCTTTTCGGGTAAGCGACGGCGATATGAGCCTTGCCGTGTTGCTCATGGTGCTGATGCTGGGAGTGGAGGTGTACCGCCCGCTTCGCGATATGCGCTCGTTGATGCACAACGGCATGCTGGCACAGGCCTCGGCGCAGACGATCTTTCAACTGCTCGATGCCAGGCCCATCGTCACCGAAAAATCCACAGCCACGCCGGCGGACACTTTAAGCCCCACGGTGTCGTTTGAAGAGGTGAGCTTTGCCTACCCCGGCGGGCGCCGTGCTGCCCACGAGGGCTTAAGCTTTACGGTCAACGCTGGCGAGCGAGTGGGTTTTGTAGGCCCAAGCGGTGTGGGTAAATCATCCATCGTGCGTTTATTGCTGCGCTTTTATGATCCGGATAATGGGACGGTCAAGATCGGTGGCCACGATCTGAAAGATCTCAGTTTTGATGATATCCGCGCGCAGATCGCGGTGGTCAATCAGGATACTTATCTTTTTCATGGCACGGTGGCGGATAACCTGCGGGTGGGTAAGCCAGATGCAACGCCGGCCGAGTTAGAGGAAGCCTGCCAGGCTGCCAACGCCCATGAGTTTGTTGCTCTTTTGCCCCAGGGCTACGACACCGTTATCGGTGAAAGAGGAATTCGCCTTTCGGGCGGACAGCGCCAGAGGATCGCCATTGCCCGGGCTATTTTGCGCGATGCGCCGATTCTGGTTCTGGACGAAGCGCTCTCGGCTGTGGATGCCGAGAACGAGGCCATCATCCAGGTCGCACTCAATCGGTTGATGCAGGGGCGCACCACGCTGATCTTTGCCCATCGCCTGTCCAGCGTGATCGATGCTGATCGCATTCTGGTGCTGAACGAAGGCGCCATCGCCGAGCAGGGCACGCATGCCCAGCTGATGCGCGAGGGTGGTGTCTACCATAGCCTGATGGCGGGTCAGGCCGAAGAGAGTGTTGCGGCCGAGGCCAGCATCGGCGCACCGCTGCAATCGGGCGTAGACGAAGTACCGCTTTATAGCGAGCAGGCGCAGTTTGCTCCCGCCGACGCCATTGTTAAGGCGCAGGGCCTTGGCTGGGTCGCGGCCACCCGCGAGCTGATGAAGTACATCGTGCCCTATAAAGGAAGGTTGGTTATGACCTTTGGCTTTGGGGTGACGCGGGTGCTGGCCTTTATCGGTATTGGCGTGGTCAGTGCGCTGGCGGTGCGTGCGGTTAAAACGGACGAGCCCTTCGTGGATTTGCTGATCCTGCTCGGCGTTATGGCGCCTGTGGCAGGCATCTTTCATTGGCTGGAATCGTGGATCGCGCATGACATGGCCTTTCGGCTGCTGGCCGAGATGCGCATCGCGCTTTTTGAGAAGCTCGACCGGCTGGCCCCTGCTTACATGGTACGCCGGCGCAGCGGCGATATGGTCGGCATGGCCACTTACGATGTAGAACTGGTGGAGTACTTTTTTGCTCATACTGTGGCGCCTGCCTTTGTGGCGGTGCTGGTACCAGGCCTTGTGATCGGTGTGCTGATTTATTTTGGCTGGCAGATGGCGGCGGTGCTGGCGCCTTTTCTGGTCATCGTGGCGCTCAGCCCATTTATGCTGCGTCGCCGGGTAGACGAGATGGGCTCGCGGGCGCGTGAGGCTCTGGGCGAGCTGAACGCCCATGCGGTGGACACCGTGCAGGGCTTAAGCGAGATCATTGCTTTTACCCACATCGATGAGCGCCGCCGGGAGCTGATCGAGCGCACCCAGAACCATCACCGTGTCCGATTGCCATTCTTTCGGGATCTCACCTTTCAGACTTCTTTATTAGAAGTTGCCACCGGGCTTGGTGGTCTTGCGGTGGTGGTGGCCGGCGCCATGCTGGTTGATGCCGGGCGCCTCGACAGTGCCATGCTGCCCTTGCTGACGCTGCTGGCGATGGCGGCTTTTTTGCCTATATCCGAGATCTCGAACGTCAGCCGCCAGCTGGCCGATACGCTGGGCTCTACGCGCAGACTTTATGCGGTGAATAACGAGCCAGTCCCGGTAACCGATGGCCCCGGTGTGGCGGTGCCAAACACGGTGGGCGGCGTGCCTATTGAGATCGAAGGTGTGGATTTTCAGTACGAGGCGGGTAACCGACAGGCACTGAATGGCGCCGGGTTCAAGGCGCAAGCGGGCAAGACCATTGCCCTGGTGGGCCCCTCGGGTGCCGGCAAGACCACCATCGGCCATCTACTGATGCGCTTTTGGGATCCACAGCACGGCACCATTACGCTTGGCGGCTATGATCTTAGAGACTATGCGCTGGACGATCTGCGTGGTCAGATTGCATTGGTGGCGCAGGACACCTACCTTTTTAACGACACCCTGCGCGCCAATATCCTGATCGCGCGCCCCGAGACCAGCGCGGCCGAGCTCACGGCTACGCTGGAGCGGGCGTCGCTGGGCGAATTTGTGGCCGGACTGCCCGATGGCCTTGAGACCCAGGTGGGTGAGCGCGGTATGCGCCTTTCGGGCGGGCAGCGCCAGCGTGTCGCTATTGCCCGGGCCTTCTTAAAGGATGCCCCGGTGCTGATTCTGGACGAGGCCACATCGCACCTCGACGCGGTTAACGAGCAGGCAGTGCGCCAGGCGCTGGAGGAACTGATGGCTGAGCGCACCACACTGGTGATTGCACATCGGCTTTCGACCGTGCGCGGGGCCGACCAGATCGTGGCGCTTAACGAGGGCCGCGTGATCGAGGCGGGCACCCACGAAGAACTGCTGGCCCGGGGGGGTCTTTATGCCCAGCTGGTGGCCCATCAGTTGGCCGGTGCCGCGGGGCGCAGTGCGGCCTAGCAGAGCGTTGCTCCAAGTTTTAGGCTGTAGGCCTTTGCCGCCCTCGCCATCGTCGAATCAGCCGACCACCTGCCTGCACCACATCCAATCTGTCGCACAATGTGTGGGATCTTTGCACCAACAACCACAACCGGGGTCTGTCACCACATCCACTTTCTTATCGCTTAATAATTCTGCCGAGTCTTGCAGATCCTCTGTGGTGAATTCACAGCCACATTCAGCGCCTAGCGCAATCAGCGATTCGGCCTCTATCGCTCCACCAATTCTTGCCTGTAGCATGTCGTCATCTGCTACCTGATTCATAAACTGTTTAAGGCTTTCCCTGCTCATAAGCTCTGCCCTCTTGCAAGTTTTACAGGGGGTAAATCGATAGTAGAACTACAGGGGTTCCCAAATCGTTGATCCATGTCAAGGAAAGAGCCTGATTCGGGTACTTGATAGAGTTTTAGTACCCCTTCACGTCATATCGACTGGTCGTACGATTATCTTAAGGGCGGTGCGTGCCGCGATTATGCGTCGACAGATCAAGGCCAGTGAAAACATTACCAGGGTGACTTTGAAACTAAAGTGCCTTACTTAAAGCGTCTTGCGATGTGCTAGGTTCACCAGGTAGTGAGACACTGCTTTAAAAAAGGAGAAACGCCATGTCTGAAACGAAACTTTTCCGTAAACAAGATCTGGATCTAGAGCCGGTAAACGGCATGAAAACGATCGGCCTGGTGAATGCGTCGTTTTCTGATGAACTGGGCGCCGGGATCGGCGTGTTCGAGGATTGCAGTATCCCCTGGCACATTACCTATGACGAGGTGATCTACATACTCGACGGACATTTCACGTTACGGGTTGGCGATAAAGTATTTGAAGCCGATCCAGGCGACGTGCTGTGGGTGCCGCGCGATACAAAGATTGTTTATGAGGCGCAAGAACGTGTCACATTCTTCTACAGCGTTCTTCCTGTGGGTAACGCTCCGTCGACCACCAAGCGGATTGACTACGCAGCCAAAACATGAAGAAAGTATTGGGCGCCTGATTTTTCAATATCCCTATGTGCGGCTCATGTTGCGCGGCAGGCGTGTGCTGGCGTGTCGGTCTCGTTTTGGAGCAAGCCATTCTGGCCGCAAAGATCTGTCACTTTAACTGAAAAATAACAACCGGCGGTGTCTTCACCCCGGCAGGTGACAACACTCGCAGGATTGGCTAGAATTCGGTCAGCGCCGATTTGACTGCTTTCGGGGCGCTTTATAAATACCGCTAAAAGGGGTGACAGCCCGTTTTTGCTAAAAGCAGGAGCGGGTTTTTTTGTGCCTGCACACCGCCAGTTTAAGCAACAACTTACGGGCGGGATACAAGTACGTTAAAGCGTTGGTCGGTCTATCTGCCCTGTTAGACCCACTGGCGCAACACCAGTGACGGGGCAGGAGAGAAGACGATGTCTGATGTAAAGGAGAAGCACGCTGGCGTAGGCACGCCGGTTGCCATTGACCCCAGGGACGCTCACCAGATGGTGGCGGATAATCCCCAGGCTTACCTGATCGATGTCCGTTCGACCATGGAGCACCTGATGGTGGGCCACCCGGTGGGGGCCATCCACGTGCCGTGGATCGATGAGCCCGAGTTCACGCCTGATCCACACTTTGTGCGCAAGATTCGAGAAGTGATGCTTGGTGGCCTGCTGGGCGAGGGTGAAGAAAACCCACCACTGGTAATCCTGATCTGCCGCAGCGGTCGGCGTTCGCTCGAGGCCGGCCAGGCGCTGATTGATGCCGGAATCCATAACGTCTATAACGTGGCCGCGGGCTTTGAAGGGCCGCTTAACGACAGTCATCACCGCAGTACGACTGCTGGCTGGCGCTTTGATCAGTTGCCCTGGCAGCAGTGCTGAGCGCAGGCAGTTAAGAAAATGGCCATCATCCCAACCCAAGTGCACAGCACGCTCTTGGAACCCGGACCCGAGGAATTGCAAGATGGGCACGGCCCCGTGGCGCGCCCATCAGAACGATGTACCAGGCTGGCCGTGTGGCCGGCGCGGGGTTACGTACTGGCGCGCCGAGGTGGCGCGCCGGTGTGGTCGCATCTCAAAAGCACTCTACAGCGTGATGGCTACGAGTCGCTCACCGATAGTCAGCTAAAGAACGCACACAGCGACCGCTGAGCGGCCGGCACTATCCATGTCTCAGTTAACACAGTGGGTAACCCGGCGGGTAACCAAAAGCACCTGGGCCACCAGGGGGATTATTTTGGCGCGCGCGGTCAGCGCGCCTGATGATCACAGGTACAACGCAGTTTTCCCTTACAACGATTCGCGGTACTCCCCTGGAGTTTTACCTGTCCACTTCTTGAACGATCTGCCGAAATTGGCAGGTTCGCTGTATCCCAGCATAAAGGTGATCTCACCGATGCTCTTTTGTTTTTCTTCAAGGTAGCTGATGGCGAGATCGCGGCGCACTTCGTCAGTCAGTTGTTTAAAGCTGTAACCCCGGGTCTGCAGTTCGCGTTGTAGCTGGCGTTTGCTGACATTGAGTTCGCGTGCAATCACAGCCTGATCAGGTCCGGACTCGGGTAGGGTTTCAATCAGCAGGCGCCGCACCTGGGTGGCGAAATCTGCCAGGTCGTAGCGCGCCAGGTAGTCGGTAACGGCCTGGTCGTTGAGTCGTGCCAGCAAAGGGTTTGCCCCGGGCAGTACCTGCTCGACCAGCGCCTTGTCGAAGACCAGGGCGTACTGGGGAGCATTCAACACAATCTTGCAGCCAAAATACTCGCGGTAGGACTCAAGACACACGCTGTGGTCATGGGCCAGCTGTACTTCGGTTGGTGTGATCGATTCGCTCAAGGCCAACCGGCAAAGGCGCATGCTTAATACCAGCAGAGCATCGGCTGATGCGGTCTCAAAATTACGCGGTAGCGTTCTGGGCTGACCTACCAGTTCATAACTGTTTGGGGTTTCGGCAAAGCGTATGTCTGCGTTGGTTGAGACCAGTCTTTGAAAGTGCACCAGCCGCTGAAATGCACTTTTCAATGTGTCGCTTACCAGCCAGCCCAGGCCCAGGCCGTGGATAGCTCCGGGCGGCAATGATTGGCCGACCTTGAGCGCTAGACAGGGGTTCTGGGTGCGATCAATCGCCAGATGCCACAGCCGCTGGTGATGTCCCACCGGAATACGACTGTCCGGTTGGGTGGCCCATTTGGGATCAATGCCGGCGTCGATGAGTACCTGCTCACCGTCATAGCCAGACTCACTGACTGCCCGGGCGATCGCCAGGGCGATGTTCGACAACACAGTGTGGTCTTCGATGTTAATGGCTGTGTGCGCCTTGTTCAGTCTCAAGTTACGACCAGGCTTTGGCGGGCAATGATTATCGCAATATCCCAACCAACCCGATCATACATCGTCCCCGGCACTTCAACAAAAGCGATACCTATGGTGAGCCATCCCGATACCACGCGAATTCTGTACCGCCTGACAACAGGCGAGGGTTTCGAATGGCATGTTTTTGCGCACGAGCTCGATTCTCTGACCGCGCGCCATATCGCCATGCAGTTGAAGGGAGTGGGTATCGAGGCGCTGGTTTGCCCAAGCGATGAGTTTGAAGAAAAAGGTCTGCCCCTTACCTACCGGGCACACGATTATTTCTGATAACGATTTGGCGGGTAATGATTACTGCCTGAGCAATCCGGGCCACAACAATGTCTGCAATGTTGTCGATCACTGCGCAAGCATGCACAGCGGTACTGGCAGCAAAAGCACAAGGAGCAAAATTATGAAAGCGTTACTAGCGTATCTCCGTCGTTTGGAGAAAAAGAAGGGAAAACAAAAGGGTTTTACCCTTATCGAACTGATGATCGTGGTTGCGATCATTGGTGTGCTGGCAGCAGTGGCTATCCCAGCATATTCGGATTACACCGCCAAGGCTCAGGTCAGTGAGGCGTTCTCTTTGGCAGCCGCTGCCAAGCAGAATGTTTCCTTATTTGTGAATGAGACCGGTGATTTGCCAACAGCCGCTGAGGCAACCACTATGACTACCGCTCTTGGTACTGTAGACGGCTCATATGTAACTGGGGTTGCGATTGCAAACCTTGGGGTGATCACCATCACAATGGGCAACAAAGCTAGTTCGGTATTTACTGCGAATACTGCGGACACTATTGTCCTAGAGCCTACAGCTGGGGCAGGCTCAATAAAATGGGCCTGCATCGCCGCTTCTAATCCAGTAGCTGCAACCAAATCGACAGTGCCTGACAAATACCTGCCCAATAGTTGCGTGTAAAACAATTGACGACGTCATGACAGTGAATCGGTAGCAAAGGTTCAACATCCTAAGTGAATGGGCATGCATCAGTTCAACGATTGATCATGCCCACTCACTCACCTTTCGCAAAAGTGCTACACCGTCTTG
>MPLX02338262.1_pt1 | contig 17064 bp, 16 predicted proteins | sample 1617341 | NCBI WGS metagenome assembly MPLX02 (sample SAMN05944804, study PRJNA350692) | marine metagenome | biome: marine; feature: ODZ; material: water; isolation source: 120 m water sample filtered on 0.2 um supor filter | place: Pacific Ocean | collected 2012-04-08 | depth 120m m | reverse complement strand
GCAAACCACCTCCAAGCGCATAGCCATGGATAAGGCAGAGCACCAATTTATCCATGGTCTCGAAGCGCCTGAGTGCGCGATCCCAAAGATCGAAATAGCTATTATCTATCTGCCCGGTGGAAAGATGTCGGAGATCTATTCCAGTTGAAAACGCCCGACCACTGCCGTTAATGCTGACGAGACGGATGTCTTCATCCTCAGCGATCCGCGCTGCCAACGCATCCATTTCGTGCGCGCCGGTCATGGCAACGGCATTGAGAATCTCCGGTCGATTAAATGTGATGCGCGCTCGCGTGCCCTGTTTTTGATACCTTAAAGTTTCGTAGTTATCGGCCATGGCCTGTACTCCCAGATCGTTTTGTCATTGCGGCGAAAACAGGATTGTAAAAGAACATCCTTTCAATTCAAAAAAATCATGATGTTCCGTCATCGAATTGGCTTACTTCTTGATAAGCGGAAATGAGGAGAGCACCCGACACCGGCTTGAACAACAGGCGATAGTAATATTCGATGTGGTTAAGAGTTGGGGGGCTGTTTTTTCGGCGCGACCAATAGAATCCCCACGGGCGTAGGGGTATTATCTAAAGATGAAAGGTCTCTCCGAATTTCTTCTCGGCTCTCTGTTCGGGGCAGTGATTGAGGAAGGAGATATAAACCCGCAGTGTCCAAGACTAAGAAGAAGAAAACTCACAGCTGTTACCCCGGTACCAATATCCTCAAAAGCCGAGATATTACCCGGGTAAGTTGGCTACCTTAGAAGAGGGTGCAGTCCGGGTGGTTATTTCATAGAACAAATTCGCTGCAGACGAAATCACAAATACGTTGCGCTGCGGTCACTACAACGTCGTCTTTCTCACCCAGGCTAATACGCAGTAGGCCCCGACCGCTGTTGCCGAACCCATCGCAAGGTAGCAGGCTAACCCCTTTTTTTTCAAGCAACGTCCAGGCAAACTCTGTAGAAGATACCCGCAGTGGGCGGACATCGAGTACTGCAAACATGCCACCGCCCTGGGTATAAAGTCTTACCCCAGGCAAGTTGGCGCATTTATCTTCAAGTAACGCCCGCCGTCGAGAGAGGCAGGCTCGAATCTCGTTAGTGGTCTGGACGTCCTCTATAAGTGCGGCTGTCGCGGCATCCTGAATGAATGGTGGCAAGCCGTATGCCATACAGAGATTCAGATTGTAGAAATGGCGATTGAGTGATTCCGGCGCGACGGTCCAGCCACAGCGCCAACCTGTCATTCGGTGCGACTTGGAGACGCTACTGATTGTTACGGTTCGCTCTGCTGCCCCTTCGAGAGAGCTAACGCTGACGAATCCATCAGGCACAACCTGCGCATAGACTTCATCGCTGATAATCCATAGGTCGTGCTTAACACAAAGCGCTACGACTGAGGCAAGCTGCTCTTTGGAATAGATAGTACCGGCGGGGTTGTTGGGTGAATTCAGCAAGACCGCCCGAGTTTTCCCAGTAACTGCTTGCTCCAAAGCGTCCAGGTCCAACTGAAATCCATTTTCCGGGTAGATGGGAAGAGGAACCAATGTTGCACCCCCGACCGTGACCGTTGCCGGGTAGGTTGCATAATAGAGCTCCGGCACAATGACTTCGGTGCCGGTTTCCAGAAGACACAACGATGCAGCAAAAAGGGCATTTTGAGCACCGGAAAATACGGCAACATTATCTGCTGTTACGATTTGGCCCGTATGCTGCTGGTGGTAGGCCGCGATGGCCCGACGCAATGCGTCTTCACCCAAGACCGGTGCATAATGATGACGCCCGTTTCGGATCGAATCGATCGCTGCTTTCTGGACAATACTCGGGGTGTACTCGTCAGATTCTTGGCCCAGACTCAAGATGAGCACATCGTCGCCGCGATTCCGCCGGGCACTGGCTTCAATATGAATAGCCCAGACGTCTGCACTCTCGCCGCTGATCCGATCTACTAAGGAGGAGTAATCCATCGAGTATGGCCAGGAGAAACTGATCTAGCGAGTTGTATGAGGCAGCATCTCGGCCTCAGAGCACTTCGTGCAGGGCGCTCACTGCCTCGTCCAGTTGAGATTTACTGATGACCAGCGGGGGGAGTAGGCGGATGACCGTTGGCCCTGCCGGCAACGCCAACACGCGGCGCTCAAGAAGGGCCTGCAGGTAAGGCGTGGCTTTTTGCTTTAGCTCTATCCCGATCATTAGGCCGAACTGGCGCACTTCTCTTACCAACTCCGGCAGGTTGTGCGAAAACTGCGCTACAAAGTATTGGCCCAGTTGATTTGCCCGGCCCGCTAAATCTTCATCCAGCATGAACTCAATGGCTGCCACAGCCGCAGCACAGGCAAGGGGATTGCCGCCAAAAGTTGAGCCGTGCACCCCGACGCTGGCTTGAATACGATCGCCACACAGCACGGCACCCATGGGTACGCCTCCCGCAATTCCTTTTGCAAGACACATAATGTCCGGAACCAAGTCGAAGTGCTCACAGGCAAAGAAACGGCCAGTACGGCAGAACCCGGTCTGGACCTCATCGACAATTAAAATGGTGCCGCGTTCATCGCAAAATCGCCTTGCGGCTGCCAGATAACGGGCCTCTGCTGGCCGCACGCCCCCTTCGCCCTGGATGATCTCGAGAATAACCGCAGCGGTGGTATCATCAACAGCGTTATCGAGCTTCTCGATATTGTTTAATGGGACGAAGGTGCACCCGGGCAATAGTGGCTCAAAAGCATCGCGATATTTGAATGTTGCACTCAATGATCCGAGGGTACGCCCGTGGAATCCCCGCATCGCACTGACCAGGCCAGTACGGCCAGTGCTCGCACGCGCAAGTTTTATCGCAGCTTCGGTACTCTCCGCACCCGAGTTACACAAGAACACACGATTTAATCCTGGCGGCGAAAGCTGTACCAGTCTTTGCATCAGCACACCGCGCTGGTCGTTGTAAAAGATTCCCGGACAGGTCACCAGAATCTCGGCCTGTTGTGCGATCGCCTTGGCCACGGCCGGATTACTGTGGCCCACATTTGCAACGCCGACACCTGCGGCACAATCGAGGTACTCGTTTCCCTCGCTATCCCAGAGTTGGGCTCCCTGGCCACGGGCGATATCTATGCCACGTCGTGGGTACACTTCGAGAGCATATTGCGCTTCTAGAGGGGTTGGAGTCATCGGATCAGCGTCCCCCGGCCAGCGAAAGCATCGTGAATAGGTTTTGATGTCCGCCCGTCGGAGATGACGACCTCGCCGGCACCGGCATCTAAAAGTCGGCGAATCGCCAGTATCTTGCGCTTCATTCTTCCCGCCACGCGCTCCTCGCGTGCCTCAAGCTCTGCTCGGGATATCTCAGCGATGATGGTGCTGTCATCGTCCTTGTTTTCTAACAGACCCGGAGCTTCGATCAACTGTATAACCTTGATGGCCTTTAAAGCACCCTGGAGGGTGGTCACAATGTCATCGTTTTCGGAATTAATTGCAAAACCCTGCTCATCGACGATGGGGATACTCAGTACCGGGCGGTAGCCGTCGTTTAAAAGGCTATTCAGTAAAGATGCGTTGACTGACCTGGGTTTTCCCGAAAAGTCTCGTTTGATCAGCGTCTTTCCTTGTTCCCGGACCCGGATTCCACGATTACGCTGGCCTTGGATAAGACGACCGTCCAGCCCAGTGAGCCCAATGGCATTGATGCCGTTACGCTGGCAAAGTTCAACAAAGCGGCGATTTCTCAGACCACTGTAAGCCATCAAGATGAGATCTATGGCATCAGCATCAGAATAGACGCTGGTATAGCCAGATACCGATGTCAGCTCTACCTTGCGATGTCCCAGTTGTGCGCCCAGTTCGTCCCGCAGGGCGTTGGCGCCGAGTACGACTACGAACGGATCTTTAATCTGGGCAAGATCGGTCACGATGCCTTCCAGATTGATGTCCCGGCCACCCCCAACTTTGATGATATACATGCTTCTGTTGACCCGGTTAAAGCAACTGAATGGTCCGGTTTTCGATCGGACTCCAGTCTTGCGCGCTCGGATAAGGCTGCGAGCAGACGATTGTCATCCCTTCGGTGCAATGCCGATACATCTGAAAATATCCCTCATTTTCGTTATAAAGAGACGCCAGTAAGGATTGCTCAGGTGTCGCAAGAATCATATTCATCGCCCGGATGTATCTGCTTCTTTTTTCAATCACCTCTACTGCTTTCTCCAGCGCCCTTAACGGGCCGAGGTGCCGAAACCGGTCGATAAAGTGAAATATCTTTTCTGCCCCTATGCGGCCCGCCTGCCGGATTCGAACGCCCGAGAGCTCTCCATTAAAGATAAAGGCCTCGTTATCTTTTGAAAAGGGCATATTGTTTTCCACCGTGATGCCCTCATCCCGAAAAGCGCTTCGGGCATGGGCCAGGAAGAGGGTCGTCTTGCCGAACTGATTCAAATCGTCCAGCCAGACGGGGTTGATATTACGGTAATACTGCCAACGATTGTGGTGCAGTCGCGCGCAGCCCCAACCGTGACCCTGGTACTCGGGACTGGCCTGCGCCAAAGATGCAAACTGGTGCAGATGTGATGCGATCTCGAAGGGATCTTCCGAGCGAATCCAGAGCAATCGACACATGAGGCTCTAGATCGGATGAAGGCCGGGGAAAGTGAGTGCCGACGCTTCATCCAGTCCGTGCATGATATTGAAACACTGCACTGCCTGTCCCGCAGCCCCTTTCATCAGGTTATCGATCGCACTGATGATGACCAACCTGTTACTGCCGCGGTCGGACTCGAATCCGATATCACAGAAATTAGTCCCGCTCAACAGTTTCGGCTCGGGATACCGGTAAATACCGCTGCGCTCTTTGACGATGCGGATAAATGGCTCTTTGGCATAATCTTCTCGGAATGCACCCCAGACTGCTTTATCTTCCAGGGGTTCTGTCAAGAAGACATGGCAAGTCGCGAGAATGCCTCGAACCATCTCGATGGAGGTGGCTGAAAAGTGCACGGGAAAACCACCTAACGACTGCTCGATTTCACCGACGTGTCGGTGCCGGGTAGGTCGGTATGAACGTACGGCGCCACTGCGTTCAGGATGGTGGCTGGCATCACTGGCAACGTTGCCGCCCTCGCTGGAGCCTGCTTTTACATCTATCACTGCTGAGGCGATTAAACCGCGGCGGGCTAACGGCTGAAGGGCAAGCGTGCTTGCCGTTGCGTTGCACCCCGCACAGGCAACATGAGTCGCAGCGCGAATAGTGTCCCGGTGCAACTCAGGTATGCCATAAACAAAGCGGCCTAAAAGGTCAGGACGTATGTGCGCCCTGCCATACCAGTGCTCATAACGGCTTGGATCAGTCAGCCTGAAATCGGCGCTGAGGTCGATGATTTTCGGGGCCAATGCTTGGAAATATTCAATACGCTCCATGGTTTCGCCATGAGGCAGGCACAGAAATAAAACGTCACAGCTCTTGAGCTCAGTCAAGGCGCAAAACTTGAGTGAGGTGCTGCCCCGAAGATTAGGATGGGTTTTAAAGACGGATTTTCCGGCAAAACGCTCGGACGTGATCTGGGTAACCTCACAATCCGGGTGAAAGGTCAACAGCCGAAGCAGTTCTCCACCGGTATACCCCGACCCACCGACGATACCCACTCGAATCATTGGGCAACTCCCAGCGTGTAGTCGACGACTCGCGCCGGTATGTTGACACCGGTGGTTTCAATACTGTTTCGAAATTCCATGGTGTAATTGACCTCATTGACCAGCAGTCCGTCATCTGTCTCAAACAGATCCACAGCGAGCACACCGCCGCCCACAGCCTTAGCGGCGGCAAGTGAAGTTGCGGAAATTTCCTCACTAACCGGGCAGCCTGTAGCAGTCGCACCTCGCGCGGTATTGGTAATCCAGTGATCTGATGCCCGGTAGATTGCAGCAACACATTCATCACCAATCACGAAGCTGCGGATATCCCGGTTCTTTTTTTCAACGTATTTCTGAATATAAAAAATTGAATGATGGTAACTTCCCAGCAGTGCCTTGTGCTCCAGTATGGCTTCGGCCGCTTCTCTGTCGTTTACCTTTGATAGAAGGCGACCCCAGGAACCGACCGTTGGCTTTAACACTACCGGGTAGCCTAACTCCTCAATCGCGTTAAGCGCTGAGGTTTCCGTGAACGCTACTCTTACGGGCGGCTGTGGCACACCCGCTTCTTGCAGAGCAAGGGAAGTCAGAATCTTGTCACCACAGACCCGGGCCACCTCTGATGTATTGACACACCGTACCCCAGCACTTTCGAGAAGACGTAACCCGTGCAAAGACCGCGAGTGATTAATGCTCCGTTCCAGGACGACATCGACATCAAAACCCGATTGAAGATTAAATACCAATTGGCGGTCATCGATCATCGTCAACTGGACATTTCGCGCCCGGAATTCGTCTAATAGAAGTTTCTCTTCCTTTCTGACCAAAGAGTGCAGCAGTCCTATTCTCACTCGCCCCAATCCTCTTCAGTTTCGGGGGCTTCAGCTAGGGTGGGCGGCTCAAGCGCGGTCACCTCGAGCTCGGTCCCACAATCAGTGCATTCCAGAATCTCGCCCGCCACCGTTCCATCGGGAAGCGAAACCTCGGCACCGCAAACAGGGCATTCAGTCATAGGGATTTCTCCAGCTGTTGTCAGAAATTAGCACACCACCGGTCTGAAAATATCTAAGGCCCGGCAGGCGGCCTATTCTAGTGTTACTGAAGTGCAGGGCGAAGAAAAATTTAACAGGCATCTGCAGTGGCGGTTTGAATAACCGATAACCCCGACCCTATGGGGTGAGGCAAGTTACCGTCGGGGCAGGGTGGGTAGCGCTCTCACGCGGGAGCTCGCTGGTGAGATTTCGGAAAAATTATGAACGTGAAGCCTGCCTCAAAAAAGAGTAATAACGTGTGTCAGGTGCCGTCCGCGTTCCATTTGGAATCGACGAGCACGACTGAGGTTGCGATTTGGGCATCGGGAACACGCCAGTAGCGCCGAAGCAGCAGATTCTTTTCGGTTTCTGACACTAACCGGTAACCATGCTTTTCATAGAACGAAATAGCCCAAAGAGCCCCAGCCCAGGTGCCCACTAAAAAAGGGGTCTGCCCGAGGGCTTGAAGATTGCGTAAAAGCGCCGAACCAAATCCCTGGCGCCACAGGTTATTTCGCACATAGGCATGGCGGATTAGGGTCACTTCTTTTTTATCCTGAATGCCCATCACCCCAACAAGTTCGCCATCCTTCTCAGCGCCCCAAAAGACGATACCGTCACGTACCTCTTCTGTAAGTTCGTTGTCATCCATATAGGGCTCATGCCAGAGACCTTTAGGGATAACACCACGATAGGCTTGAGCGCCATCGTTAATAATCTCAAGGATCGTTCCAAACTCAGAATTCGTGCAGCGCCTGATCATATTAATCTAACCTCCAGAAATCTCTCTCGGCTGACCAAGGTGTTGCGCCCAACACAACCCTATCTGCATTTTCTCATCAGCGCAGATTGATGAGCGTCACATTCACTCTCGCGCTCCTGTAAAATTTACCGGATCGCCAACCCGATAACTACCTCGGATAAAAGCAAATGCCTAATCAGAACAAGGGGCAAGGCTCAGATGATACCGAAATAGCTCCGGGCCAGATATTTAGTTGGGAGGAACTTGATCGCTATGAGTTTAATAAGGAGGGTTATGAAGGCCAGATCATCAGTGGAAAGATTCTATTGACCGTGGGCGATGAGAGCCGGGAAATTGGCCCGGTTGTGGTGGAGCGCTAACCATTTCCCCAATTTCTTCATTGCCCAAACAAAAAGGAGTCAATACGAACAGAGCCAAACAATTGTTTTTGAACGCCGCCTTATCAGCCACGATGTTTCTGGTATGGAACAATGCAGAAGCAGGCAAGGCCGTTACAATAGAATCCGGACCTTATAGCTTGAGGGGCACATTGTGCACTCCCAAAGGAGCCGGGCCCTTTGCCGCTGTGGTTTACCATCACGGCGGGTTTGGTGATCGAATCGGTGGCGCACCCATCGGCACATGTAACGCGTTAGCCAAAGCGGGTTTCGTTGGTCTTTCTCTCATCCGCCGACCAACCCGATCGTTACAAGGGCATCTAGATGATGCCGAGGCAGCGGTGCGTTACATTAAGAAAGCGCCGAAGGTTGACTTCGAAAGAATCGGAATTATCGGTTTCTCAAGAGGGGGATTACTGGCCTGGCAGCAAGCCGCTCGGCGCAATGACCTGTCTGCTGTTGTAATCATGGCGGTCGCCGTTAATCGTCGACTGAATATTGACGATGCCCGGAGAATGAACGCACCGTTTCTCGTGCTGGTAGCAAAGAACGATACCGGCTCTAGATTTACAAAAGGGCAAAACACAGTCAGTTTTAGCCGCCAGCTCGCCAGTGCTCTTGCGCAGGCGGGTCAGGACGTTCGGTCCCTGATTTACCCGTCATTTCGCAATGATGGTCACACGCTGTTCTTTGAGGTTCGATCCGAGTACTGGCCTGACGTGGTCGCATTCCTGGAAAGACACCTTAAGTGACCTGTTTGTTTTTGTGGCTGAGGGGACTCTTTTGGGCCTATCCTTCTACTCAGGCTTCCTTCATGAACTTTGAGCGGCCAAGATGAACAAGAAAATCACGGGCACAACCGGCGCCCGCGACCGGCGTCTACACAATCTCGGCCGTTTGTTCCGTCCTTCGAGCATTGCGGTGGTGGGCGGGAGTCAGGCCGAGGGGGCGATCCGGGCTAATCGGCGCGCGGGATTTCCCGGGCCGATCTGGGCGGTTAATCCCAATCGGGCGATGCTGGAGGGAGAGCGTTGTTTCGCCAGGATCGAGGACCTGCCTTATGCGCCCGATGCTGTGCTGCTGGCGCTTTCACCTGAGCGCTCTGTCGAGGCGGTCGAGGGGCTGTCTGCGATCGGCGCCGGCGGCGCGGTCTGCATGGCCTCGGGTTTTGCAGAATTGGGGGCAGGGGGGCGAGCCTTACAAAACCGGCTACGGCAAGCAGCAGGGGATATGGCGGTGCTGGGTCCCAACTGTATGGGCGTCTTAAACCTTTTCGATGGCGTGGCGGTCTGGGGGTCCGATAACCGCATGGAAGCCACGGGCGAGCGCGGCGCAGCGTTGATCTCACAAAGCGGTGCATTTGCCTTTGGCATTACTAATATTGAACGCGGTTTTCCGCTTGGGTACTCGATCAGCACGGGAAACCAGGCTGTAATTGATGCTGGCGATTGCATCGATGCGGTGTTGGAAGATGATCGTGTGAGCGCAATCGGGCTTTACCTTGAGGGGCTGGAAGGTGGAAACCGTCTCGGCGGTGCTTGTTGGCGTGCGCTGCAAAAAGGCGTTCCAGTCGTTGCTTTAAAAGGGGGGCAAACTCCCGCTGGCGAGGCGATCGCCATAAGTCACACGGGTGCTATGGTGGTGGAGACCGATCTCTGGCAGGCTTTCGCGCGCCGTTTCGGCATTGCCGAGGTTTCGACACCCAAAGCCCTAGTGGAGGCATTGAAATTCCTGACGGTTAGCGGCATACCGCGTGGTAATCGCCTGAGCGCCGTGACCTTTTCAGGCGGCTTGAACGGGTTAATTGCAGCCGCAGCCCCAGCACGCGGCCTGACACTTCCCCAACCATCAGATGAAGGGCGTGCCGCACTTTGTGCTGTGATGCCCGACACGGTGCCGATCGCGAATCCACTGGACCTGAACGTGCCCTTTAGCTCCGCAAGCGGGATCTCGGCAGAAAACGGTGAGTCACTCGCTCAGGGAATTGCCAACCTCGCCCGCGGTGTGTCGGATATGATTACGTTTTTCCTGGATGTGCCACATAGAGACGATCTGGCACTCGATGCAATTTGGCTTCCAGGCCTTAAACACATGGGTGCTGTGTCCCGTGAACTCGATGTACCTTGTGCGGTGGCCGGCATTTTGCCCGAGGGGCTTGATCTCCAATTACGCCAAGAGCTTATTAATGCCGGTGTGACGCCGCTGCTTGGCTTCGCCGATGCGATGGAGGCGCTGTCTGTTGGCGCATGGCTTGGACAGGCACAACTGCGTGCTGCCGGGCGAACCGCTCCCCGATTGCTCGATGCCCACCCGGAGGGAGCCGGAACCCAGATGCTGGATGAAGCCGCTTCAAAAGCGCTTCTACGCGATTACGGCCTGAGCGTACCAGAGTCCCGATCCACCACGGCAGAAGACGCAGGGCCACAGGCCGAAGAAATCGGTTTTCCGGTTGCGTTGAAAGTACTGAGCGATACCATCGCGCACAAAGCGAAGATCGGTGGTGTGCAGCTGGGGCTCAATTCCCGCGAGGCAGTTGACCAGGGAATAACAGATATCCGACAAGCGCTCAAGGGCGCGCCGGGTGCGCCGAGCACCGAGAAATTTCTTGTCGAGCAGATGGTTGGCGCACCGGCGGCAGAATACATCGTCGGCATCAAACGGCACGCAGCACTGGGGCTTGCGCTGATGGTCGGGCGCGGTGGTATCGAGGTGGAGGCTTACCGACAATACCGAGCACTACTTCTTCCGCTGATCGAAGAGGATCTCGCAGAGGAACTGAGTGGAATCGGGTTGGTGCCTGGGGCGCTTGGTTATGACGCCCTGTGCTCGGCCATCCGAGCCATCGCCACCTTTGCCCAGGCGCACCAGGATCGCCTTCAGACGCTTGATGTAAACCCAATAATCGTTACCCGCCAGGGCAGCGCGATTGCCGCAGATGCGCTGATCATTTTTTCCTCCTGCTCGGAGACCGCCTTATGCCTGCAATAGATTTTATCGGCCTGACCGGGCCAGAATATGAGATGGACGTGGAACGTGGCCGGATCAGAGATTTTGCCAGGGCAATGAGCGCCCCCCTGCAGGAATTCATGACCGGGCGCAACCCGGTCATCCCCGCCACCTTTCTGGTCACCACGCCCTATACCTGGGGGTATTCGCTCGAACGCCCTCGTGGAACCGTTTTCTCACAGATCGATCATGATCTTTCAGTACCGCTCCACGCTGAAGAAGCTTTAATCTTTCACGGGGCGCCACCACGTGCCGGCGACCGTTACAACTGCAAAGCGATTTTGGAGGATGTGACTTCCAAATCCGGTGGACGCGGTGGTGACCTGACGTTCCTGACCATGCTTACAGAATACCGGAATGCGGCGGGTGGGCTGGCGGTTGAGCAACGCTCCGTCACCGTTACCACCGGTCGATCCCCGACCGAAGGCGACTGGGTAGTTAACTTGCCGCCTTATGAGCCGGACTATGAGGATATTGACCTCGTGGATATCTTTACCGATGTGGCGCGCATGTCGTGGGAGGATCTTACCGAGGGTGAAGGCCCCAACTTAGTGAATGCCGGACCATTAATGCTACGGGACATCGTTCGGTTTCAAGGCGTTGTTGGTGAAGATAATGCGTTGCATCACGATACCGCCTGGGCACACAAAGCTGGCTACCCAGCGGTATTCGGTCTCGGCATGCATCAGGCTAGCATGGTCGCAGGTTATGCCGCGCATTGGCTGGACCCTGCAGCCGTTCGAGAATTTCGGGTTCGTTTTCGTTGCGTTTATTGGCCAGGCGACCAGCTTCACTACCAAGGTGAAGTCGTACGCAAATTCATCGATGGCGACAGTGGGCACAAAAAGGCAGAACTCGCGCTGAGGTGTTTGAAAGCTGATGGGCAGACGATCGCAGATGCCAAGATGAGCATGGATTTTGGTAGCGGGCCATAGACAGGCAAACGAAATTTTAGGGTGCCGGGGATCAACGTGGGGCTAGATCGACTGAATGTGCCCCAAAAGGGCCTGTAATGCCCCGGGTGACCTTTTAGTTAAGGTTGGCACCCCAAACCCACCGAGCCAACGCTGATAATAGTCGCTGGCGGAGTAGGGCGTTCGCCCTATTGGGAACGCTGGCGCGATGGGGCGCAATTGGGGCAACCGGTTTGCTCATTTTCATTGCTTTTCACACTAAAATAGGAGACTCCTGATTTCGAGCTCTTAAGGGCATATATCAATGAAACGGAGCTCCTTTGCGGCTTTGTTGAGGCTTAAGGCCCAGCCGGCATGTGCCTACACCATTTTGGGACTGGTGTTGTTGTGGAGTTGGGCCCCGGGTGTGGTGGCTGAGCCTGCTGAGTTCGTGAATTTTCAACGTTTCGCGGGTGAGTCCGCGTGGGGCTATTCCGACATCTCAGACCCAACCGGGCTGTCGCCTGCGCAATCGGTCCAAAGATTTGAGCTTCGTCCGCAAGATTGCCTTTCTGTTCCTCCTTATAATGATTGCGAAAAGGATGCAGAGCGTGCAGAACAGGCGCAACTGCGACGACCCGGTGCCGCGGTGTCGGGATCCGAATGGTACCAATGGAATATTTTCTTCCCTCCAGATTTTGTCAACAGTTACCCGGCGAGAACCCGGCATGGTCAGTTTGTCGAACATGGGCGCGAGAGTCCAGCCTGGGTGTTAGAAGTGGGGAGCACCGGGGTACTTTGGCTTGGCAGCCAGTTCGATGATGACCCTCGCTATTACTCCTTAGTTGATGAGCAAGCTCTTCGGGGAAAGTGGCATGAAATCATCATTAACGTAGTCTGGAGTGCGTCCCAAGGGGCGCTACGCCTGTGGGTCGATGGTGTACTCAAGGCAGATCACGATGGAGCCACCTGCAACAGTTGTAGGATTTTTTTCAGCTATGGGATACATCGAACTCGTGTGTCGACTTTTAATGAACGCTTCCCAGAACGAACGCTTCCAACCCAGGTGGTTTTATATACACAACCCCAAGTCACACTAACCGATCCCGGTTGGATTCTCGTAGACCCGCCCCCGTCTCCTGCATCGGAGCCGGCATCAACTGCTCAGAGTGACGATAAGGTTGAGCCGAGTGAGTCGCTGGAATCACAACCAGCCGACGAAGTTGATGAGGTGACTGGGGAGAGCCAATCGCCAGCGACTGACGCCGATGAGCCGGTAGTCATTATTAAAAATGAACAGGATAAGGAAGAAGAAAATGCCTCACCAGTCTTGCCCGAGCCGGAAGAACCGACGACACCGACCGAAGACGAGGATCAGACTGTCGATGCGGTCCAGGTACTTAAACCAAGCGATATCCCCAGTGATCGGCGTTGACTCGACTCAGTCGCGGGTTTGGAGAAAATGATGCAAAAACATTTTATCTCAGCCGGTGATCTGCTCCGCGATTCCTTTTTACTTGGGCAAAAGATTATCGAAAGTGGCTTTCGGCCCGATTTTATCGTGGGAATATGGCGCGGCGGGACGCCGGTCGGCATCGCTGTTCAGGAGTTGCTTGATTACACCGGAATTGCGACGGATCACGTGGCTATCCGGACTTCCTATTACACGGGAATCGCTGATACAGCTGATGCGGTCCAGGTTCATGGCTTGGGGTATCTGGTTCGAAAGATTAATCGGGAAGATGCGCTACTGATCGTCGATGATGTGCTGGATTCAGGAAACAGTATCGAGGCTGTCATTAACGATCTACAGAGTCGGTGTCGTCGAAACATGCCTAAAGACCTTCGGGTAGCTACCTGCTGGTATAAGCCGGAAAAAAATCAGACAGGAAGGGTTCCTGACTACTACGTACACGAAACCGATCAGTGGCTCGTCTTTCCCCATGAGCTACAGGGCTTAACAAAGGAGGAGGTCCGCACGGGCAAGACTGAAATTTCAGATATTGTCATGTCTTTGAACAAATCCTGATGCTGCTAAGGCGACCAAGGCCTCTCAATTAATCTCAAAATCGGCGCGAGGCAGGGTGACTGTCACTTCGACCCCCCGCTGCTCGCTCCGATTTCGCGCCCGAACCGAGCCCCGATGGAATTCAGCGACCAGGCGGACGATATAAAGGCCTAAACCCAGGTGGGATCTTCGCGCATCTCGGGCACTGGAAACCATGGGGTCGAATAAGCGATCTGCAATCTCGCCGGGTAGCCCGGCCCCATCATTAGAGACGGTTAGCTCAAGGTTTATGTCAATGCGCCGCAGGCTCACGTTAATAATTCCATCATGGGCCCCGAACTCGATCGCGTTATCGATCAGCTTATCCAGTAATTGTGCTACCCGGTCGGGGACGCCTCGTATATACAAAGGTTCACCGAACAAGGTCGCCACGATCCGATGATTCGGATTTGCCGCTTGGTAACCCTCGACACAGCCTCGGACGAGTGCCGCCAGATCAAACAACTCGGATTGATCCTGCTCCCGCGTCAGGGCGTCTTTGAGACTTGCCGCTTCGGTCAGGCTGGTGATAATCGATCGAAGTCGACCAACGCCGTTTCGGGCACGCTGAAGGTGCTTGTCGTCGGTCAACTGACGATGGTGGTACTGCAGGTTTTCCAAAGAAGAGTTGACGACGTTAAGGGGGTTGTGCAACTCATGTGCCAAGGTATCAGGGAGCTTCTCAAGGTAGCGGGTGTACTGGCCCAGGTTATGCAACATCGCCGAGATGCTTCGGGTCAGGCTTCCCAGTTCGTCTCTTGATCGTGTACCCGCCCGGATACGGTCCTTGAGAAGTCGACCTTCTGGTGTTGCGGCTTGTTCCGTTTCCCGCTGAAGACGCCCGACCCGATAGGCCAGACGCGTTGAGAATATCAAAATCGCCAGCGATAAGAAGATAAACACCCCCAGGAACAAAAGCGTGAATCTTTGCAATGTTCGGGATTGCAAAGAAAGTAGCTTATTCCCGCTTTGCTTAATCAGGACCGCGCCTTCGATCTGACCCTCTGCCCAGATCGGAGCTGCGGTGACGATTAGCTTAGCATCACCATAGCGTCGACGCTCTGTTGCAGGTTCACCCTGGTTGATAACAAGCGCCAGGAGCCGCTGGTCCTCATTGCTTGAGTCCACCGGCATGTCAGTGAGGCCGCGAGTGGGGCTGCGCAACAGCCACTCATAGAAATTCAGAACTTTGCTTTCAATACGGGTGAAGAAAGATCGCTCGCCCGGGCTTTTAAGGCCGAAGGCCTCCCGCCCCGGCGGGAAGATTGAGCCTACCTGGGCTCGTATACGGAAAACGCGGTCCCAGATCGTGATGTTCGCCTCGGACAGGTAAAGTGGTTGAACAAGTTTGGCCAGTTCAGGCGTAACCAATCGCACTCGACCGAAGCCCAGAAAAGAAGGGTCGGGCTCGGTGCTGATGATTTGGCGGATTTCTCGCGATGTTGGGTCATCGACGTCGATTACTTCAAACTTGAGTCTAGCCCCGACCCCGAGCAGTTCACGGGGAATGCGTAACTTGATCGCGTAACCGCCGCCCAGCAGATCCAAGGTGCCCGCAATGGTCCGAAGGGCTTCCCCACTTTCTGGCTCACGCCAGTTTTCCTTCATCTTGTAGATGCTGAGTCGGCCCGCTTCTTGTGCAGTGAGGAGATAACGGGAGATGGCGCCAGAATTTTCCTGGATTGTCATGCGGACCTGGTCATTATGATCCAGCGTAATCAGGTCAGGGTCACGAAATACGAGAAGATCATCGTCTACCTCTAAATAGGCGAAAATCTGGTCTGAATTAATGGCCATGCCGTGGCGAACGGCAAGGGAATCCGGCCGATAATCAGGCCCGCATTCGAAAATACCGAAACCAGAAAAGCTGGCGAGCTTGCCTGCGGCCAACGCCCAGGTAGTCGCCGGTGCGTCGATCGATAAGGGTGCTTCAATCTCGGTGGGTAGGGTTCCCAGGGGCCGGCCAATAACTTCTGGGACACCCACGCCTGGATCAAACAGTTCACGGCGGTTGCCGAGGATGCTCGCAATCCCCTGGGTTGTGAGTTCCAGTGCCTGTTCTTGACCTTCCAGCAGGAACTTTTCCATCTCGCGGACGGACTCATACCCCATCCAAGGGATCGCGAGCAAAAAAACTACCAGCAGAAGGAGTTTGGTCCGAATCTTAAGGCCGGGACGAATCTTAAATCTTCCGGGCCCTAGGGGGGTGGCCGGCCTGTTGGATGAGCGAGGGGCCGGTTTTGCACTCACTCGGGATCGCGCTCCCATTTATAACCTGTCCCATGGACCGTTTGGATCCGATCGAACTGCGGATCAAGTTCGCGGAATTTGTTTCGTATCCTCCGGATATACCCGTTAATGGTATTGCGCTCGACCAGACCCTGGCGCGTTACATCACTTAATGCGTCGTACGTACGCACGTGGCCGGGATGCCGCGTTAGCGACTCGATAATCCAGAACTCCGTTAACGTTAGATTCACAGGTTGGCCCCGCCAGGCAACCAGCATACTGCTCTCATTTAATTCAAGCGCTCCCACTGTAAATGCGGTGGATTCCGCTGGTTGCTGCTGCAACTGCTCTGAAATACGCAAAAGGGCATGGACTCGCGCCACCAGAAACTCAAGACTGACCGGTTTGGTGATGTAATCCCAGGCGGTCATTCGTTGAGAGGAAATGCGGTCAGCGTCGCTGTCCCGGGCAGTCAAAAAGATCACCGGGAGGGTAGGGCTGAGCTTGCGCAGTTCCATGCAAAGATCAAATCCGCCGTCCATATCCTCACCGAGCATGATATCGAGCAAGGCGAGCGCCGGAAGTTCACTCTCGAACCCTGCCAGTGCTGAGGGTTTATCTGCATACGCGCGCACGTCGTAGCCGTGCGCTGTCAACACATCGCTGTAGTTGTCCCGCTGATCCGGGTCGTCCTCCACGATTGCGATTACCGTTGCCATTGTGGCCCCCTGGCGCGTGACGCACATCGCGCGTCTGAAAAACTCCGATAGAACACCCTATTTATCCGGTATTTTCCACCGGGATACCCTTCTTTTACCACAGGTTCTGCAACGAAAGACCCTCCCGGTAGCCTAATATCTGAGCCAAGTCGACAGGGTGAAGGGAAATCGGGGGGAGTATTTTGAGCAAGATGGTATTTGTACCGCTGACGGACGAGTTAATCTACGAGCACCCTGAATGGATCACGGGGCCCGTCAGGGCGTTTGATCCGGCCAAAAGGCAGACTGGGGCAGGGCGAGATCACTTGAAACCCGGACCGAGCAAGCCGAACTTGGCCGCAGGCAATGGGCGAGTCAATTGCGGTCCCGGGCCTCAAAAGACCGCGCG
>MPLX02013701.1_pt1 | contig 17066 bp, 17 predicted proteins | sample 1617341 | NCBI WGS metagenome assembly MPLX02 (sample SAMN05944804, study PRJNA350692) | marine metagenome | biome: marine; feature: ODZ; material: water; isolation source: 120 m water sample filtered on 0.2 um supor filter | place: Pacific Ocean | collected 2012-04-08 | depth 120m m | reverse complement strand
GATGATGCTGCAACCATCCGCTGGAACGATCTAGTACGAGGCCCGATGCACTGGAGCGGAAACGATTTAGGCGGTGACATGGTGATTGCGCGTCGAGCTCCAGCAGATCAAATTGGCGACCCCTTGTACAACCTCGTGGTGGCGGTGGATGACGCCGCCATGGGTATCTCTCATGTAATCCGCGGTGAAGACCACATCGCAAACACGGCCAAGCAACTACTGATCTACGAGGCCCTTGGACTACCAACTCCTCAATTTGCTCATACTCCACTAATCCTCAATTCTGAAGGGCGAAAACTCTCCAAGCGAGATGGAGTCACCTCAATCATTGACTTCAAAAGCATGGGATATACAGCAGAAGCCATGGCCAACTACATGACCCTGCTGGGCTGGTCTGTACCCGAAGGAATGGACGAACGCTTCACCCTTAATCAAGCCAAAACCGTCTTTAGTTTTGAGCGGGTTAATAAAGCAGGCGCAAAGTTCGACTGGGACAAACTCAACTGGCTCAATTCACAAGTGCTACATGAATGGAATAAAGAACAACTGCTCAATGCTCTAGGACCCTTATGGGCTGAAGCCGGCTGGTCCCTGCCCGAGCAAAATTGGTGTTTAGATCTGGTTGAACTCCTAGGACCATCTCTAACAGTGCTCAAAGATGGTCTTGAGCAAGCGCGCCCTTTTTTCGAGCAGCCCAAGCTAGAGGCTGATGGGCTTGAACAACTCGCCATAGAAGGGGCCAAGGCAAGTCTTGGCCATCTTGTTGATCAACTCGAAAAAGCAGCCTGGGATGGCTTTGATAAGCAGCAGGCACAACAACTCCTTACTAATGCTGCTCAAAATGCTGGCGTAAAAAAAGGTGTGGTCATGAAGAGCCTCAGGGCTGCACTTCTTGGGCGCCTACAAGGACCTGACCTAATCACAACCTGGGGATTACTGGCAAGGATCCGAGAGGATCTAAACAGGCTGCGCCGTTGTATCTGAACAATCTTCTTTTTCGCTTGAATCCTCAGGGGCTATTAAACCCAGAGCTTTAGCTAACGGCTGTGCGGTAAGACCCTGAAGGCCAACCGTCATCAAGATGGTGAGGAACACCAAACCCTGAAGCCGACCAGCTCCCAATACACCTGCCTGCTCAAGTCGAATCGAAAACAAGGAAGCCACTGCGGCTGTAACAATCCCACGCGGTGCAAGCCAGCCAAGGAACAATCGCTGCCTGTAATCAAGAGGGAGGCCAATAGTGGCAAGACTCACCGCCACAGGACGTACTACCAACATCAACACAAGCACACAGCTGACTCCTCCCCAACCAAGTGGACTTAGCTCACCCCAAGAGACGTCTGCTGCAAGAAGTGGAAATAGCATTGTTATGGCAAGACGCGCAAGCTCTCTAATCAGCTCATCAAGCTGAGCGGCCTGGGTAGCCGGCCTGCGGCCGACAACCACTCCCGCTGCCACCGAAGCCGGCAAACCCGACTCAGGCAAAAACCATTCACAGACTGCGTATAAGAGAAATAGAACCCCCAAGGTGAGCTGCAACCTCAGCCCTACTGAAGGGTCAGGTTTTAAACGTCGTAATCCCTCTGATAGCAACCACCCAGCACCAGCCCCCAGCACAACGCCACCGCCTAGGCGAGCCAACAGCCCAAGGGCAACCTCTCGCCAACCATGCAAATCGCCTAACAACAACTCCAGCAAAAGCAAAGCGAGCACCGCCCCCACTGGCTCAAGTACCAAGCCCTCTGCCTCAAGCACGTCCCCCAAAGGCGACGCCAAACGGATCTGCTGCACCAGCGGAGTCACAACAGTCGGGCCAGTAGCCAGCACGATGGCGCTATAAACCGCGGCAACTGACCAGCCCAAACCGGCCAACCAATGAGCTGCCAGCAAACCCGCCGCCAGGGAAACCACTAGCCGGATCAGCAATATGCGCAACACGGTGGACTTGATGGTGTCACCAGGGAGACGCAAGTTGAGGCCACCGTCAAAGAGCACAAGGCTCACCAACAAGCCCACGATCGTCTCTAGTCCCTGACCAAGATCCAATGGTTCAACCAGACCAAGCCCCGATCGACCGATCAATAAACCAGAAAGCAGCAACAGCACTACACCCGGCAGGCCAGATAGGGATGACAAAATCCGAGCTCCGGCACCTGCGAAGACGGTTATCCCCCAAAGCAGACCCAGCCGCTCAGGTGTCATCGATAGCCGCGAACTGAGGTTCCACTCTCACGCCGATCACCGCCTCTGGTCGCACCACCAAATACTCCCCATCCAACTCGTTAAGCGGCACGTTGACGAAACCCCCACTACCAGAAGCATTGACGATTCCCTGATACCACTGCTGAAACATCTCAAGGGTAGAGAAATGAACCTCTTCGGTCTGCCCCCCGGAGAGATGAAGATGCACCGCATAGCGGCGTGGGGTACGTGTCATCGGTGAACCGTACTGCCTACGTCCATCGCCTCAGGATGGCGGATAGTCGACCTACTTGCCCACATGAATGGCCTAAGCACTTCTTTACCAGGGATATAAAGAGGATGACGCGGGTGTCCCTCTCGCGTACAACCAAGTGCAAGAGGTCCAAGAGCCTCTGGAATATTCCTCAGACGATGCTGGCGATAGGGCTCTAATAAAGCCATCACGGCAAGATGTCGTTGAAGCCATGCCCCTCCTACCCCCCAACCAAGCCAAAGGTCCCATTGAGAACACTCAGCCCAATGGCCTGCACGCTTGGAAAGCTGGACATCATTTTGCTCACCAATCGGATCAACACAGTGCTTAAGAACTGACGGAGATTGACTGATACGGGCAAATAGATTCACCACCAAAAGACGTCCATATCCCCAAGAGCGACAAAACCCCAATATTCGTCGCAAGGTCGGATCATCATCTAAAGCGGAAGCCTTAGATGGATTCAAGCCGACAAAAAGCAACGTTCGACTACTTTCCCCAAGTCTGCGCTTCAACCACCAGCGGTAGTGACCGCAAGGACTAAAGGAAGCCTCAGACACCCAAGAGTTCACGGCTTGCCTCAAGGATTCGAACGCTTGCCTTGCCATCACCAAAGGGATTAACAGCACGTGCCATGGCTTCGTAAGCGCTTGGGTCCTCTAACAGGGAAGATGTCTCGCTCAAAATCATCTCTGGATCAGTACCAACCAGCCTGGCCGTACCGGCTTCAACAGCCTCAGGTCGCTCGGTGGTCCTTCTTAAAACCAAAACCGGCTTGCCCAGTGCAGGAGCTTCCTCTTGAAGCCCACCTGAATCTGTAAGCAAGAGTGTGCACCCCTTCATCGCTGCAACCAAGCGGTCGTAATCGAGGGGCTCGGTGAGTACCACCCTGGGATGATCACCCAAAAGGGATTGCATCGGTTCACGAACGGTTGGATTGCGATGCAAAGGCAGAAGCAAAGCCGTATCCGGATGAAGGTCAAGAACCCTTTTCATTCCCACTGCAATATCTTCAAGCCGTTCTCCCCAATTCTCCCGTCGATGCACGGTGGCCAAAATTACGCGCTGCCGCTGCCAGTCAATACCCTCAAACTCAATTGGCGGTGCCTGCTCTGCCATCAGCAATAGGGCATCAATCACGGTATTGCCAGTAACAAATATCTGACCAAGCACTCCTGAAGACTTCAAGTTGGCCTCAGAGCGTGATGTGGGAGCAAAATGAAGCTGAGAGATCTGAGAAATAAGACGCCGGTTTGCCTCTTCTGGGAACGGATCGAACAGGTTGTCTGTACGTAGACCAGCCTCAACATGACCGACCGGAATCTGCTCATAGAAAGCAGCAAGGGCGGCTGCAAATGCTGTGCTGGTATCTCCCTGTACAAGCACTAGCTGAGGGGGATAGGCATGAAAGTCATCCTTCAGGCCTTGCAATGCCGCACAAGCAATATGTGTGAGTGTCTGAAGAGGGGCCATCAGATCGAGGTCATGATCTGCCGAAAGACCGAAAAGATCCATCACCTGGGTGACCATCTCGCGGTGCTGACCAGTGAGCACTACGCGAGTCTGAAAAGCATTACAAGCCTGGAACTCCTTGATCACCGGTGCCAGCTTGATCGCTTCTGGACGGGTGCCCAGCACAATCGTGACACGGGGCAAGCCAGACATAACCAAAACAATCTTGAACGGATCCTAGGAGGACCTACTGATTACCAAACGAGGCCTGGCACTTGCCAAGATCATCACCGCGACGATGCTGAAGACAGCGAACAACTACCCGTAGTGAATCAACCGGTTTTTCCACCCAATTTCCCTCCAAGAGCGCCAACATCTTCCCCTCAAGCAGCTGCAGCAATACCAACACCAAGTGCAGAGGTATCAACACCTCTAGGGGTGAAGCCTCCTGGTATCGCTCCAAGCTTGGAGGAAATAGTGCGAATCGCCTATCAACAAGGTTATTCCGATGTGCACCTAGGTATTGGCGAAGCACCTCGTTTTCGATCCCTTGGCGAGATGCAGAAAACAGATTGGCCAGTGACCGATCTAGAAGTTTTTCAAGGCTGGTTGCAAGAGATCCTCTCTGCTAATCAAATCGATGAATTCTTCCAACGCAAAGAATTCGACGGCTCTTATGCATTTGCATTTGTAAGAGTAAGGATCAACCTGCTGGATTCCCTCAAAGGGCCAGCGATGGTGCTTCGCATCATTCCTCAAACAATTCTCAGCCTTGAACAGCTACAACTTCCCGATGTGCTCAAAGAGCTCTCATCCAAGCCGAAAGGACTTGTATTAGTAACCGGATCAACCGGATCAGGTAAAAGCACAACCTTGGCAGCAATGATCGATTGGATCAATCGAAACCAATCGCGCCACATCCTCACCATCGAGGACCCTGTGGAATTTGTGCATCAGAGCAATCAATCTTTAATCCGGCATCGAGAAGTAGGACATCACACGCTTAAATTCCACAACGCACTGAAGGCCGCGCTTCGGGAAGATCCTGATGTGATTCTGATCGGTGAGATCCGTGATCAAGAAACCCTGACCACTGCCCTTGAAGCTTCCCAAACGGGGCACCTGGTATTCGGCACCCTCCATACCAACTCGGCCATCAAGACAGTTGAACGAGTCCTAGGCATGTATGCCCCAGACGAACAAGAGAGCATTCGTCGCTCAATTTCTGAATCACTGCTGGGGGTAATTTCCCAGGGATTGATCCGCACCACAGATAACAAGCGAGCCGCCTTCCACGACATCTTGATTAATACCGATGCTTGTAGGGACTACATCCAGCAAGGAGCCTTGGAAGAAGTTGAAGAGATCATGGAACGCAGTGGCTTTGATGGCATGGTCACCGCCAATCAATCACTGCTAAAGCTTGTTGAAGCGGACCTAGTCGAAGCAGATGTAGCAATTGCCGCAAGCCTGAAGCCCAATGAACTGTCTCAGAGCATTCGAGGAAGACATTGAAGCGCCTAATTCAGCCAAGTCATGTAATCAGCAGGCGCCACTAAACGAAGCAACAACAACACGCTGACACCAATAATCAATCCCGCCATTGCCATACGGCCATTCCAAATCTCGGCCTGTGGAGTAAAACCTCGACGCCAGGCATTTAGCTCTTCACTACTAACAGGCTCCGCAGAAGCACTGGAATCAATAGGAGATTCAGAAGCCATTGCTGGATTACGGACCACCTAAAGCTAATTGGCCCAATTCAAAATGGTGGGGTGTCAAGGTACAAATCCTTGACTTTGTCTAAAGGCCATCGAGCAGCTACCCCCAGCTCAAGAGAGCTGAGACCACCCCCAGATGCCATGTGCTGCAGGGCTGCAGCACCTATCATCGCCGCATTATCCGTGCAGTAAGCAAGGGGCGCCGTGTGCACTTCAATCCCTTGTTCTTTGCCACGCTGTCCCATCAGCTCACGTAAGCGGCGATTAGCCGCTACGCCTCCAACCATCACCACAGCTTTTAGGCCCTGATCATTAGCGCAGAGCAAGCTCCGCTCTACTAACACCTCTGCAACTACTTGCTCAAAGCTGGCTGCTAGATCGGCCAGAGGCAAGCATTCATGCGCCTCTGAAAGGGATTGCACCAAGCGCAGCATGGCGGTCTTCAATCCGCTGAAGGAAAAATCGTATGGATGGAAACCACCTCCAGGCTTAGAAACCCGCCCTTTTGGCAGAGAGAATCTACCGGGATCGCCAGCCGCAGCCAATGCCTGAATAGCAGGGCCACCCGGATAACTCAAGCCAAGCAAACGTGCCACCTTGTCAAAAGCCTCTCCAGCCGCATCGTCATGGCTACGTCCGAGGCGCTGCATCTCTCCGCCAACTCCAACGCGAATCAATTCGGTGTGTCCTCCGCTCACTAGCAGCACTAGATAAGGAGGCCGTGGAGGGCATTCCCCCAGATGCACTGAAGCTAAGTGACCCTCTAAATGATGAATACCAAAAAACGGCAACGCGTGTAAAGCCGCCAAAGCTCTGCCAGTAACCGATCCCACCATCAAGGCTCCTGCAAGCCCAGGAGTCACAGTTGCAGCAACGGCATCAAGGCAAGCCATCGATTGCCCCGCCTCCATCAAGGCCTTCCCTACAAGGTGAGGGAGAGCCTCCACATGCAAGCGAGAGGCAACTTCAGGCACCACACCTCCCCACTGCGCATGCTCCTCTACCTGTGAGGCAATGCAACTAGCCAAAACCTGAAACCGACCGTCGTCGAAACGCAGTACTGCGGCAGCAGACTCGTCACAACTTGTTTCGAGGGCCAGAACCGTCGCCATGGTTGTGGGGCACCTGATTTAGATTTTAGTAGTGACATCCTGCCGTTCCGGAGCAGGTCTAAAAGGAATCGAAACCAATGCGTCGTCTTTTCGCCGTTGTGCTCTCGGCCCTACTGATTATCGGCTTTGCACCCGTTGCCAAAGCTGACATAGCTGGCCTCACCCCATGTGCTGAGAATGCCCGCTTTCAGCAGCGAGCCAGTACGGCAGACACTCCACAGGCCATCGCCCGCTTTGATCGCTACAGCAAATCTTTGTGCGGTGATGACGGACTCCCACACGCTCTAATCCCTGCGCCAACTGAGCCGTTTGCGATGTCCTTTATCCGCGGACATGAAGGCGAAATCATGATTCCAGGCGTGATCCACCTTTATATCCTTGGGATTATTGGCTGGGCTGGTCGCTCTTATCTCCATGCCATCAAGGCCAAAGGTCATAAGCAGGCCTTACATGATGAGATCCATATCGATACAGTTCTTGCTTTCAATTGCATGCTTAGAGCCACTGCATGGCCTTGGCTAGCACACGCAGAAGGCCAAAATGGCAGTCTGCGGCAGAGCGACAACAACATCACAGTTTCGCCTCGCTGAGCAAGATTCTCCTCTTAACAACAACTCTCCTTCCCCTTACTCAAGATGAGAAAATTCTTCGAAAGCTTTCCTGTGGTTGCAGTTCTCTGGGTGTGGCTTACGGCCGGCATCATTGTTGAATTCAATCGCTACTATCCAGACCTGCTCTTCCACCCAATGAGCTTCTGATGAGCTCAAAATCAATTCGGCAACTAGCTGAAATGATGACTAGCTTCTGAACAATCTTCAAAAGCCCCCGCGGGGGCTTTTTTTATTGCCTGCTCCTGCTGAAAAAGCTTGGCTTCAGTAGAAGGTGACTCGCATTAAGCAGATAAGCCCATCAAAGACTCCAGCTCAATTACCGCAGCTTGCAGATCATCATTAATGACGACTGCATCAAACTCCTGTTGAGCCATCAGCTCCTCCCTTGCCCTTACTAAACGACGCTGAATTGCCTCCTCTGTCTCTGTGGCACGACCACGAATGCGTCGTTCGAGCTCCTCGAAACTCGGAGGCGCAAGAAAAATCTGAACAGCTTCCGGGAAACTACGCCGCACTTGTCTGGCACCTTCTAGTTCAATTTCAAGCAAAACTGGTCGGCCCAATGAAAGCTGCTGCTTAACAGGTTTACGCGGAGTTCCATATTGATTCCCGGCGAATTCAGCCCATTCCAGGCAACCATCACCCTCAACCAGCTCAGCAAAGTGATCATGACTGAGGAAAAAGTAATGCTCACCATCTATCTCTCCTGACCTAGGTGAGCGGGTTGTCGCCGAAATAGAAAGCCAGATTTCAGGATGAAGCTCTAGTAGTTGTTTCACCAGCGAGCCTTTACCAACCCCACTGGGCCCTGTGATCACCGTGAGCTTGCCTTCCGCGATGGATGAAGCCATGTATTGCATCGAATCGGCTCGCAGAGTAGGAAGGCTGCTTGCGATCTAGGCATCAAACAAATCGATGGCCCCTGCAGTCCTACAGGCAATGGACCTCTCAAGCCTTCGTGCTGTGCTTGCCGAGCTTCGCAGCGAACTGCTTCCTAGCCGCTTTGAGAAAGTCCAGCAACCAGAGCCTCATACCCTCCAGCTTGGGCTGCGCACACTCAAGGGCCTCGTATGGCTTGAATTCAGCTGGCGTGCTGATTGCCCCCGACTGGTTCGCATTCCGCCTCCCTCACGCTTAGGAAGTGGCAGCACTTTGGCCCAGCAGCTTCAACATGGACTGCGTCAAATGGCCCTTATCGAACTAAAACAAAACGGCTTTGAGCGAGTAGTTGAGTGCGGCCTAGCTCATCGGCCCGGTGAACCTATCCAACGCACACTGGTATTGGAAATGATGGGACGTCACAGCAACCTGTTGCTACTTGATCATCAACGCCAGGTGATCACCCTTGGACGTCAGGTGCGCAGCAATCAATCAAGAGTAAGACCAATCGGAACTGGAGACGTCTATGTGTCGCCGCCGCCGATGCAAGGTATGGAAGCAAACTCCAAAGAATCGCTAAATCACTGGAGGGAAAGACTCTGCCTTGTACCAACAAAGCTGCGCAAAGCTTTGCAGCAGTGTTATCAGGGGATCAGCCCAGTCCTCGCTCTGCAGCTGGCTGATAGCGACGCCCAAAAAGCGAACTCCCTTCTTGAGCTTTCAGTGCTGGAGATTACGGACAAGCAATGGCAACGGCTTTACCAGCGTTGGAGTCAATGGCTGTTGTGTCTTGAAGAGGATCGCTTCTCACTTGCCTTTGACGGTCCCAGTCCTTACCGCGTTTGGGACTGGGACACCAACTCCTCCACCTCCGCCAAAACAAACGGAATAAGCCTTGCTCTAGGAAGCTATTACCGCAAGCATCTTGACGCTCAGGCTCTTAATCAACTAGCCAAAGACCTCCAAAAAAGGCTTCTTCAATCGCGACAACGTGAAGAACAAGCCCTCGATGAACAACAGCGTCGACTCAACGAAACCAGCAGTAGCAGCTCTTTTCAACAACAAGCAGACTCCATGCTTTGCCTGCCTTCGCCGAGCAAGGATCTAATCAACCAAGCCCAAAAGCTCTACCGAAAGGCTAAAAGATTCCGCCGCTCAGTTCCAGTACTCAAAGAACGACTTGAACATCACCAGCAAAGGTTGCTGCTAATCGAAGGCAGTGAAATGTTTCTAGAGGATCTCCTCGCAGCTAACTGGGAAGAACAAGGAGAACGATTGATCAGGCTGCGGGAATTACAACAAGAACTAGACGACTTACTGATATCTCAATCAAGAAATCGCCAAAAGCGGAATCGTCGCAATCAACAGCCCCCCAAACCCCTTGAATTAACAACTCCAGGAGGACTAGTAATCCAGGTGGGCCGTAACCATCTTCAGAATGATTGGATCAGCCTGCGCCAAGCCCGCCCTGGCGATCTCTGGTTTCATGCCCAAGAATGTCCCGGCAGTCATGTGGTGCTGAAGGCTTCCAATGGACTTGCAGAGGAAATCGACCTGCAATTGGCCGCAGACCTAGCCGCACACTTCAGCCGTGCCAAAGGCAATCATCGCGTGCCCGTGATGATGGTGCCCACAAGCAATCTTCAGCGAATCCCAGGGGCAGGGCCTGGAACCGTGAGATACCGAGAAGGCAGCGTTTACTGGGCCGAACCAGAACGTGGCCGAAAACACCTCTGCACTTAGGAACTCTTAGTCTGATAGGAATCCAGCAGCGCCTGTTCTGACCAGTCCCGATCAGCCCACTGATTCGGTTCTACCGCCCCCTGCCCCGATTCACATCGACAGGAAAGCGACAGAGCCCAACCCACCCCACGACGTGGAGATGCCTCTAGTTGACCACTTAGAGGAGTTACGTCAAAGAGTTCTGCGCAGTCTCCTTTCCGTTGTTTTAGCAGCAGCAGCCTGCCTCCTTTTTGTGAAGCCACTCGTACGTCTACTGGAAGCACCAGCGGGATCAATTCGCTTTCTTCAACTCGCCCCAGGAGAATTTCTATTCGTCTCAATCAAGGTGGCTGGCTATGCCGGCTTAACGCTTGCACTGCCCTACATGCTTTATCAAGGGCTGGCATTTGTATTACCTGGCCTCACCAGCCGAGAACGACGACTAATTGCGCCAGCAGTGGCTGGATCAGCAATCTTGTTTCTAGCCGGACTGGCCTTCGCCTGGTGGGCATTAGTACCAGCAGCTCTCAATTTTCTGGTGAGTTACGGCGCCGATGTAGTCGAGCCACTTTGGTCAATTGAAAGGTATCTCGACTTTGTTCTATTGCTAATGCTGGCTACGGGATTGGCATTTCAGCTGCCTGTACTTCAGCTGATGTTGGGAATTCTGGGGTTATTGCGCTGGCAACCAATGCTCAGAGCCTGGCGCTGGGTTGTTCTTGCAGCTGCCTTAGCCGGCGCTGTACTAACCCCATCGACAGATCCGATCACAATGCTTCTGCTTGCCGGAGCAATTACAGCCCTTTTCCTTATTGGTGTTGGACTAGTAGCCCTGACAGATCAATTCAGGCCAGACATCACTGCAATCGACCAGTTGCCCCCAACCGCAGACTGAGGTCCCTCCCGCGCCTGAGGTTTTAGCTGTGTAAGCCAATAATTCCCTCACCACTGCACAGCCGCCAGAGCTAACTGATTCACCACCACAAGCACATCAACAAGATGATTGCGTCAAGCATGTTCATCAAGAGGGAAAGGGCTTCTGCTCTAAATACGCCAAGATCCCCAAGACAAAGACGTTTCTGTCAAACCACCAATTTCACCTCGCGGGGAATACAGCTGCAATCTGGTAAGCAATCAGGCAGCTCTTCCACCCCTGGCGAGAGCGAAGCATCGTCAAGGCATTAGCTCAAGCACATATTCGTGCTAGCAGTGCTGTGAAAAGCCCAGTCTTTGCAAAGCGTGACGGGCCCTTCACAGTCCATAATGGTCTCCATACTGCGCAGATCGAACATCTGTCATGACACAAATGACCTCGAGTGATGTGCCCGGGATGGGTCGTAGGCAGTTTATGAACCTACTGACTTTCGGCTCAATCACTGGCGTTGCGCTTGGGGCTCTTTATCCGGTGGCGAATTTCTTTATTCCGCCTCGTGCGGCCGGAAGCGGTGGTGGCACCAGTGCCAAGGATGAACTTGGCAATTCGGTCACCGCAAGCGGCTGGCTGGCCAACCATCCTGCTGGAGACCGAAGCCTTGTCCAGGGCCTAAAAGGTGACCCCACCTACCTAATTGTCGAGGGTGATGACGCCATTGGCAGCTACGGGATCAATGCCATCTGCACCCACCTCGGTTGCGTGGTGCCTTGGAACAGCGGTGCAAACAAGTTCGTTTGCCCTTGTCACGGCAGTCAATACAACGACACCGGCAAAGTCGTAAGAGGGCCGGCCCCCCTCTCCCTTGCACTGGCCAACATCGCTGTCGAGAATGACAACGTCTTTATGAGTCAGTGGACCGAGACGGACTTCCGCACGGGGGAGAAGCCCTGGTGGACCTGATCTAAATAGCCAAAAGCACAATCGTCGTTCCACCCCTCTCCCCTCGCATCATGCGTCGCCTGATCCCCATCCTTCTCGGCTCCCTAGTTCTAAGTTTCTCGATTCTTGTGGCACCTGCTGCTAGCTGGGCCTATCCCTTCTGGGCTCAACAGAATTACGAAAATCCTCGAGAAGCTACCGGCAAGATCGTCTGTGCGAACTGCCATTTGAGCAAGAAAACCACTCAAGCAGAAGTGCCCCAATCGGTGCTACCTGACAGTGTCTTCAAGGCAGTCGTAAAGATCCCCTACAAAGCCGATACAACAGAAATTGGTGCTGATGGCAGCAATGTGCCTCTCCAGGTGGGTGCAGTGGTAATGCTTCCTGATGGATTCAAGCTTGCCCCACAAGATCGCTGGAGCGAAGACATAAAAGAAGAAACTAAAGGAGTCTTCTTTACTCAATACAGCGAAGAGAAAGACAACATCATCCTGGTTGGCCCTCTACCAGGAGACAAAAACAAAGAAATAGTCTTCCCAATACTTTCTCCTGACCCCGCTACTGACAGCAATATTCACTTCGGCAAATACTCAATCAACGTTGGTGGCAACCGTGGTCGTGGCCAAATTTTACCTACTGGCGAGAAGACCAATAACAATGCTTTCACAGCAACTGCGGACGGCACAATCACATCTATAAAGCCTGGCGAAAAAGGAACAAACGTTGTATCGATAAAAACAGAAGGCGGCAAAGTAATCACTGAAACTATTCCAGCTGGGCCTAGCCTACTTGTGAAAGTTGACGACAAAGTAGAGGCAGGAAGTGCGCTAACCAATGACCCAAATGTTGGGGGCTTTGGCCAACTCGACACCGAGGTAGTTCTGCAGAATCCACTGAGAATCTATGGACTCTTGGCATTCTTCGCAGCAGTTTCTCTATCTCAGGTCTTGCTGGTGCTTAAGAAGAAGCAAGTAGAGAAAGTACAAGCAGCTGAGGGTATCTAATACCCATTAATCACGACTCAATGGACGCCTTGATCGCGACCTTTACCTCCCCAGGGCCCGAGCTCTTACAGCTTGGGCCCTTTGCCTTGAGGTGGTATGGATTACTAATTGCTATCGCTGTATTAATTGGCCTCAATCTCTCAAGCCGTCTTGCTCGTCAACGAAGCCTTGAGCAGGGCTTAATTAGTGATTTACTACCTATTCTCGTGCTGGCAGCCGTTGTTGGTGCACGCATCTACTACGTCGCCTTTGAATGGAGGGATTACAAACATGACTGGTGGAGAGTTTTTGCAATCTGGAATGGTGGCATCGCCATTCACGGTGCACTAATTGCTGGCATCCTTGCTGTGGTGCTTTTCTGTCGTTGGCGATATCAATCTTTCTGGGATGTTCTTGATGTACTCGTACCCTCCGTTGCCCTAGGCCAGGCAATCGGGAGATGGGGAAATTTCTTCAATTCAGAAGCTTTCGGCGTGCCCACAGATCTTCCCTGGAAACTCAAAATTCCCTATGCACTCCAATCACCTGAAATCAGAAGTGCATTTCCTAGTCAAGAATTTTTCCACCCCACTTTCCTATACGAATCTCTTTGGAACCTTCTTGTCTTCAGCTTGCTAATAGTCCTTTTCTATCTCGGCAGCAAAGGCTTAATGAAGCTTCCAAGCGGCGCATTGAGCTGCATCTACCTGTTGACTTATAGCTTCGGCAGATTCTGGATTGAAGGACTGCGCACTGATCCGCTCTGTTTTGGCGCTTTACCCCCTGCTTGTGAAGGGGGAGTGCGCATTGCCCAACTGATGAGTCTGACCATGTTGGCAATTGGAATTTTTGGCCTCTGGTGGCTCTATGGCCGCAAAAAGAAGCTGCCGGACCCTGGCAGGCCCAGATCTTCTACAACATGAGCAAAATCTCCATCGTTGGTGCCGGTCCAGGAGCGCCTGATCTACTAACTCTGCGTGCTGCAGAACATATCAAGCAAGCTGAGGTACTTGTTTGGACCGATTCGCTGGTTTCTCCTGAGATTGCAGCATTAGCTCCTGATTCTTGTGAACGCATCCCCACTAGCTCTTTAACTCTCGAGCAAGTCCTTCCCCTTCTTATTGAACGCACCCGCAGTGGCAAGCGGGTGGTGCGTCTTCACGATGGAGACCCCTGTCTTTATGGAGCCCTATCCGAACAAATCTGTGGCTTAACGGACGCCGACATCGAAGTAGAGGTCGTGCCTGGGCTGAGTGCCTACCAAGCGACAGCCGCGGCCCTAAAAGCAGAGCTAACAATCCCTGGCCTGGTCCAAACCATTGTTCTAAGCAGAGCAGCAGGGCGCACCGGCATGCCTGATCGCGAAAGCCTCGAACATCTCGCATCAATAAAGGCATCTCTATGTCTCTACCTCAGTGCACGCCATGTTGAGGAAGTACAGGCCACGCTGCTGAAACACTATTCAGCAGACACACCAGTAGCTATTGGCTACAGGGTTAGTTGGCCAGACCAATGGTTAAAAGTGGTGCCCCTAGAACAAATGGCCGGCGCTACCCATGAACGCGAACTGATTCGCACCACCCTTTATGTAATCAGTCCAGCCCTAGCAGCAGGGAAACAACGCTCGAAGCTGTACTCCCCAGAGCACAAGCATCTGTTTCGCCAGAAAGGCTAAAGAGAGTGGTTTAAAATCCCGTTGTGCGGGCGATTAGCACAGTGGTAGCGCACTTCCTTCACACGGAAGGGGTCGTGGGTTCGAATCCCGCATCGCCCATGGATTTCAGTGCCAAGTAATTCCTTAATGGGCTAATCCTGAATCAGGAAACCTTCGTGATCTCATATACATTGGAGCAAATGATGCCTGACAAGATCAGTACTCCCACCTAAGGTCAACTTTAAGTAGGTCAACACTCCCCTGCCTTAATGCCGGAGCAACCCCACGAGCTCTTGAGTGATCAACTGCACTCAGAGCAAATCTCCACACCATTGATTCAGGTTGGGGCTTTACTCAGAGAAGCTCGTGAAGCGAAGGGGGCTTCAATCGCAGAGATTGCAGGAAGTCTTCGCATGGGCCAAGAGCAACTGCTGGCCCTAGAGAAAGGAAATAGAGACGCGCTACCTGAACCTGTGTTCATCCGAGCCATGGTTCGCCGGGTTGCTGAACGACTCGATCTAGATGCAAACCCGCTCGTTCAACAGATTCAAGTCTTAAGTCAATCCATTCCCCAAAAACCATCCCAATCAAAAGGGAAAGCATCTAGTTCCAAACTGCGAATAGTTCCTGTATTAGCTTGCTTAGGCGGATTAGTTGGAATAACTGCTGCAGGGCTAGCTATCGTCTACTACAACAGCCCCAACACCTTTAACCGCATCCAAAGAAGCTTCAATAACAGCAGCAGCGGAATAATCTCTTGGTCGTCGAATAAATCTAATGATTCACAAGTTGAATCTAATAAAAGCACTCCCTTCGTTCCTCAATCTGTAGTTAGCTCACCCGCACAAGCTTTGCCATCAACATCTCCCACACCCCCTGAAAACAAAGCAGGGATCCCATTCGATAAGTTTGAAGTCAGCAGTAAAGAACCCAGCTGGGTATCCATCCGCAATGCTGAAGGCGACATCATCTTTGAAGGCACCCTCAGTGAACCGCTCAGCTATTCCTCAGATGAGCACGTGGAAATCTATGCCGGACGTCCTGATCTGATCCTGATAAGCCGCAATGGCGAAGCTCCAACTCCTCTAGGCACAATTCGAGATGTGCATTGGCATAAATTAAACAGAAGAACTAGCAATCCCTAACTCAAACAGAGTTCAATCCGGCACGACAACCTTCATAGTCACTCCACTTGCTTCTTGCACAACCGAAGCACAGCTCTTCAAGCTCCATTGCTCAAGACCAAGGTTCTGATTCAATCGTTCTGGTACCAAATCAAAAACAACCTCATCAGGGGTGGACTCAACTTTTATTGAGGCCACCACCGGATCAGGACGACGATCAATAGCGGTAGCGAGTCGCAGCAGCAAGGACATCTCAGCAACGGTGCGACGATGTTTGCGAGTCGCCAAAGCCTGCCACTCCTCATGACGCTTCTTAGGAAGGCTGCGACGGTGGTAACGAGCGATAGCCGCCACCATCAAGTGCTCTGCTTCCGAGTAACCAAGTAACTCGCCATGACGTATTAGATACCAGGAATGCTTGTGATAAGCGTTCAGATTGATGTGCTGACCACAGGCATGCAACATCGCCGCAGCCCAAAGCAAATCCCTACCGCCGCCGTCGTCTTGATGCAGAACGCCTCGTGTTTGGTCGTAGATGCTCAGAGCATGGCTCGCTACACGCTCTGCACGACGATGATTAACGGCAAAACGCTGCACCTGATGAATCACAGTGCGCTGTCGAATACTGCTCTGGAAGCTGAAGCGATCCTCCAACAGCCCATGCCTGAGCATCCAGTCAACTATTAACCCCTCCCTTAAAGCCCTTTCGCTGAGAACCAACTCATCGGCAGCGAGCATCCGCATGGCGGTCTGAAGAATCAGCGCACCCGGAACAATGATCTCGGCACGGCGATCATTGATCGGAGTTAGAGCACGACGCTGCTCTGGGGTCATCAAGATCAGCTTGTCAACCAAGCGATCAAGTCGCTGCCGCGAAAACCGAAATCCATGCAATTTCAATGGAGGCCTTTCTTCTTCGCTTGCCACCAACGCGCCAATAGCCATAGCAGTTCCGCTGGTCGCAACCATTACGGGACTTTCTCCAGACTTGATACGGCGGCACACCTTGTCAACAGCTGGCTCTAAAGAGCCCTGAATGAAGGTCTGCAAAAAGGCACGCCGATGAGAAGGTATTGGGTCATGTTTTATAAAGTCCCTATGCAATCGCACCGCACCTACGCGGGTACTTGTCAAAGCCAGAGCATCGCGACCATCAGCAAGGATCAGCTCTGTAGAGCCGCCACCGATGTCGAGCAAAAGATGGGGGCGCTCCCCAAAAGGCATACCAGACAAGACACCTAAATAAATCAATCGTGCTTCCTCAGCACCGCTCAATAGATCCACTTCAAGGCCAAGCTGATCTTGAATCCGTTGCAAAAAATCCCGCCCATTAGGAGCCTCACGCACGGCGCTAGTGGCTGATGCAACCACTTGCTCCACCTGATGACTTGCCGTTAGATCCTTAAATCGTTTCAACGTCTCAAAAACCCGCTCCATAGCGGCTTCCGTCAGCTCTCCAGAATCCGGATCACGCTCCCCAAGTCTTGTGGTTGATTTCTCTGCCAGATCGATACTGAAGGTATGCAGTGAGGGATCGACT